>Ga0137397_10000184_pt1 | contig 41273 bp, 32 predicted proteins | sample czorhiz116metaG_FD_106658 | JGI IMG/M metagenome (GOLD analysis project Ga0137397, IMG submission 106658) | Vadose zone soil microbial communities from Angelo Coast Range Reserve, California, USA - czorhiz1.16 metaG | ecosystem: Environmental > Terrestrial > Soil > Vadose zone | place: USA... | reverse complement strand
ATCCCCGTGCTCGCGGTACTTCGCATCAACGGGCAGTTCTTCGCGTTTGTTGCCGTCAATGAAGGCAAAGGAACCGTGGCGCGACAGAAGCCTTTAAAGCTTGGCGATACGCTCGGCAATGATTTTGTGGTTCTCGATGGGCTCAAGCCCGGAGACCACTTGATCACTTCCGGGACGCAATTCTTGCAAGACGGCATGCCGATCACGGAGCAGATTCAAGGTAAAGCCCAGAGCAATTCAGTCCGGTAGTCAACTCGAACTCATGAGCGGCACCACTCCACTCCCGACAAAGGCGGACTCCGGACTTGTTCGTTGATTTCTTCATTCAGCGGCCGGTTTTTGCAACGGTCTGCGCTCTCTTTATCGTACTTGCCGGAGCGATCTCCATTCCCACGCTTCCGATCGCGGAATTGCCTGACCTGGCGCCACCGCAAGTCATCGTCAGCAGCGGCTACATTGGGGCGAACGCCCAGACGGTGGAAACCGCGGTCACCATTCCGCTGGAACAGGCCATCAACGGCGTGCAAGGCATGAAGTACATCAGCTCGACGAGCGGCAATGACGGAACGAGCCAGATCACAGTGGTATTCGACGTAACCCGAAACGCCGACCTGGCAGCAGTAGACGTGCAGAACCGCGTGAACCAGGCACTCGGGCGGCTGCCGAATGAAGTTAAGAACACGGGAATTATCATCACGAAGCAGATCGGCGGATTTGTGTTCGGCGCCGGCGTGTATTCCGATACCGGGCAATACGACAGCCTGTTCCTCAGCAATTACATGGACGTGTACGTCAAGGACGCGCTGAAGCGCGTAAAGGGAGTCGGCGACGCCCAGATCTTCGGTGAGCGCAAGTATGCCATGCGCCTGTGGCTCGATCCGACAAAATTAGCCCAGCGCGGATTGACGGCAACCAATGTGTTGAGCGCGTTGCAGGAACAGAACGTGCAAGTGGCGGCCGGACAAATCGGGCAGCCGCCTTCTCCGGAAGGACAGTCTTACCAAATCAGCGTGCGGGCCGTCGGGCGTCTTAGTGAAGCCTCGCAATTCGACAACATCATTTTGAAGACGGGAACCGACGGAACACTCGTTCGACTGAAAGATGTCGGCCACGCGGAACTAGGCGCTGAGAATTACGGCACTATTCTTCGATTTAACAGCCATGACGCCGTTGGCCTTGCGGTCACGCAACTTCCTGGAGCCAACGCGCTAGACGTGGACAAGGCCGCAAAGACGGAGCTGCTGAGGCTATCGAAGAATTTTCCTCCGGGAATCAAGGCAGCAGTGGCCTTCGATACCACGACGGTCATCGGCGAATCCATACGCGACGTGCTCATTACGCTGCTGCAAGCCATCGCGCTGGTCATCGTGGTCATTTATTTGTTCTTGCAAGACTGGCGCAGCACGTTTATCCCGGCGATTGCCATTCCGGTCTCGCTGATCGGCACATTCGTTTTTGTGAAACTGTTGGGTTTCTCGATCAACACCCTGACGCTATTTGGGATCACGCTGGCGACGGGGCTCGTCGTGGACGACGCGATCGTAGTGATTGAGAACGTGGAGCGGCACATCGTCGAGGGGATCACGGAACCGCACAACGCCGCCTCCGTGGCGATGAAGGAAGTGGCTGGAGCCGTGGTAGCGACGTCGCTCGTGCTAGTGGCGGTATTCGTGCCGGTCGCCCTATTCCCCGGAACTACTGGAATCCTCTTCCGGCAATTCGCATTGACAATTGCATTCTCTGTGGCGATCTCGGCATTCAATGCGCTTACGCTGACTCCGGCTCTTTCGGCAATTTTCCTGGGAAAACACAGGGAGCGAGCCAAGGGCCGGTTCTTCAAATCGTTTAATGACGTATTTAACGCCGTCGCAAGCCTCTATCAAAAGACAGTCCGCCGCGCGCTGGACTGGCGGCTGGCCTCATTGCTGTTGTTTTTTGTGCTGCTGGGCTGCACGTACTGGGTCTATCAGCGCGTTCCTCGCGCGTTTATCCCGGAAGACGATCAGGGCTACGTGATGTTTATCGTGCAAGCCCCGCAGGGATCGTCGCTTACCTATACGCGCGACACTTGCGGCAAGACGGAAGAAGTGATTTTGCGCGACCCCGAAATCGAAGGCGTTTTCACGATTGTGGGGTTTGGCGCAGGCGGATCGGCCCCCAATCAGGCAATCCTCTATGCCAGTTTGCGGCCCTTTGAAAATCGCAAGGGATCGGTACACTCGGCTGCGGCAACGATTGAACGCCTGCGCGGCTCTCTCTCGGAGATAACGGGAGCGATCGTAGTTCCCTTCAATCCACCGGCGGTGTTTGGACTGGGGCAGTTCGGGGGATTCCAGTTTGAGCTGGAAGATCAGGGACGCAACACGCTGCAAAGCATCGCGGATACGGCCAACAAGCTGGCGTCCGAAGGAAATGCCAGCAAGGACATCGTGGGTCTTTTCACAAGCTTCACGGCGAACGACCCGCAATATCTGGTGCGCATGGACCGCGAAAAAGCGAAGAGCCTGCAAGTGCCCCTCAGCCAGATCACTGACGCTTTGCAAGTCTACATGGGCTCGGTTTACGTGAACGATTTTGATTTCAATAACCGCTCGTACCGTGTCTACGTGCAGGCGGACAGCAAATTCCGCTCGAAGCCAAAAGACATCGGGCAATACTATTTGCGCTCCGGCACCGGGAAGATGATTTCGCTCGACAACCTCGTGAGTGTCGAGCCAACGGCGAATCCCCAGGTCATCCCGCATTACAATCTCTTTCGTTCCGCGGAAATCAACGGAGCGCCCGCGCCAGGCCACAGTTCCGGTGAAGGCATCGCGGCAATGGAGGCCCTCGCCAAGAAAGCTTTGCCGAATGGAATGACGTTCGAATGGAGCGGATTGTCTCTGGAAGAGATCGAGTCCGGCGGAAAAGCGCTGGTTCTTTTTGCATTGGGCCTGGTAGTGGTGTACTTGACGCTGGCCGCCCAATACGAAAGCTACGTGTTGCCCTTTATCGTGCTGCTGGCCGTGCCCGTGGCGATTCTCGGCGCGATTGGAGCGCAAGCGCTGCGCGGATTGCAGAACGACGTTTACTGCCAGATCGGGCTGGTGATGCTGATCGGCCTTGCCAGCAAGAATGCGATTTTGATTGTGGAATTTGCAGAGCAACTGCGGGGTCAAGGCATGTCAGTGGTTGAAGCGGCAGTGGAAGCCGCGCGCATCCGGCTGCGGCCTATTTTGATGACGTCGCTCGCGTTCATTCTGGGCGTTGTACCGCTGGTGCTGGCGCAGGGCGCTGGCCGCGCGGGCCGTATTTCCGTGGGCACAACGGTCTTTGGCGGAATGATTGCAGCGACCACGCTGAATCTGGTGTTCATTCCTGTCCTTTACGTAATTGTGCGCGGGATTGTGCCGGGGCGCGCTGCTACGTTCGTCCCGCACGGCGAATGAAATGATTTTCTGCTGAATCTCCGGTAACATTCGGGCATGCCGCCACACAACCTATCGCGCCGATCCTTTCTCGCCTTTTCGGCAGTGTTGCCATGGGCTCTCACGGCCCGCGCAACGAAATCGATTCCCACCGGCCTCGAACTTTATTCCGTCCGCAATGAATTGAAAAAAGATCCCGAAGGCACGGTGCGCGCTGTGGCGCAGATGGGCTATCAGGGAGTCGAGTTTTACGCGCCCTATTTCGAATGGTCCGAGAGTCAAACCAAGCAGATGAGAAAGCTTCTGGATGAACTCGGCATTCGATGTTTCTCGACGCACAACGACAGTTCCTACCTGAGCGCTGAGAAAATCGGACGCGCACGCGACATGAATTTGATATTGGGGAGCAAGTATGTGGTGATGGCTTCGTCGGATCCAAAACCTGGCCTGGACGGCTGGAAAGCGATCGCTGAGGCCCTGAATTCTGCCGCGGATCAGCTCGAACCGTCGGGCTTGAAGGCGGGATACCACAATCACCAGCGGGAGTTTACTCCAGTCGAGAACCAGCGGCCGATGGAGATCCTTGCGAAGAATACGAAACCATCGATCATGCTGCAACTGGATGTGGGCACGTGCGTCGAGGCCGGCTCCGATCCGGTAGCGTGGATTCGCGCAAACCCGGAGAGAATCCGCTCATTGCATCTCAAAGACTGGTCGCCCGATCCAGAGAAGGGTTACAAGATTCTATTTGGAGAAGGCGCGGCAGAGTGGAAGAAGATTTTTGAAGCAGCAGAAAGCGTCGGTGGAGTCGAGTATTACTTGATTGAACAAGAAGGCAGCCGCTTTAGCGAACTGGATACCGCACGCAAGTGCCTACAGTCCTTCCGGCAAGTCCGCCCCGCATGATACGCGTGCGAAAGGAAACTTCGTTTCTGATTTGATTGATTCGAGAAAAAACCGACAGGGCGGATTCAGTGACTCTGCTAAGTGATTGCGCTACAAGGAATTATTGGAGCCGAGGGAGAGAGTTGAACTCTCGACCTGCCGATTACGAATCGGCTGCTCTACCACTGAGCTACCTCGGCCCTTGATACTACAGGACTTACGGCTCCCGGTAAAACAATCCGAGAATTTTGCGTTGTTCTTGCGTTGTAGTCTACCTGAATTTCGCCGGTTCGTCGCATCAATCTTGATTCGTGAACGTGTCGCGTTGTCGGAACCACTCTCCCCTATTACTAGCCGCGACCATCGTTCTTGTACATCTTATTAACGCCCCTTGCCTTCCTGCCTCAGACAAGACAAAACGATAATGCCCCCGAAGGACACACCAATTTGATGCTAGACTCCGCTCACTTCGTTCGCAAGCGCTTGAGTTTAGAGGTGTTGCGTCGACCATGCCGTTTTAAGCTCCAGCGGCCCGAAAGGGCGTCGACGCAAGATGGCGATCCCCCCGAGGCAAGATAACCTAGTTGGATATGTATACTAATTCTTTGTAATTTGCCGCCGCCCTCGCGTTGAGCTGTTCTCTTCGACTCGACGAAAAATCCCATCAAAATGAGAGCACCCGCTCCCAATTCGGCTGCTCTCGCGGTGAGAGCTTCTTTAGTCGGCGTGGTTAATGCGCCGGTCCATTAGGTATTTGGCGTCATTAGGAGGCAACACGATGGTTTCCCTTCCCGTGCCCTTGCGTGCCCGGGTCTTGAATACAAGCTGGGCCTTGAGCAGATGCTCTTCCGCATTAGGAATGCCGAAGGCCTGGAACACGTTCCCATTTCCAGTTGGGTGTTGTCTCTTGTTCATGTTGCCTTTGATAAATCGGCGGGATGGACGATACGAAGGCCATCAAAGCGTCGGAAGTCTCGGACGTTGATTGTCAATAACTGTCCGACAGCATGAACATACATGCTAGCCGCGAGCCGGGCGTCATGGACCTGCACCCCCTGGATGTTATGCGCGACCAGAAGCGACCGCCAACGGTCGTGAACTTCCCGGCTGTCCGGGAGGAATTCGAAGTCCCGTTCGATCACGCGGGCCAAACGATCTGTTTCGGCGACACTCAAACCAAAACCGTTCTTGTCGAGCGGGCGAGTCGAGGCGTTCCAGAATTCAGCTAACGTTTGGGACGTATAGCAAAGCCGCACCCCGTGCCCCACGAGCGCGTGAAGCGCATAGCTTATTGCGGCGTGCTGAGGGTCATCGCTCTTGCTGATCCGCAACAGGATGTTGCTGTCGAGCAAACACGCCTCACCGCCCGGCATCAGTCATGATCCCGATACAGACTCTCGCGCGAGAAAGCTTCATCCGGGAGCACGGGGATCTTTTGAGAGAACTGCGCAATTTCCTCAAGCGTTTTCTCCAGTTGAGCCTGACTGAGTTTCTTGGACCCCGCAGGGACATGGGCCGCCTCTTCGAGCAGGCTGGCGGCGTACGAGTTAACGTCAACGCCGTGAGCGGCAGCCTGACGGCTCAGTTCTTCCTGAACCTCGGGCTTGATATTAATAATGATAGTCATCGCCGTGGCCTTTCTCCTATTAGCCCGCGTACAGCGCATGGCCTTAGGCCGTGATTGAATGTCGCGCGAGCGTGTGCCTCTTGCCCTGCTCGCGATCAACTGCAAGTATGCTAATCTCACGAAATTCCGTCAAGGATGGTGAATTTGCGTGGTTTCGTAATCTGTCCCAGGCAGACCAGCAGCGCAAAAAACTGTGTGGCTTGCGACAAAATACCCAGGGTGTGTTAAATGCTCTGCGTAAGGCATGAGCGCACGGATACTTATTAGCGCTTTATTGGCGGTTTTGGCAGGGACAGCTGCCACCGCAGGCAACGCTAGCGAAACGTGCGCGGTACGCAAAACTTGCAAAGCCCTTATCCTTTAAGGTTTTACGGCAAGTCGTAGAAAACACGGTTGGGAACGTAGTTCAGTTGGTTAGAACGCTGCCCTGTCGTTGGTTAGAATCCTACACTGTCACGGCGCCGTCCCTGACAACTCTCGACATCCGCGATTGTTTTCAAGGCACTTGCGATGGCCTTTCGCCAATAGAACGCCTAAGCGGCGGGATCGAACTCTCCTCGCTCAGGCGAATCGCGTGGGCGCAAGTAAACCTATAAGCCGGAATCTTCGAGCACATCTGTGTTTTCAATAAGTTGCGTGGAATCAACAAAAGCACCTCGTCAATGAAGTCAGTTTTGGCAGCCAAGACAGGTTTTGTGTCACAGTTATGGCACAGTTCTCCGCTTCTGGCCGTCAGTCAGAGACTTGGCCCCAATTTCTGCGTGAACCTCGCCTACAAATCGTCCTTCATTAGTGGCATCTCCTCATAGTCGGCGGCAGCTTCGGTCGAGTTCAAGAAAGTCTAGTTCATGGAGTCTCCAGTTCGGCTCTCCTGGCATCCCACTCGACAAGGTAAATTAACTCTGCCACGTAGCACACCTTGCATCCATCCATTACTGTCGCCACCCGCCGCCAAGCGCCTTATACAACTGCACTAAACTTCGGTATTCATCGCCCCGCGCTGCAGCCAGTGTTAGTTCAGCTGAGTAAAGCGATCGTTGTCCATCCAGAACTTCCAGATAGGTGGTTGTGCCACCGGTGTAACGGATGTTGGAGATGCGTACGGTTTCCAGCAGGTCGGCCACGGTTCGCTGTTGACGCACTCGCACTTCACGATTTTTCTGGTAGCCGATCAGGGCATCGGACACATCTCCAAAAGCGCGCTGAATGGTCTGCTGGTACACAATGAGGGCCTGCTTGTTTTCGGACTGCGCCAGGTGCAAGTTCCCGCGCAATGCCCCCCCGGTGAAAATGGGTTGACTCACCTGAGCGCCATACGACCAGATGCCGAGATGGGAGTCCATGAGACTTGAGAAAGCGCTGCTGCGGCCGAATGCTCCGCCGCCAGATCCGGTCAATGCGATCCGCGGAAAGAACTCGGCTTTCGCGACGCCAATTCTCGCATTCGTCGCGACAAGAAGTTGCTCAGCCTCGCGAATGTCCGGCCGCCGTTCCATGAGAGCCGAGGGAAGGCCCGGTGGCACCTCGGGCGGCAGTGGTTGTTCAATTAGTGCCAGCCCACGCCGTAGGCCCTCGGGATACTCGCCGATCAGAATGCTGATTGCGTTTTCCTCCTGCGCGATGAGTCGCTCCAAATCGGGTACCCGCGCGTCTGCGGTGTCAAGAACCTGCTGAGCCTGCAGAACGTCGAGCTTCGTGGCTACGCCGTTGTTGAGACGAAAGTTCGTAAGTCTGACCGAATCGGTTTGCGTCTTCACCGTCTCCTGGGTGATCTGGAGTTGCAGATCGAGTTGCAGCAGCGTGTAGTAATCCGCCGCGATGTCGCTGACCAAGGTAAGAATCACGGTCTGCTTAGCGTCTTCGGTTGCCAGCAGTTCCGCGCGCGAAGCTTCGGTCCCGCGCCGCAGTTTTCCGAAGAGATCAAGCTGAAAGGCCGCATCGGCGGTAAGCGTCAGAAAATTGCTGTTTGTCTGCGTGGTCCAATCCTTGCCGCCGTTGAAATCGCCATTGCCCGCCACTTGAGGAAACAACCTGGACCGTGCGACAGCGAGTTGGGCGCGAGCAGAGTTGATGCGCTCTGCGGCAAGCCGCAAATCGTAATTCTGCTTGAGCCCCGTGCGAATGAGTTCCTGCAGTCTCGGATCATGGAAGGCTTCCCACCAGGGAAGATCCCCATACGATGAGACCTGCGCTTGTGCTTGGGCGTCCGGAGCAAGAGTTCGGAAAGCCGCCGGCGTCTGCACCGCGGGCTTATGATAGTTGGGACCTACCATGCAGCCGGCAAGCGAAGCCACAGTGAACGCGGCAACGATCAGCATTGCGAATCTGGTCACTCGCGGACGACTTCGCCTGTTACCGGGTTGGCTATCGGAGGGATTCACATCAGTCTCCCATCTCCGCAGCCGGCGTCGTGGGCAGCGACGATGACGCTACCTCCTTCCCAGCGCCAGACCATTTCTCAACGAGGTAGAAGATCGCCGGGATGAAGAAGATTCCGATGCAGCTCGCAGCCAGCATCCCTCCGATTACAGTGGTGCCCATGATCTGGCGCGCCACAGCACCGGCTCCGGTTGCTGTCCACAGCGGGATGCATCCGAAGATGAATGCGAGTGAGGTCATCAGGATCGGCCTCAGCCGCAATCTCGCACCCTTCAGGGCAGCGTCGGCCAGCGGGCTTCCCTTCTCAAATTCTGCCTTTGCAAATTCGACTATCAGGATTGCGTTCTTTGCCGCGAGGCCAATCAGCATGACCAACCCGATCTGCGAATAGACGTCGGTCTCGATCTGCACAAGATAGGGCGGAAGGAAATACGCGGCCAGAGTCCGCCGCAGCCAAAGAACAAAAAACGCCCCGAATACCGCAACAGGTGTGCTCAGAAGCACGCTGAAGGGCAGCGACCAGCTTTCGTACAACGCCGCGAGAATGAGAAAAACAAACAGCAGGGACAGCCCGAAGACCGCGGAGGACGGAACGCCCTCGCGGGCTTTCTGTTCCTGAAACGAAATGCCGGAATAGTCGAATCCCATCTCGCGCGGCATGGTTTCCTTGAAGACTGCTTCGAGCGCTGCCGTTGCCTGATCGGCGCTGTAGCCCGGAGCGGCACTGCCGTTGATTTGCGCCGAACGGTATTCGTTAAACCGCAGCAGAAACTCCGGGCCCAAGCCCGGCCGGATCGTTGTCAGCGTGGAGAGAGGAACGTTTCTCCCCTTGTTGTTCCGCACATAGAACTGACCGACGTTTTCAGAGCGGGCGCGGTCCTCCACTTCGGCCTCGATGTACACCTGCCATTGACGTCCAAAGCGATTGAAGTAGTTGACGAAATACCCGCCCATGAAGGTCTGGATGGTGCGGTAAACATCGGTCAGAGCAACTCCCTGTTTCAAGACCTTGTCGCGATCGACATCGACGAATTCCTGCGGAACATTAGGCAGGAATGTAGTGCTCAGCGCTCCGATCTCCGGCCGCTTCCGCGCGGCATCGAGAAATGTGTTGACATTTGTAGCAAGAAATTGAACGTCGCTGCCTGAGCGGTCTTCGAGCATGAACGTGAAGCCGCCTGAGGTTCCCACACCCTGAATCGCAGGCGGGGAGTACCCAAATACGACCGCCGCAGGCAACTTGCTGAACTCTCGATCAAGGTGAGCCTTGAGCGTTTGGAATTGCTGATCTCTGCTGGGCCGCTCATCCCACGGCTTGAAAGTAATGACGAACGTTGCGTTATAGCTTGTGTGGACAAAGCTCAAGAGGCTGAAGCCGATAAAGCAGGTTGAATTCTGAACCCCCGCCGTACTCCTGATGATGTTGTCAACGTCCTTCACAACTGCGCTGGTTCGCGTCAACGACGCCGTGTCGGGAAGCTGGACATTAACATATGCGTAGCCCTGGTCTTCGTCGGGCAGGAAGCTTGTCGGAACTCGGCTTGAGAAAACGCCCGCCGCAACGCCAAACACCAACAACAGCACGACAACGAAAACGCCCTTCTTTATCAGCACCTCGCTCCAACTCACGTACCTGTGGGTAATCCGTTCAAACAGCCGGTTGAATCCCCCGAAGAACCTCTCTAAGAGGCCCCGGCTGGGTTTGCGCGGTCGCAGCAACAGCGCCGCAAGCGCCGGGCTGAGCGTGAGCGCATTGAACGCGGACAGCATTACTGAAATGGCGATCGTCACCGCGAACTGCTGATAGAGCCGGCCTGTGATTCCGGGAATGAACGCTGTCGGCACGAACACCGCGGACAACACCAGCGCGATGCCGATTAACGGTCCCGAGAGTTCCTCCATGGCCTTCAGGGCAGCGTCCTTCGGACGTAGTCCCCCTTCGATTTGTCGCTCCACTTCTTCGACAACTACGATGGCGTCATCCACCACGAGTCCAATTGCCAGCACAAGACCGAAGAGTGAAAGCGTATTGATGGAAAAACCGAACAAGGGAAAAAACACAAACGTCCCCACAAGAGAAACGGGCACGGCCATCAATGGAATGAGAGTCGCACGCCAACCCTGTAGGAAAAGAAAAACAACGAGGATTACCAACGCAAGTGACACCAGCAGGGTCTCGACGATTTCCTTCATTCCCTGCGTGACTGAAAGGGTGGTGTCAAGCGCCACTGCACAGTCGAGATCTTCCGGGAATCGCTGGCTCAGCTGTGCCACCAGTTTCTTTACTCCATCGGCGGCTTCCACCGCATTGGAGCCCGGCAACTGGTAAACTGCAACAACGGCACCGGGTTTCCCGTTGAAGCGCCCGTCTATGCTGTAGTCCTGCGCACCGAGTTCGATCCGCGCTACATCCCGCGCTCGCACCACGGCGCCATCGGGCGTCTCGCGCACTACAATCTGTCCGAACTGCTCGGGTGTGATAAGGCGACCCTGGGCGAGCACCGAACGCGTGAATTCCTGACCCTTGGGAGCAGGTTCGCCGCCGATCTTCCCGGCCGGATTCACGGTGTTCTGTGCCTGGAGGGCGTTGATGATTTCCGGAACCGTGATGCCAAGCTTCGCCAATTGGTCGGGCTTCACCCAGAGGCGCATAGCGTATTGCCCAGCGCCGAACACCTGGACGTTGCCGACCCCGTACGAGCGGAGGATCGGGTCGACCAAGTTGATGTATGCATAATTGGCAAGGAACTTGGTGTCATGAGTTCCGTTCGGCGAGTGGACAGCGAAGACAATCAATGGCGCGGTGACGGATTTGCGAACAGTGATGCCGTAGTTCGTAACATCGGTGGGAAGTTGCGAAGCGGCCTGGGTCTCCCTGGCCTGCGCGAGAATGAAATCGTTGTTCGGGTCGGTCTTTACATCAAAGTCGACAATGAGACTGGTCGTGGCGCCGCCGGTCTCGTTAAGCGAATACATGTAGTTCATGTTGTCCACACCGTTCATTTGCTGTTCGATCGGCGTGGCAACCGCTTGTTCCAGCGTCTGCGCATCGGCGCCAACATACGTTGCCAAGACTTGAATTTCTGGCGGGGCGATATTCGGAAATTGCGCTATCGGGAGGACCACAATGGTCAGCGCTCCCACAAGGACCAGCACTATGGAGATGACCATGGCTACTATAGGACGATGTATAAAGAATTTTGACATGGCTCACCCGCCCTTTTTCCCGCTAAACCGAACGGCGTTTACAACCATTCCCACACGCACCTTCTGAATGCCCTCCGCAATGACACGCTCTCCCGCATTCAGCCCTTCGGTCACAATCTGGTCCGCGCCAAAGGCTTCACCAATCCGAACTGTCCGAATGACCACCTTGCTGTCGCTGCCAACGACGGCAACTTGGTAGCCTCCTTGCAACTGCGACAGTGACCGTTGGGGTATAAGCACAGCGCCGCGTTGCAAGCGGATCACCGCTCGAACCTTCGCATAGCCACCCGGGCGCAGAATGTTGTCCGGATTCGCAAATAGCGCAGCAATGCGAATCGCGCCAGTGCCTTCATCCACCTGACGGTCTGCAAAATTGAACGCGCCTTCGCGCGCGTATGTCGACCCATCCGCCAAAATAAGTTGCAGCCGGAGAGCCTTGTCGGCGGCTTGGAGGCTTGTTTCCGATGGGAATTGCTTCCGCCATGCGAGGTATTGAGGCTCACCCACCGTGAAGTAAACCTTCATCGGATTGAGGGTCGAGATAGAGGTAACGGCAGCGCTGCCCGGAGTGACAAGTGCGCCTACCTGGAGTTGGGCCTGGCCGGCGATCCCGTCGATTGGCGCAACGAGTCGGGTAAATTCGAGATTGATTCTTGCTGTTTCGACCGCAGCTTCATCGCTTTTGATCTGTGCTTTCTGTGTTTCCACTGTGGCGAGAGCAGCTAGATTATTCTGCACGGCATTGTCGAGGTCCTGCTGACTCGCAGCCTGCTCCGCCGCCAGCGGCGTGAAGCGTTTAACGTCGAGTTCCGTCCGGCCCTGCACCGCCTGGGCATTCGCAAGTGACGCTCTCGCCTGCTGCAGTTGCCCCTCGGCCTGATCGAGAGCCGCCTGAAACGGTCTCGGGTCGATTTGAAACAGGAGCTGGCCTCTCTTGACGAATGCGCCTTCTTCATAACCCTGTTTCAAGAGGTATCCAGTGACCTGGGCTCTTACGTCAGCGTTCACTAACCCGTCGAGTGTGCCGATCCATTCGCCATAGATCGGAACGTCCTTCTGCTCTGCCTGAACGACCTCGACGACGGGAGGATTCCCCGTGGCTTTTTCGGTTGCTTTTCGGAGTGGGTGAATGGCGCCTGCGATCAAGGCGAGCATGCCAAGACCAAGAAGTGCACCAATCACTAGGTTGCGTTTTAGTGGGCTAATCATCTTCCCCTCATCCAGACTTCGTCATGCGACATTTGTTCGGCACAATCAAGATGCCAAGGACGGCTGCATTGAAGGATCGACTTGCCGCGCTTGCCCAGGTCTTGCTTTAGCGGCAAGCGCTCCAATCTCCTCTTTTGCGCATGCCCTCCCCATTGCCAGTCCGCCTTCCACGGCTCCTTTCCGGATTTGTATATCTCTCCGAGAGCTGCGCGTCTTTGCTAAACGAACTTCATTTGTTGCGAATTATCGTGAGTTGTTTCCGGCGAGAGTCGAGGTTGCGTTACGGGCTGTGCTTTGAAAGAGCGGCTTGTTGCGAGCGAACGTGAACGTGGCGAGGGCCTTTGTAATGACGGCCCTCGCGGGAGAATGGCTCTGCGACACATAGCACGCATTCTCTTGCATGTGAAAGCTGTTCGCGCGGTTCACTTATTGCGGCCTGGCGGATTGCGTGACGGAGCTGGGACTCTCGGAGCGGTCAGTGTCTATGCAACTGTTCGAACGGAATCATGAACTGAAACCAGAACGAGTTGCCACGCGTCCTGTTTTGGACCAGCAAGTCCTGTTCCCACTTGAAGGCCATGCCGCCGGCCTTGCCGATCGGCAGTGCGACCTGTGCGCCGAGGTTGAGAGCGCGACCGCGATTGCCAATGCTGGTGGTGCCGTCGGCGTTGACGGTCACTACTCTCTTGCCATACTGCTTGTCGTCCGTCGTCTGTTGATAAAAATATCCAATGCCGCCAACGTCGATCTTAGTGTGCGGCACACTCTTCATGATATCGAATTGCGTGAAAAATTCGTTCCCGCTGTGATAGTGGGTAGCACTGTTCGGGCCGTTTATCACATAGTCGAAGCGTGCGCTGACCTCTTTCAGGGCGTGATGCGGGGTAATGGTGAATGCAGCCCCAGGCGTAAAGGCCATGTTGTGCTGACCGACGTTGATCGGAGAGCCCAGCGCATATCTGGCCGCGGGCGTTTGATATTCCAGTTCCCAGTACCAGTGAAAGATTTTGTGATGATAGAAGACCGTGAAGGGTACTATGCTGCAGTTTCCGATAGACCACTGGGTATACTTTCCGCCCGCGAGGTGAATCTGCACGTAGACGAGGGGCGTGCTGATCCAGCCGCCTATTTTGCCGCCAAGGAAGCTTACACCCGTGTTCCATTCCAACTTGGGGGAGAGGGCGAAGACGCGGAGTCTAAAGTCTGGAATGGGCAGCCTTTTGCCGCGCTGGTCGTCGGTTTCGTTGGCCTCGTAAAAGTTGGTGTATTCGAAGAGGCTCGCTTCCCGAGGACCGGGCTGAGCCAGCGCGATAGCAATCGATTCCGCACCCACGGGCCAGACGCTTCCGCCTTTTTCCGTGCCATTGGCGACTGAGACGATCAAATTTGCGACAGCGAACACCGTAATAATGCGCCGGAGCGATTTTCTTGCGAGCTTCACGACAATATCCTTTCACGGCACATCTGGTTCGGCGATAGCCGGGAAGGCCATGTGGGTGCCCCCGGCCATCCTCGGCGAGAGCTCCAACAATTCACCTCCCGGAACTTGGGACTTGTGTATATCTCCGAAAGGTGAGCGTCTTTGCTAAACGGACTTCATTTGTTGCGAGTTATCGTGAATCTTGCTGCCGCGAGTCGAGCGTCGCGTTAGGCGCCGTGTTTTGGAAGAGGAGCTTGTGGCGAGCGAGTGTGAGTGGTTGGCGAGCACTTTCGTAACGCGACAGTTCCCGTCAGAAATATCTGGGAAAGTCATTCATCGCGCCGGCAAGACCGTAGCACTAAAGCAGGTTTTGTGTCGCAGTCACGGCACAGGTCTTCGTTTCCTGCCCGGTTGAGTGCGAATCTGTTTATTCACCGCGCGTATGGATCACCCGCGACTTCGACCGGCTGCGTGACATCCCAGTCTGAATACGCAAAAACGATTGCTTTCTTCTAGAACAAAAAAACATTGCCGGGTAACCATCGCTCGTACATTGCAGCGGCCATCGCGATTATGCGAGACGCCAATGAAATACCAGTGGCAACTGTGTGCACTTGGGATCGGAGTTCGTTGCACACGATAAGGCGCTGGGAGAGCCGGAGGAATGCCGTGGCAAATAAAGGTCTAAGAGAACAATTGATCGGCGCGTGGAAGCTACTTTCGTATGTCGAAACACCAGTGGATGGCTCGCCGAAACGATTCCCCATGGGCGAAAACGCTCAGGGGATCATCATGTACACCCCTGACGGCTACATGTCCGCACAACTGATGACACCAGGACGCCGGCAATTTGCATCCGGCGACTGGTTTAAGGGAACTCCCCAAGAGTACAGCGAAGAAGGCGGCGGCTACATTGCCTATTCCGGCCCCTTTCACGTTGACGAAGCAAAGCAGGCTCTCACTCACTCCATGGCGGTTTCACTCTATCCGGGTTGGATCGGCCAAACGCAGCCTCGTGTGGTGAAGATCGAGGGAAATCGACTTCATCTCAGCACCGCGAGCCCCATTCAATCCGCCGGTGCAAAAGTCATGGCTGATTTGGTTTGGGAACGCGCCGAGCAACTCTAACGAAATCGTTGTGCGCACACCTTGAAGCACCTTGAAGGAGGAAAAAGAGATGGATGTGAAGACTGTTGGAGTCGTTGGAACGGGCGTCATCGGGGCTAGCTGGACCGCCTTCTATCTCGCCCGCGGATTCGATGTTCGCGCGACAGATCCTGCCGATGGCGCCGAAGGGCGTCTGCGAGAACTCGTCGCCAGCTACTGGCCCACGCTCGAAAAGCTTGGCCTTTCGAGCACCGCATCACAGAAACGCCTTACGTTCAGCAAAAACGTCGCCGAAGTGCTGTCGGGCGTCGATTTTGTTCAGGAGAACGGACCCGAGCGACTTGATCTAAAACGCCAACTCATTGCCAGCATAGATGCCGCCATTCCGGATCATGCAATCATCGCGACAAGTTCCTCCGGCATTCTGATCAGTTCCATCCAGGATGCGGCAAAACATCCGGAACGCGTTGTCCTTGGTCACCCTTTCAGTCCTCCGCATATCATTCCGCTCGTTGAAGTATTGGGAGGAAAGCTCACGTCTCCGGACGCCGTCGCGAGAACCATCGCGTTCTACGCCAGCATCGGTAAGAAACCGATTCACATTCACCGGGAGATAAAAGGTCACATCACAAATCGGCTTCAGGCCGCTTTGTGGCAAGAGGCGCTGTGGCTTGTCGAACAGGGCATCGCCAGCGTCGCCGATATCGATACAGCCATTTCCTACGGCCCCGGGTTGCGGTGGGGACTTCTGGGACCGTTCCTCAATCTCGAGATTGCCGGCGGCAGCGGCGGACTTGCACACGTCCTCGAACATCTTGGCCCGCCGATGGAAACCTGGTGGACCGATCTGAAAACCGTTCACCTTTCGCCCGAATTGAACAAGAAAGCGGTCGCCGAGACCAAAGAGTATCTCAAGCCGTATTCCTTCGACCAAACCGTGGAACAACGAGACGAAATCCTTATCAGCTTGATTCAGATGAAAGCGAAAGCCGAGCAGATACCGTAAGCAAGAACACAAGAGCGGAGGAATCGACACATGAACAATGGCCACGACAAAACTCCCATCGCAGACAAGATCCGAAAAGCCCTCGCGTCGCCAATAGCGTCAGACAATGTTCTCGATCCACACAGCGAGCTAAAGCAAATACTCGCGGCCGTCGGACTCGAACCGTCGGCTTGCGGAGGGTCGGTAGCTTTTCAAGGAAAGGACCCAATCATTAGGAGCCCCTGGCCACTCGCTACGATGGCCGGAGCGGGATTGATGGCCAAAGCGGTTGCGATCGCTGACATCTGGAAATACAGAACCGGCAGAGGCCAGGATCTTTCCATTGATCTACGTCAGGCGCCCCACAGGCTGTGTCCCTTCTACGATCAAAAATGGGAGTTGCTGAACGGATTTGCGCCGTCCTCTCCCAGCGACCCCACGAATCCTTTCTACCCCACAAACATGTATCCGACTCGCGATGCGCGCCGCATACAACTGCTGAACATCTATCCCAAGGCTAAGACTCGTGCTCTCGCCTTCTTTGGTTGCGCGGACAATCACCAGGCCATCAGCGAAGTCACTCGAAAATGGAACGCGTTTGAGCTTGAAGAGGAAGCAAATCGCGCGGGCCTCCAGGCAACCGTCATCCGAAGCGCGGAGGAGTTCCTCGCGACTGAACAATTCGCTCAACTCGCTGAGCGGCCGCTGATCACGATCGAGAAAATCGGAGAGTCCGAGCCGGAGCCATTTGCCGAAAATCCGAAGACACCTCTCGATGGCGTCCGCGCGCTTGGCACCGGTCACGTCATAGCCGGAGCCGGCTTGGGCCGGGCCTTGGCATACCACGGAGCGGACGTCTTGAATCTGTGGCGACCCTTTGACTTCGAACTCGACCAAACGTACTACTCCGCGAGCGTTGGCATGCGATCCTCAACGGTTGAGTTTGCTCAGCCCGATGGGATGTCAAAGCTCAAGGCTTTGCTCAAAGACGCCGACGTGTTCTTCGCCAACAAACGTCCCGGCTATTTGAATAACTTCCATCTCACCGCCGAGGATCTCGCGTTGGTACGGCCCGGCATCATTCATGTTGACATGTCTCTCTATGGGCCAACCGGACCGTGGAGTGGCAGAACTGGCTACGATCAGAATGCGGGCGGCGTCACCGGTGTTTTGACGAGAGAAGGAACTTTCGAGAATCCTGCATTGACTGAGATCTTCGTCGTCAACGACTACATTATGGCTTGGCTGTCCGCGATGGCGGTTGCGGCGACGCTCAAACGCAGAGCGATTGAGGGCGGCAGCTGGCGAATCCAAATCTCCCTCGTGCGGCTCTCGATGTGGTTGATGCACATGGGAATCTTCGACAAGGCCTACGCACATGAGATCGGCAGCACCTCGGGAGATCATGCCTACCTGCCTCCAATTACATTCGAAGCCGACACTCCCTGTGGGCACTATCAGGGCGTGACAGATCAAGTGAACATGTCCGATACGCCCGGCTCTTTCCAGTTTCCGCTCGTGCCGCGCGGATCGAGTAAACCCGTTTGGCTTAGTCGAAATTCACCCGCGCGAAAACGCTAGCCTTTGCTGCGGTTTAGACCCTGTCCTAAACCGCGCTTCGTGTTTAGCGAGGTTCGGAGCGGCTTCACTTGGAGCGTAATACCATGAAACACGTCACGATCGTGGGCGGAGGATTTGCTGGGCTAAACTGCGCGCAAAAACTGGCGACCAACGCGGATATCCACATCACTCTTATAGACAAGAATAATTATCAGCAGTTTCAACCACTGCTCTATCAGGTGGCCACCGGAATCCTGTCATCCGACAATGCCGCGTTCTCGTTGCGTTCTGTGCTGCGTCACCACCCCAATGTAGACGTAAAAATGGCCGAGGTCATTTCCGCCGATCTCAAGACTCGATCTGTCGAAACAACCGACGGCAAAATTTATCACGGCGACTTCCTGGTCTTAGCGGCCGGTTCGCAGGTGAATTTCTTCGGAACGCCCGGAGCGGATAAGAATGCCTATCCTCTGTATTCCCTGCGGGACGCCGAATTGCTCCATTCTCGTGTACTGAACCTTCTCGAATCAGCTGATCGCGATCCTTCCCTTATCGACCAAGGGGCACTTACCTTTGTCGTTGTGGGAGCTGGCCCCACAGGAGCTGAGACCTCAGGCGCGCTCGCAGACTTGCTGCACAGAGTCTTGGAAAACTCCTACCGGACTCTTGATCTGAACAAGGCTCGAATTGTCCTTGTCGACATCGTACACAACGTGTTGAATGCGTTTTCCGAAAAGTCGCAAGCGTATGCGAACGAGATGCTGAAGCAACACGGCGTGGAACTCATCTTGGGAGTCGGGGTCAAGGAGGTGCACTCGGACCATGTTCTTCTCGCTGATGGAACCAAGATTCTAACGAGGACAGCGATCTGGGCAGGCGGTCTCAAGGCATCCTCACTATCCAGCGCGATCGGGATTCAGGCCGGCCGGGGCGGACGCATCAATGTGGAACCTGATCTAAGCGTGAGGGGTTTTCCGGGCGTCTATGCCCTGGGCGACTTTGCGAATGTCGCAGGTTCCGATGGCAAGCCGTTGCCACAGCTCGCCGCCGTCGCACAGCAGGCCGGCAAACATTGCGCCGAGGCCATTGCCTCCGAAATTGAAGGCAGAACACCAGAACCCTTTCGATATTTTGACAAAGGCATTCTCGCCATGATCGGTAGGAATTCAGCTGTTGCCGAGGTGGGCAAGAACCGGCACGAACTCACAGGACCGATCGCATTTGCAGTCTGGCTTGGTGTGCATGCACTCTTGCTTGTTACAACCCGAGCCAAGGTGGAAGCTTTTATCGAGTGGGCGTGGGACTATTTCAACGGCACGTACGTCTCCCCGATTCTTGATCGCCCGGATCAGGTGACCGTCAACTGGCATGAAGACAGCGCTTAGCTCTTTTCGTTTGCGCGGTCGCTTCCCTGCCCCACAATCTCAGATATTGAAAAGAGAGCGGGCTGCACCAGACCCGCACCTTGGGGCATCCGTATCTTTATGAAGACGCCTTGCGACGAAGGCTTGGTGCTGTCGGCCGGGATTGCGCCTCCGTGCGCCAAGGCAAGGCAGCCGTGGATCTTGGCGGCGACGATTCTCGGATCAAGCATGGCGTTCGTTGACAGCACGGTGGTCAACGTCGCGGTTCCGGCGCTTGAGAATTCCTTCCATGCGAGCCTCGTTGATGTGCAATGGGTGGTGGTGTCATACGGGATTCTCTTGTCAGCTCTGGTTCTGGCTGGCGGCGCACTCGGAGATTCGCTCGGACGCCGCCGGATATTTCTGATCGGCGTGGCAGTCTTCGCGATCGCTTCAACGGCATGCGGTCTTGCCTCAAGCATTCATCAGCTCATCGTCGCGCGTTGCGTGCAAGGGGTCGGCGCGGCTTTGCTCGTTCCGGCCAGTCTCGCGATCATCAGCGCTTCCTTCGACGAAGACTCTCGCGGTCGAGCCATCGGCATTTGGTCAGGCTTCACTGCGATTACCAGCGCCTTCGGTCCCGTCCTCGGCGGATGGCTTATTCAGTATGCCTCTTGGCGGTGGGCTTTCTTCTTGAATCTCCCGCCCGCGGTGGCCGTCGTTGCAATATCGTTCTTTTCGGTTCCTGAAAGCCGCGCTTCGGACGCGAAACGGATAGATTGGGCAGGAGCCGTTTTGGCGACAGCTGGACTCTCTAGCCTGATTACCGGATTTCTCGAGTCCTCGAGGCTCGGTTGGAATCATCCGCTGGTGCTCGCGGGTTTGCTGGGTGGCTCCATCTTACTCGCGACCTTTCTCGTCGTGGAAGGTAAAGTCCGATCCCCGATGGTTCCCTTCAGCCTCTTCGAATCGCGCGCATTTCTCGGCGCAAACGTCCTCACCCTCTTGCTCTACGGTGCGCTTGGCATCTTCTTTTTTCTATTCCCGATGGGGCTGATCCAAGGAGGCGGATACTCGCCGACGGCGGCAGGTTCCGCAATGCTGCCGATGATCCTGGCGATGTTTTTTCTGTCCCATTGGGCGGGCGGTTTGGTCAAACGATACGGCGGAAAAATCCCCCTCATTGTCGGTCCAACAATCGTCTCAGCGGGTTTCCTCCTCTTTGCCCTCGTAAGTTTTGGACAGAGTTATTGGCACACCTATTTTCCGGCGTCATTGGTAGTGGGGTTCGGGATGGCCGTCACGGTCGCGCCGCTGACGACGGTTGTTATGAACTCTGCCGGTCAACAGCGCGCGGGAACCGCGTCGGGAATCAACAATGCGGTTGCACGAGTCGCGGGAGTGCTTGCCATCGCAGTGTTCGGAACCGTGTTAATTCACTCTTTTGGTTCGAGGCTGGAGCAAGGGCTTTCCAAACTCAACCTGCCAGCGAGCGTTGTGAGGGAGCTTCGCGCGTCAGAAGGAGAACTCCGCAGAATGGAGCCACCGCAAGGCCTCGACCCGAGCGCGGCTTCGCATATCCAAGACGTTATCTCGCAAAGCTTTAGGTTTGGATTTCGCGTAGTGCTTCTCTGTTGTGCCGGACTCTCCCTTGGAGGCGCGGCAGTGGCCTGGTCGTTGATCGCCGGTCCGTCCTTCGAAGCGGCTACTCAGTCGTAAGAAAACACCGAGGTGTCGCGTTTCCTTCTTTCACTTCTTTACTGCAGTTGCTGAACCCCAGAGAGCTCCTCGGTTGAGCCATCCCGGATATCGAGACAGCATGCCGTCGTAGAGTTCTATGGCGGTCGCAGTTCTTCCGGCGACTTCCTCGAAATCCAAAATGTATTTGCGAGTTTGTGCGATCACGCGCGCGCCATTCGTCGTTCTCCATGTTGTTGTGGCCGACAACGACGATGCGCGGCTTGAGCGCGGCCATCTTGTCCTGTACGCGAGCGTTCTAAGCTGGGCTTTTCAGTAAAATAATCCCGCTCTTTCCCGGACGAGAGACATGCTGAATTGCCTTTTGAAAATCCACGAACTCGTACTCATGTGCGACCTCGAAAAGCTCCGGGTGGTTCTTGGCCAGATTCAGAGCGAGTTCGAAGTCTCGCTGCTTCTCCTCCTCGCCCAGACGAAACCAGCTCATGATCAAAACGCTCTTGAGCGAGACATTGTTGGCTGCGAGCGAATAGATATTAGGTCCAACGTTGCTGTCGAGGGAGCCAAAGTTGATGATGGTCCCACCGTCATCGAGAACCTCCGCCAGATCGTCGATCGCTTTTCCGCCCAGGGCATCAAAAGCCAATTCGAGCTTGTGTCCTTCAAGGGAGTTGCGAACCTGTTCTTTCCAATCGTCGTCACTCGTTGAATAGATCGGAGGACCGGGGACGACGGAACGAAGTCTTTCCGCTGACTGTTTCGATCTCACCAGGCGAAGAGGACGGACACCGCGATCTAGAGCAACTTGAGTGAGCAAACGCCCAACGCCAGAGGCTGCCGCATTCTGCAGAATGTAAACAGGGGGCGTAATCGGAGCTTTAAGTGAATTGTGACCCGCATTGATGAGTATGGATGCGGTGATCGTATTTATGAGCATCTGCGCAGCAATCTGATTGGAAATCTCGTCCGGAACTGGCAAGAGAGAGTTGTATCGAACGACTACGTATTCTCCCCAAGAACCCATTGCGGGAAAGAACGCTACACGCTGGCCTTCGCTAAAACTCTTCACCGCTCGTGGGTTTGTTCCGAGCCGAACGATCGTCCCGACGCCCTCGAACCCGGGTACCCTCCGAGTGCCTGCTGGAATAGGTTCAACGGGCCCTCCTTGAGGAAGAGCGGAAAGAATGTGTACGTCACCGAGATGGATTGGTCGAGCTATAACCTTTACGAGAACCTGGTCAACTCCAAGCTCTTCACTCTTCAATTGGCGCTTCGCAATTCTTAACACTTTCTCCGGAGCCCCATACTCGCTTTGAACAATTGCTCTGAATTCGGTTTGCATCGGCAACCTCATTTACCTGCGCTGGATTTGAGAGTCGATGCAGCCCTTCGTCGATAAAGCATGTCTCATACTCAAACCATTGATCAAACGCTTGAACCTTTCCCCTCGTGTAATGTGGAAACAAATGATCGACAGCGACACCGGGCGGAGATATCAAGACAGATTTGGCATCCGGAACAGCTTGACGCGCTGCAGAAATGTTTTTGCATGCTGATACTTGGCGTCATGGCTCTCCTTGGTTGCCTGTCCACATTCCCGCTTCATCCAGAACCAGACTTTGAACGTGTCCCACTAACCCTATGCTCAAGGCAGGCTGCTCCTCTTGTAGAATTTCACTGGTTTTGTTGTTTATTGCCCAAAAATGAGTTGCAGCTGCCGGCCCGCACTCGCGCCTGCCTTGGGCGCACGACCCTCGACTGCAACAACTCCTGAGCCGTCTGTAGTCCAACTACAAAAACCGGTGATTGGATGTCGTCTCTCAGGACACCGTTCCCCTGCTTTGGTTTTTTGAGTCAAATTCCAAAAAAAGAGCATGATTCTTCAAAAGCAGTAAGATTCTTCAATCCACTCCCAAACTTCATCTATTAGAGTACTCGCGTCGACTTTTTTGCGGCGTGGGCACTGCGCTCGGCGGATTGCTCGCCCGCTGATCCTCGAGGACCGACGCGCGCCGGTTTGCCCCGACAGCCGTCGAGTAGACTGCTTATGATCGGATTCGGAGCCCGGACATTCCTAGCGTGCGTGCTTGTTTTGGCTGGCTCGGCTCGTCTGTCCGCACAGACGACGAGCGGTTCTATCGTCGGAGTCGTAACCGACGCCACGGGAGCCGCTATTTCTCAGGCGTCCGTCACTGTGACCAATCTAGACACCGGCATCGCGTCCAAGTTTGTTACCGACGCAACGGGTAGTTACGTCGCGACACCTCTTTCCATCGGCCGCTACTCCGTAGCCGTGGAAGCGAAGGGGTTCAAAAAGGCCTTGGTGCCAGTCGTTACCGTAGACGTGCTTGACCGTGTGCGGGTGGACCTCCAGTTGCGCGTTGGAGATGCCGCGACGGAATCTGTCGACGTGCACCCCGGAGCGTCACTGTTAGAGAGTGAAACTTCCGCCCTCGGGCAGCTAGTCGATAGCAAACGAATCGTCGATTTACCGTTGAATGGCCGTTACTTCACGCGACTGGCAGTGCTGACCGCAGGCACCGCCCCGACACCAAGCGGGGCTCTGGATGCGGTAACAGGGGGCTTCAGCGCCAACGGAGTGCGCCCCTACGAGAACGACTATATTCTCGACGGAGTAGACAACAACAGCCTCTCGCCGGATCTTTCGAGCCAATCTAGCTTCGTCATCGGTCCTCCACCTGATGCGATTGCCGAGTTCCGCGTACAAACCAATTCGATGAGCGCGGAGTTCGGCCGCTCCGGCGGGGGGGTTTTGAACGTTAACATCAAGTCCGGAACGAACCAGCCGCATGGAACGTTGTACGAATTTTTGCGAAACAGCGCCATGGATGCGAAGAACTATTTCGACGCTTCTGACGCTCCCATCCCGCCCTTCAAGCAGAATCAGTTTGGGTTCAGCTTCGGAGGCCCTGTTGAAATTCCGAAGATGTATCACGGTCGTGATAAGACCTTCTTTTTTGCGGACTATCAAGGGACGCGTGTCAGATCGAGTCAGACCGTCATAACAACCGTTCCACCGGAAGCTTGGCGAACCGGAGATTTCAGTGGTTTCCAAACGATTTACGATCCGGCGACGACGGTCATCAATCCCGATGGAACGGCTACCCGCCAACCGTTTTCCGGCAATCAGATTCTTGCATCGCGCTTCGATCCAGTGGCGAAGCAACTTATTGATCTTTTCCCGGCACCCAATCTTCCCGGCAGCGTTTCGAGCGCCGGCGTGGCGAACAACTATCTTGCAAACCCGGCCTCAATCAGCAACGTGAACCAATTTGATATCCGGATCGACCATCGGATTTCCAATCGGGATTCTTTGTTTGGGCGTTTCAGCTTCTCAAATCAGAACGCAAGCGCTCAAGGTCCAATTCCGCCTCCCTTGGACTCAGCCATTTTTTTCGACAGCAACTACCTCAATTATTCCCGTAACCTGGCTTTGTCCGAGACGCATGTCTTCACGCCGCACCTAGTCAATGAGCTGCGCTTCGGATACAACCACGCCCGGATTGAGCGGCTGCAATTCAATTCGAATGAAAATATCTCTGCGCAATTTAAGATCCCGGGCATACCATTTAAGCCGGGCTACGGCGGGCTCCCGTTTCTCGCCATAGAAGACCTTACAAGTTTTGGTTCTTTCCTCTTTCTGCCGACTATCGAGTCCCAGGATGTGTATCAAATCGTTGAGGGTCTCAGCTGGGTCAAAGGCAGGAACACGCTGAGATTCGGCGCGGAACTGAGACCCCGAGTTAACTTCTCGTTTTCGCAGTCTCCCCAGCCCCGCGGTTCCTTTGGTTTCAATGGAAACGCCAGCCGGGACCCGAACAACCTTTCGAATACCGGCCTCGGCACGGCCGATTTCATGCTAGGCCTCAGTTACGACCAAAGCGGACTCACGGGCATCAACACGGTCATTACGGATCATTTTCAGCAACCCGGGTATTTCGCATATGTGCAGAACGACTTCAAGGTGTCGAACAAGATTACCCTGAATTTGGGCGTGCGCTATGAGTTCGTCGCGCACGTAACGGAAGAGAACGATGCGATGGCTAACTTCAATTTGTCGAACAACACTTTGGAAATCGTAGCAGGCAATAATACGCCTCTGCCCCCCACCTTCTATCCGCAAATCCCGGTGACGCACGACGCATCGCGCACGCTAGTCCCGAACAACAAACTGGACTTCATGCCGCGCATAGGCCTCGCGTACAGTCTTACACCGCATACCGTGATTCGCAGCGGATACGGAATCTTCTATTCGAGTTATGAAGCGGGTCCGTTGAGTTTTCCCAACGCCGGCAACAATCCCCCTTTCTTTGCTTTGACCAGATTTGACGCTCCCAGCGTGGTGACGCCTAATCCGATCGTCAGTCAGCTCTCGAACGGCTTCCCAGCACACGCGCTGACGGATCCAAGCTCGTTTTCTTTGTTTTCCATTGACCCGCATCTCCGGAATCCCTACGTGCAACATTGGAATTTGGCCGTGCAACACGAACTCGGCTGGAATTCGGTTCTCGAAGTCGCCTACGCCGGCTCGAAAGGAACTCGCTTGTACGAGTTCCGGAATGCCAACGAAGCGACACCCACGGCCAGCCCGAACAGCGATATCAACAGTCGCAGACCCTTTCCGTTTGTCCCCACTGATTTCTTCTATTGGTGCTCTTGCGGCAGTTCGGCGTACCACTCCCTGCAAGCTAAGGCGGAGAAGCGGCTTAGCAATGGTATGAGTTTTCTTGGCGCTTACACGTTTTCGAAGGCGATCGACGAACAGTCAAGCGCGTCGCTCGGATTTTTCTTTTATTCGACACAAGCCAGTCCGGGTGGGTTCTGGCGCGATCAACGTTATCCGTGGGAGGAGAAGGGTCCTGCCGACTTCAATGTGGCCCATCGTTTCGTTTACAGCATGAACTACGATTTGCCGTTCGGGCGTGGCAAAGCTTTCGCCGCCAATATCAATCCGTTCCTCGACAACGTCATCGGGGGTTGGGAACTGCAAACGGTCACCTCGCTCCAGACGGGGGAACCTCGGACAGTTGTCGCCAACATAGGCCTGTCGAACTCAGACGGCGAAAACCGCCCGGACTCGGTGCCGGGTGTTTCGTGGGTGCCTAAGAATCAAGGGCCTTTGAATTGGATTAACCCTGCCGCCTTCACCACCGCCGCTGACGGAACATTCGGAAATGCCGGCCGAAATACGATCTCTGCGGCGGGCATCATCGGCGTCGATGTTTCTCTATTCAAGGTTTTCAATATCTGGCGGGAGGCAAAATTGCAGTTCCGGTCGGAGTTCTTCAACCTCGTGAATCACCCCAACTTCCAGGCTTATTCGCTCAATACTACCTGGGGACAGGCAAGCTTTGGTCAGTATTCCGCGGCGGCACCCGCAAGACAGATTCAAATTGCGCTCAAGGTAATCTTTTGAATCCAGGGATAGGCGTGCGCCTAGGGCTTCAACTTCTCGTACTCCGCCTTGGCGTGTCGCAGTAACGGGATGTCTGGATCGGCGTCTTTCCAGAGGGCGAAGAACTCCTCATACTCTTTGCGCGCGCCTTCTTTGTCGCCGCCCATGGCTTTGGCGCGCCCCAGTTGAAGGTGCGCGTGCGCAAACAACGGGTAATTCCAAGTGTTGCTAAGCATTTTCTGGAACTCCGCGGCGGCCTGCAGCGGATTCCCCGCCGCAAGGTAGGCCTCGCCGCGGGCGTACAGCGGATAGACCGGTGGCTCAGTATTGACAAACGCTTGCGGCGAGGCGAACTCGTATCCGGCGGTCGGGGCGAGCAATTCGAGTGCCCGCTTTCCGTCAGAGTGGCCCACCGCGATTAACGCGCGCACAACGGGCAGTGTGTAGCGCTGCATCAACGTACCGAACGGAAAATCGCGATTCAATCCGTCTGCCAGTTCCTCCGCTTTGGCCGCGTCCCCGCTCCGGGCGAACGCCAGCGCCGCCAGAACCCGCACATCCGGCCCTGACGACACCTCCAGTGCGGCTTCCGCCTGCTGCCGAGCCCTATCGACATGCCCAGCTTCAGCCTGGTGCAATGCGCCGTAGGCCTGCCACATTGCCGAGGTCTCCGCGGAGCCATTCTTCAGGGCCGCGCCGGCGGCACGCCGCGAGAATTCTCCCGACTTTTCCAGTCGGCCGTAATAAGCGTCAGTATCAGACTGCATGGCCAGCAAGATGTCTTCGAATTCGGGCTTGCCTATGGCCCGGGCATAGTGTTCCCTCATACCTGCCTCGTCGTGCAGCATGAATGATGCGACATACATGCCCGTCTCAGGAAAACTGTTCTCGAGCCCGCGTTTTCGGGCATCGTCATAAACCGCTCGCACTTCCTTTGGCTGGCCAGCCAGTAAGTAGTCCGCTATCGCCACGCCGAGATTGAAACCGTTGTCCGGCTCCAGCCGCAGGGCAACGAGGCTTTCTTCTTTGGATTTTTCCCACTGACCCAGGTTGTAGAGCGCCGCGGCGAACAAGGCGTGCGCGTCCGCATCATTCGGGTACGCCTGCACGTACTGCGTCAGAACCTCTGTCGCTTTTTGCAAATCTCTCGTAGCATAGGTGTAGTACACGCTCTCGATATTGAAGCGCTCCCGCTCGCTTACCCGATCGCGCAACTCGAAAGCTTTGTTATAATTCTTGATGGCGAGACTGGCCTGGTTAAGGTTGACATAACGGGCACCTAGCGACGCGTAAGCGCGAGCAAAGTTCCCGTCCAACTCCAGCGCGCGTTTCAGATACGGTAGTGCATACTGATCGCCTTTCTCGCTTGCGGTGCGCGAACCTTGCGTGAACGCTTGTAACGCTTCTAGCGACGAGGTCGTGGCCTCCTCGAGCGGCTTAGCGTGTCTCTGCACGGCGGCGAGAGATTCACCGAGCTTTACGCGCAACGCATCTGCTGTCTCGCTTAAGGCCTTCATGATTTTTTCCGGTGACTCGGCTTCCGCTTGCGCACTGCCCATCGAATCGCCCGTATGACAGTCCACCGCGATCAATCCGATCACGTAGTGCCGGCCGAGTTTGGCGATCATGCCCTCGAGCGCCGCTCTTGAGCCCGTCCTCTCACAAATCTCGCGGGCTGTTTCTTGGCCGATCCTTTCCCCGGGTATCCGGTTCATCAGCTTCAGCGTCGCATTCACCCGCTGTTGGGAAAGAACGTTTATGAACCGGGATTGCTCCAACTCAATCGCCAACGCCTGCTTCAACGTGTCATCGAAGATCGGCTCGCCCGTTGAGTTGGTAAAATCCTCCAGCACGATGGTATCTTTTTCGCTCAGACTCGACGGGTGCCGGGAACGGTAGAGCCACGTCGCCGCGGCGACAACCACTAGCACACCCACCACCACCGCGTGCCAACGTCTGCTTCTAGCCACTTTGACCGTTCCCGCAGGGCTAACGGCGTACTCGTTCGCTCGCAAATCTGCCGTCGGCGCCGGGAGAGCCGTGGGTGTTTCCGTAGCCCGCGAAGGCCCTAACTCCTGCTCGTTTTCCAACGCGCTGTCAGTGGCGTTCCCCGACTCTGGGGAAAGCTCCGGATTCAAGTCGCGCGCTGGCTTTCCGTCGCGACCGTCAGTGGGCTTGAATTTGTTCTTGTCGATTCCCAGGCTGGCGATCTTGGATTGAAGAGTTTGCCGCGGAATTCCGAGGAGGGCAGCCGCACCGGTTGGCCCCGATATCCGGCCACCAGTTTCCGCCAGAGCGGCCTCGATCATGCGCCTTGCCTCGGCCATCTGTCTTGCCTGCGCTTCGTCCAAGCGACCCACCCTCGGACGACGCATCTCAGGGGGAACATCGATCCTGAGCCACGCTTCGTCGATGGAAAACGTATCGTCGTCGCACAAAACCGCAGCACGCTCGACCATATTCTGAAGTTCGCGAATGTTACCGGGCCACGGGTAGTCTCGAAGGAGTTCGAGCGTCTTCTGATCGATGGCGCTAAACCTCTTCCCTACTTTGCGCGCGCACCGACAGACGAAGTGCTCCGCCAAAAGCGGAATATCATCGGAGCGTTCCCGAAGCGGTGGCATCTCAATGGGAAAGACCTCTAGCCTATAGAAGAGATCCCTCCGGAATGTGCCTCTCTCGACCGCACTCCTTAAATCGCGATTCGTGGCGGAGAGAACTCTCACGTCAACTGAAACTGGATCGCTTCCTCCCACTCGTTCAAACTGGCGCTCCTGGAGGACGCGTAGAACGGTGCTCTGGATGTCGGCTGCCAGTTCACCAACTTCATCAAGGAAGATCGTGCCGCCATCGGCCAGTTCAAAACGGCCCAGACGGCGCTGCGTTGCCCCGGTGAAGGCCCCTTTTTCGTGGCCGAAAAGTTCCGTTGCAACGAGGGTCGGAGGAACCGCCGCACAGTTCACCGCGATGAAAGGACGGCTCGACCGCTTAGACCCCTTATGGATGGCCTGGGCGATCATCTCTTTTCCAGTCCCTGTCTCGCCCAGGATAAGAACGGTGGAATCCGTGGCAGCTACCTTTGCCACTTGCTCGAGGACGCACCGCAGCGGCGCAGAGCAGCCAACGATCCCCTCGAACATGGGAATGTTGCGAGCACCGCCGGACGCACCGCTGTCCTTGTTCGTCTTATTTTCCAATTTCCTCGTCCTCACCGAGCAATTCGCCGATGGCGAAACGCAATACTGCGAGTTTCGAGCATACGTCAACTGCATCCCAACTGTTCTTTGAATCCAGCGGACCTTCACTCTTTTATGACGATAAACGACAAAATTGGTTCGATTCGACAAGACACTCGCGCCGATTTTCATATGCTCGCGCACTGGGAGCTGTTGTCGGGAAGAAACGCTCGACTATCCTTACGCCCGCTTGCACTTGTCAGTTCTCCTGCGTGTAAGATGACCAGTCATCTCTAGGAAGGCCGATGGTAAAGTATAGCGTGCCTCCTGGCCACGGCGGCGGGGTCCGATCTTCTGAGACGCCACTTGCTCCTTCCGTTTCCGTTTTTCAATTGACCGAACGCTCTCGATTTAATGTGCCCGCTGTGTGGAAAAACGGGAAAAACTTCACGATTACAAGGCTTCAGTCGCCCTTCGGGCTTTCTCAGCGCATCGTGAAGACGTCGGCAGTAAAGGCTCTCCTTGTTTCCGTCAGTCTCCGCTCCATTCCTCTAGGCGGATATCAACTCTGGGCAGACGCAAAACGGCTGCCGATGTCCTACGTGCCGGCGTTTCGGTCGAACGTCATCGATTTCGACGCCAGTCCGGCCTGCTGGGCTGACAGGGCATTCGACTTCATTCACTATCACGTGCCCCGAGAGACTCTCAACGATATTGCGGATGATTTGGATTTCGGGCCAGTTTGCGAGTACCGCCAAGCGGCGGTTGAACACGACCTTGTTGTTGCGCAGATGACAAGGAACATCCTTCCTTTCATCACTCGGGAGAATGAACTCGGCTCGCTGGCCTTAGACCAGTTCCAACTGGCCTTGGGGGCGCATCTACTACAGAGGTATGGAGGCATTGCGAGGATGCAACCCCCAAAGGCTGGGGGACTCGCAAAGTGGCAAAGACTGCGAGCGATTGAACTCCTGCGCGAGAATTTGAACGGCGATGTTCGGCTCGGCGACCTCGCGAAAGAGTGCGGACTTTCCATCAGCCACTTCGCCCGCTCATTCAAAGCCGTGTTTGGCGTTTCAAGCCACCAATGGCTGATTCGTCAGCGCATCGATCTCGCGAAAGCACTCCTTACGCAGACGAGACTGCCGCTCAGCGAGGTTGCGGCACAATCCGAATTTGGAGACCAGCCCGCGTTTACGCGAACTTTTCATCGCATTGTGGGAGCGACTCCGGGGCACTGGAGACGCGCACATCAGCCCAACTAGTTGTGACTGTACTTTCTGCAGCAAGATCCGACCGTAGTATCAGCTTCCTTCTTTCTACGGCATGATGAGGCGGAATGGCGCGAGGCGACTCAACCCAAAAGAAGCTTTTGAAGGCCGCCATAAACTTATTTCACGAGTTTGGTTACAACGGCACCAGCGTGCGGGACATTGTCAGCGCGGCGAAAGTTCCAAAGGGTTCGTTCTACAACTACTTCAAGAGCAAGGAGGCGCTGGCGATCGCCGTGTCGGACATTTTCTATGCCTACGCTCTGGGGTTCCTGGAACTGGAAAACACCTCATCCCCGGTAGGTCGGCTCCACAAGTACCTGTGGCTGACCTTGGCGGAGATGCAGCGCTACGGATACGTGCGCGGATGCTTCTCGACGAAGCTGCTGGTCGGATCGCCCTTGTTGTTTCGCAGGCCCAAGAGGCTAGAGAAATTGATCCCGGAGTACCAACGATGGATCTTTCGAGGTTCATCCTGAATTCACTCTATGGCGCGATTTTCCGTTCGAAAACCGACAGAACCGAACGCCCGATGAAACTTCTCCAGCGATTCGCACTGGAACCCTTTTTAATGAAGAAACGCTAATGTGGAGCGCGCTAACCCGCGATCTACGTTTCCACACGCTAAATGCGCCAATTCTCGCGGCAACAAATGACAAAACTGGTCCAAACCAGCAAGATGCGACCCCCAGCATCGGCTAGTCTCCTAGGAATGGAGGAGTTCGTATGAGCGGTCTTCAGAAAAGAATGCTGACAGTCTTTTTACTCGACTTTCTTGTCGTAGGAGCCTCTCTCATGGCGGAAAACACGCCCGTCAAGAATATTGTCCTCGTGCACGGAGCCTTCGCAGACGGCTCAAGCTGGTCGAAGGTCATTCCTCTGCTTCAATCCAAAGGCTTTCACGTAACGGCCGTTGGAATCCCGTTGACCTCGTTCGCTGACGATGTCGCTGCAACAAAACGTGCCATCGCCGCCGAAGAAGGGCCGGTGATCCTGGTGGGACACTCCTACGGCGGTTTGGTCATCACCGAGGCAGGAAACGATCCGAAGGTTGTTGGCTTGGTTTATGTTGCCGCCTTCGCTCCGGATGCGAACCAGACCATCACGGAAATCAGTAAGCCATTCCCGCCGCCACTTGGTCTCTCAAAGCTGACGCCGCTGGCAGACGGGTTTCTCCTGCTGTCTACGGAAGGTATTGAGGCGGCATTTGCCCAGGACCTGACGAAAGAAGAGAAGGCTCTTCTTATCGCAGTCCAGCCTCAAACGGCGGGCTCCATCTTCGGCGCAAAGGCTGCGGTTGCCGCATGGCGCAACAAACCCTCGTGGTACATCGTCGCCAGCAACGACAACATGATCCCTCCGGAACAGGAAAAGAGCATGGCGAAGCAGATCAACGCCACGACTACGACTCTTCCGTCGAGCCATGTGGTGATGTTGTCGCACCCCAAAGAAGTAGCGAAGGTAATTGAAGACGCGGCGACAGCCGAGAAGTGACCAGAGTGCTGACGTTACGGCGAACCGGATCGCGATCGAGAGAATGAATGGGACCGTTGTAAAAGAACGGCTCCATCCCTCTGACAGTAATGAGCAAATTCGGTTCAAAGAAGCAAGACTGCCGACCGAAACTTTCCATATCCTTGCGCGGCAGAGCGGCAGATTCGCCGAAACAACCTAAGCGGTACGGAGCCCCCGATGAACGCGGATGTCTTGTCGACAAAAGTTACTGAAGGAATTGCCGTCATCACCCTAGGGAGCGCAAAGCGCATGTATTTCGACGCCGAAATGGGCGGCGCGTTAACAGAGAGCCTGCAAGAATTCGCGGGCGATCCCAACATCCGCGTTGTGATCGTGACAGGCGGCACTCCGGGATATTTCAACCGTCATTTCAGCATTCCTGCCCTTATCGAATTCGCAGAAGCCGTGCGCGCCTCCGGGCGACAATGGCCCGACAACGCGACCTACCACGGCGGATTCTTCGACAAGGCGATGGCACTTTGCGAGAGCATGCCCAAGCCTGTCATCGCCGCGATCTCCGGGACCGCCCTCGCCGGGGCCTTCGAGTTCACCCTCGCCTGCGACCTCCGAATCGCCGAGGACGGCGATTACCTGATCGGTTTTCCTGAAGCCGAACTCGGCCTGCTGCCTGGCGCCGGCGGCACACAAAGGCTGCCGCGCGCTATCGGACCGTCGGCGGCGCTCATGCACATCCTTATGGGGCGGCCGCTCAATCCGCGTGACGCCGAAAGGAAGGGCCTCGTGCACGAAACGGTCAGCGGCAAGGCCCTCGATCGCGCTACGGAGATTGCAAATCGGTTCTGCTCGCACACGCCGGAATCGCTCGGCTACATCAAGCGTCTTGTCCGCAATGCGATCGACACCCCTCTCGCTGAAGGACTGGCTCTCGAGCGAAATCTCTTCATGAGACTGTGCGTTTCCGACCAGGCCCTCGCGCGCATGCGCTCTTACGAAGACAAGCAGATCACCGCACCGTCCCGCTCGATCGAAGTTTAGAGGAGGAGAAATCGTGGCCAAACCGAATACGGCGCCCATGCGGGTCGTCGAGGAAACGCCTGCGTACTGGAGAGCGGTGTTCGACTATCCGCCCTTCAACGTCGTCGACGCGGATGTCTTCCAGGCCCTCCAGGACCTTCTTGTCCGAATGGAGACGACAGAGACTCTGCGTGTGGTTGTTTTCGAGAGCGCGCTTCCCGACTTTTACCTGTCGCACTTCGACCTGACGGGCCAGATCGGAAACATTATGACGGCAGTCGGAGCTTCGGGCTTACCCATTCTGATGGACACGTTCGTGCGCCTTACAAAGGCGCCGGTCGTCAGTCTCGCAAAAATCCGGGGCTGCGTACGTGGCGTCAGCAGCGAGTTCGTCCTTGCTTGTGACATGCGCTTCGCTTCGCGCGAGAACACGAAACTGGGTCACCCCGAGCTCGGGGTCGGGCTGCATCCCGGCGGCGGAGGCACAGAACGCCTTCCCCATCTGGTAGGACGCGGGCGGGCGCTCGAAATCGTTCTGAGTGCCAACGACTTTGATGGCGACACGGCGGAACGATACGGCTATGTGAACCGATCCCTTCCGGACGCCGAACTGGACAGCTTCGTCGATACCCTCGCGCGCCGGATCGGGTCCTTCGATCGGCGTGCTATCGCTGCGGCAAAAAATCTCGTCAACGAAGTCTCGTTGCCGACGTCCGATCGCCTCCTCGCCGCCTTCACTTCATTTGGGGCAGCACTCGGGTGGCCCGAAGCCCAGAGCCGCATAAGAACCGTGCTGGAACGCGGACTGCAACGCGACGCCGACTTCGAGAAAAATTGGCCTGAGACCCTTGGCAGGCTCATCGAGCCGGAAAACACAGGTGGCCGCGATGTTAGCCACAGTTGAGGTTGAGCGATTCAGCCTGACCTCGTCCCGGCCATTCGACAAAATATTAGCCGCGATTAAAGCTGCTGTAGGCCATCCGAACATGGTTGAGTTTGCGAAACGGACGGCGGCTGTGTCGAAGTTTCCAGAGTTCGAAAGCATAGTTCGCGAAGGGTTGGGTAAGACGGGCCTGATGCTATTCATGGAACTCGACCAGGGCGCAGTCATTAGGAAAGCGACGGGTCGCGATAAGCCCCGAATGGCGCGGCTAATCATAGGCAATCCACTCATCATGCAACAAATGGCAAGGCACGTTCCCGACGCAGGGTCTTATGCCCCTGTCACGGTGCTCGTCGACGAACGCTCTGACGGCGTCCACATTTCCTACGACAGGATGGCCAGTCTTCTGGGTCCCTATCGGAATTCCGAGGCACTCACGGTCTCGAGGGATCTCGACAAGAAAGTCGAGACCCTTTTGTCAGAAGTGGCAGGCTGACTCAACATCGCTGCGCCGTCGAAGCGGAATTGGGAAATTGAGGAGGAGTGATGATCAATCGATTGCAGTGGGAAGTTTTCGTCAGTGCCCAGATTCCGGTGGTCACAAACGACCTTCCGCCGGGTGCGAGCGAAATGAAATGGTCGCCCATTTCTTCAACGCTTATTTCGGGCAAGCGCGATGCCGTGCTGGTGGACACGGCGATTACCGTCGATCAAAACCAGAAACTTGTCGACTGGATCGCGCACAGCGGCAAGAATTTGACGGCCATCTACGCGACCCACGGCCACGGCGATCATTTCTTTGGCGTAAACACAATTCAGAAGACATTTCCGAAGGCGCGGTTCGTCGCAACGCGCGAAGTCATTGCCGTTATGCGAAAGCAGGCGTCGGTTCCTGTGGTTGAGTCATATTGGAAACCGCGCTTTCCAGGACAGATCGATTCAACGCTCGCGATCGCGGACGAACTCAAGAGCGGCGCTCTCGAACTCGAAGGGGAACAACTCACTAGTGTTCCTCTCGGGCATACCGATACAGATAGCACAACCTGTCTCCACGTCTCTTCGATCGGGCTGGCCGTCTGCGGCGATGCTCTCTACAACGATGTTCATCTTCATCTGGGCGAGTCGAATGCGGAAGGCCGCAACGAGTGGATTGCGGCGCTCAATACGATCGAGTCGCTCAAGCCAGTGGCCGCTATTGCCGGACACAAGAGGCCTGGTGCTCCCGATACACCCGACAACATCGAGGCGACACGAAAATATATTCGCGATTTCGACAGGATTGCTTCCCATACCAAGACCGCGCTCGACCTGTACAACGAGATGCTCGCGATTTATCCCCAACGTGTAAACCCGGCGGTCTTGTGGTATTCGGCACAGGCGGTGAAGCCGGGCAACTGAACCCGGCGACCTGCAACCTCGCTGGCTGCTAATAGTTTCCAAGCTAACTCGCACCTCGGTTCTTGGCCTACCTTTTGTCTCACACCAGTCGGGTCCGATTCCCTTTTCGCTGTAGTGCCACTTCTTGTCTTTGCGGAACGGATTGTCTTTGTGGTTTCGTGCCGGAAGGTCGTTTGCCCGCACTTCCCCATTAACCGCGACCTCCCCTCTGGTCCGCGTACCGCTCTCGAACATTGTTAGGGAAACGACGAAGCGCATCCTCAGGAAACCGGCCGGAGGCCGAAAGTTCGGCACCGCCGGACATTCGGCGGTTCTGCAAGAGCTAATCGACAGAAAAATAAGCATTTACCATTGGTCCACAAAATGCATTTCCAAAGCCGAGACCAAGGAGCACACACATGGAAACTGACCTCCGATCGCACCCCGCCTATGGCGAGCAAATGGCCAAATACTTCCGGCTGAGCAAGGCGCCGAGCGTGGTCATTTCTCCGTCGGGTAAGCCGCCCATCGCGATTACGCGACTGACATCGAATACCGGTCTCTCCGAGCAGACCGAGCCCATCCCTCCCGAAAAGGCGTCCCTTATTTCCATGCACCTTAGCCCTGCCGCCGCCAGCGGCTGTGAAATCTGGACAGACAACAAGCACTCGCGAGTCACGCAATGGCCAGCAGGCGGCGTCGGCGTGTATAACCTCGAATCGGGTCTTCGCAAGCGCCATCGCGGCCCACTCGATTGGGTTCACTATCATGTGCCGCACTCGGCGCTCGATGGGTTTGCTGAGGAAAACGGAAAAACGCGCGTCGAAACGCTCAGCTGCTCCCACGGAAAACCCGACCCTGTCCTGCAGCGGATGACACAGTTGATTCTCTTGCAGCTCGATCATCCCGAGGAACGGTGCGAACTATTCCTCGACTGCTTCTGCCTCCTCTTCAGCGCGCACCTGCTCGAGACGTATGCTCCGTCGTTCAGGATCGCCAGTAGATTTCGCGGCGGGCTCGCTCCATGGCAAAAGAGACGGGTTTCGGAACTCGTCCGGGAACACCTCGACGGAGGTCTGAGACTAGCGGCCTTGGCGGCGGAATGCGGGCTCTCTGTCAGCCATTTCGCGCGGTCGTTCCGACAGTCATTTGGGACATCAGCGCACCGCTATTTGATTCTGCAGCGGCTCGAAGTTGCCAAGTCGCTACTTTCGGATCCCCACCTCCCGCTTTCCGAAATCGCTTTGCGGTCCGGGTTCTCCGATCAAGCGGCGTTTAGCCGCACTTTTGGATCGTTCATTGGCACTCCGCCGGGACAGTGGCGCAGAAAATTTACCTTTCGCAGATCACGCTCCGAGTCCCTCGACCGAAATTTCTCAAACGGACTTAACGCCGCTTGAAGTGCTGCTCCTCTTTCACTTCCGACGTTCTTCTGCCTACGCTATCGGACAGAGAGTCGCCAAGACAGATTCAATATCTCGGTAACGAGACATCATCGTACTCGCGTACGCTGCCTCCCTCGTGTCGAGCAACCGCTGTAGTTCCGCGAGCCGTTCTGCCGCCCGCGGTTCAATCCGTCTGTTCTTCGCGACTGATTCGGCAAGGGCGTCGAGTCCGCTCGAAAGGGCGGAACGGACCGTCAGCAGCTGCGGGCTGGTGCGCAAGTCCGGATCCTGATTGCGCTCGAGCACGGTCAGTTCGTTCCAGAACAGGGCTCCCGACCTCAACGCGGCCCTGAGAATCGTTTCCCCCGCTGTTTTGTGGGTCTCGTGGTCCACCCCGAACTCGTAGAGCACTGCTTCGCGCAGCATTCGGATTTCCACGATAGTCGCGCTTACGCTGTGGTGCAACGCGTCAAATACAGACTCATACGCGCTCGTAAAAAGCGTCTAGCTGAACGCGATCCGCCGAATGTCGATCGCAACCAGCACGGGCTCGGGAATCTTGAGTTTGTTGTCGTCGAATCCGAAGACGCGGCGCCTCATGGGAACCACGATCCCGTCGACCTTCTGGTAGTCGTAGGCGTAGTTCATTCCCCGCGCTCCGCCCATGATGTCGACGACGTACTCGTGCCTGCGCAGCAATCCATCCGGCCCGAAATACGAGATCTGCTCGTGGCAATGACTCGCAATCATCGAAGGAAACGTCGCCTTGAGTCGGCGCCATTCTTCTCCGTTTTCCTGCCACGGAGTGAGTTCTTCCGTCACAAATGCCGGATGCGCGTAGAGGAAAGGAATGGTGAGATAGGTCCACAGGGCATAGCTGTCGAAATAGGCGACGTGCAAATCGTCCCAGGGAGTTTCGTACGTCTGTCCCTCGAAAGCGCTGCGCGGGTCGTTCCGGGCTTCGATGAGTTTGCCGCTCTCGTCCTCGAGCGTGACGCGGCTGGGCGTAAAGAAGAACCGCTTGTTCTGGCCGACCAGATGCGTGATCAGCTTCTCAAGGTGCAGCGACAATTCGATCCGGATGTTCTTCAAGAAATCCGGCTTCCCCTTAACGTGCCAGATCGCACCGGTCACTGATAAATCCGCGATAAGCGAATTCAACCGGTTCCAGCGCCCCAATCCGCCGTGCGCGTCGATTGCGAACTTCAACAGACCATTCATTTTGCTCTTGCACCTTTGAACGCCAACGGAGCCTCCAGGGGAAGAAATTAACTTCAACACCGGGAGCTGTCTTGGCGAAACTAGTCGTTTTTGTCAGCTCCGACTCAATCGCTTGCACACTACCTTCCCCAGAGCTCGCTGGCCTATGACCGCCGAAGTCTCGGCCTCCGACAAGCGGAATGCCCCATGTGGCATTGGGTGAAAATGCGTTAACCCTACGCCGTTCCGGTCAAAAAAAACAAAATTGGTCGCTGGCTTCAAGAACAATCGAGTTGCGGAAGCTACCTTCTAGTTCCCAGTTTCCTTGAAATCGTGGATGCGAAGGATCGTGCGCCGATCCAATAAGAAAGGACTTGTGACATGGCCTCCGTACCGCAACCGATTGTGCAATTCGAACGACCTCTGCCAATGCGCGTTTCAGGCTCATTTCTCCAAGAAAACGGCCGCAAGGAAGGGCCTCTCCCCGTAGACACTTTGAGCTTCATCATAGGGCGCCAAGGCGGCTTACGGCACATTCTTGCCCAAGTGAAAGCCGTCGCCCCGACGAACGTTACGGTTCTGCTGATCGGGGAGACGGGAACAGGCAAGGAACTCATCGCGCAGGCGATCCACGAACTTAGTTCGCGCAGCACTCAGAAGATCGTAAAACTGAACTGCGCCGCGATGCCGGCGGGACTTCTCGAAAGCGAATTGTTCGGGCACGAGCGGGGAGCATTCACTGGGGCCGTCAATTCCCACGTTGGACGCTTTTCGATTGCCGATCGCGGAACGCTGTTTCTCGACGAAATCTGCGACATGCCGCTCGAGCTACAGCCCAAACTGCTTCGCGTTTTGCAGGAGCGTGAATTTGAGCCCGTGGGAAGTTCGCGGACGTTGAAGGTGAACGTCCGCGTCGTTGCAGCTACTAACCGTGACTTGGGTCAAATGATGGCTGAACGCACCTTCCGCGAGGACCTTTTCTATCGATTGAACGTCTTTCCTCTATCCCTGCCGCCCCTCCGCGAACGCAGGGCGGACATTCCTCATCTTGTCGAGTACTTCGTCAATCAGTACGCCGGCGAAATGAGCAAAGTCATCCGCGAAGTCTCTGATCGCTCGATGCAGTCCATGTTAAGCCACCCGTGGCCTGGCAATGTGCGTGAACTGCAAAACTTCGTTGCGAGGGGCGTCATTTTGGCTCGCAACACTACCTTCGATCTCTGTCCGCCCCAGATCGTTCCAAAGACTGAATCGGAATCCTGCGGCGAAAGCCTCCAAGACAAGATCAGACGCGAGGTCCTGGCAGCGTGCAGGAAAACGAACTGGCAGATCGGTGGACGACGTGGCGCAGCCGCTCTCTTGGGTTTGAAGCGTACTACGCTGTTTTACAAATTGAAGCGCCTCGGCATCGCGCGACCCGACGGACTCTCCTGACGTCAGATTGGGAACTACGATTTCGCACAAACTGGTCGGGAGACGTTTTCCCATCATGTCAGTGCTTTGCGGCAGTCGCAGAACTCCAGAGCCGCGCGGTTGAGCCAGTCCGGAAATCGGGCGGCCTAGGCTTATCGTCCGGTAGGAGGAGTAACAGACGGGCTTCGGGAACTCATGCCGCGCAAACTGTATTCCGGAGGACCAGGGCGGTGCACGGCTTCCCTTTTCCAGTATCCCGGGGGAGTCCCGACGAGCGCCTTGAAAGTCCTGCTGAATGCAGCTTCATCCGAAAATCCGGCTGCCAAAGCCACTTCTGAAAGCGAACGATCCGAAGTCGAGAGCAGTGTCTTCGCCATTGTCACGCGCTGCAAAATGAGGTAACGGTGCGCCGACGTCCCGAATGTTCGCCGGAACGACCGAGCAAAGTGACTCACGGAAAGTCCACATTCGTCCGCGAGCCTCGTCAATCGGAGTGTTCCGTCCAGGTGCTCTCGAAATAGTTCCGTTACTCGCCTTTTCTGCCATGGCGCAAGTCCCCCGCTAAATCTCTTGGTCACCTCGAAGGACGGGGCGTAGGTTCTGGCAATGTGCGCGCAGAACAGCAAACGAAAATAGTCGAGGAAGAGCTCGCAGAACCTGTGCGGGTCTTGCAAGGACGGAAGAACCATCTCCGTCATGCGGTGAAGGACGGGATCCACGGTTCCGTAAAGGCATCGAAGGATTTCGATTCTGGGCCTCCCGACATCGTCGGCGAACGCATCGAGTGTGGAACGGGGAATGTGGTAATGAACCCAATCGACCGGGCCCGCATTGCGCGTCCGCGGGTTCGATTCGAGGTCGTATATTCCTACCCCGCCAGAGGCCCACACGGGAATTCGCGAGTATTTGTCATCCACCCAGATGTCGCATCCACGATCGCGTGCCGGGGTCAGATGGATGGAAACCACGAACGCTTTCTCGGACGGAATCGACGCGGTCCGCTCTGGAAGGCCGACCTTTGAGACCAAACGTGTGACAACAATTGGGGGTTTCGATGCTGGGGAAATCACCAGACTATCCGGCTTTCCGAGCCGAAAATACTTGGCCATTTGCGCGCCGTATGCACCCCGTTCCTCAGACGTGATCGCCATGGCCCTCCCCCGTATCTACCCGTTCCGGGAATTTCCGACACCGACAAACGTGATTCGTACTCCCTGACCCACCAGCTTGTAAATGCGCTGACGATCATTTGGCAATCAGACGCGAGTCAGATGCGGAAGTAATTGACCATAAAGGACTAACGAAATGCGACTTTTGGGAACCACACGGACCCGGAGTAGACTTTGACAGTATCGACATCCAATGGAACACGCCCTCTCAGCTCGGGTCCGGTTCGGAGAGTTTGAACTTAACGTTAAGACCGGTGAATTGTGTCCAGCCGGGAGGCAGGATGGCGCCAAAGTCCTTCTTCAGGAACAGCCATTCCAGGTTCTGCGACTACTAATTGAGCACGCAGGCGAGATCGTGACTCGCCAGGAAATCAAGGGCAAGCTTTGGCCCAACGACACTGTGGTGGATTTCGACCACGGCATCAATGGAGCCATAGCGACACTGCGGCGACTACTGGGTGACTCCGCCGGTGAGCCGCGGTATATCGACACAGTAGCCCGGCGAGGGTATCGACTACTCGTTTCGACAATCTGGCTGGAAGCCGCAGCGGAACTCCCGGTCGCTCAGCCCCCTGACCGCGTCGCGGAAGCGGACGCGAAGTCGCGGCCCGGGCTCAGCAGCCTGATTGGGAAGAAGGTCTCCCACTATCGTGTGCTTGAAGTTAT
>Ga0137397_10000182_pt1 | contig 41478 bp, 79 predicted proteins | sample czorhiz116metaG_FD_106658 | JGI IMG/M metagenome (GOLD analysis project Ga0137397, IMG submission 106658) | Vadose zone soil microbial communities from Angelo Coast Range Reserve, California, USA - czorhiz1.16 metaG | ecosystem: Environmental > Terrestrial > Soil > Vadose zone | place: USA... | reverse complement strand
TTTACTACGTCAATACCAACACTTGGTGAACGAGGAAGCATATTTCTAAAAGGTGTATCATAAGGAACAACAAATTTTGCTAGAGGCTCAAGATAATACCCTGTCCAATCAGCATTATTTCCAATATACTGTTGATCACGATTTTGTGTACCTTGAGTAATTTGATTAATAGTATCTTCTGAAAGACGTTGATGAACATACTGTTTCGGCATATTCATTGCTCTGACTTTTTTTGTAAAACTGTCAGAGAATTCATCACCATCATCATAGGGTGAACCACCACGTGCTCTTGCCATAACGAGAGCTTGTCTTCCTAAAACATCTTCTTGTGTTTGAAGACTTTCGTCAATAACACCGGCTGGCTTTTGATCATCACCAATGCTTTTACTTAGTTTCTGTGATGGCATTTGTGATTTTATAGAACTATCTAAAGACATTTCTTTATTTTATCTCCCTTGACGCTGTGCTCTAAGACCAGCAGTCATAGCTTCTACTTGTTTATCGGGAGTATCTAGTTTGCCATTTCTTGCAAGGTTTGTAATAGCATCATAGACCGCTCCATATGAAGGTTCTTGTGTTCTATATTGAGTATCAGTTGGTAATTTCTTTTCTACAGCACCAGCATTTAGAACTGGACCTCCTGGAATTGGTTGATCTGCAATTTTCACAACTTGACCTTTTACTGCTGACATTTCAGCACGTAGTTCGTCTAAGCTTGTTTGAGTTGACAGAGTAGCCATTTTCGCATCGAGTTTTACGTCCATTATTTCTAATGCTCTATTCACCGCAGATACGACTATAGTGTCTATATTTTCAGTTTGAGTAGTCGAAAGATTAATTTTTGATAAGTTTCCTGCAATTTTTTGGAGTCTTGAATATACAGGAGAAAGAGAGCGTTCTATAAGAGAAGTAACAACTCTTTCCATATCTTGTGCATCTTTATCTGTGTCCTGACCAAAACCGCCTTCAAAATCAATATCACCATCATTGTCAGGGTCGAGCACTCTTAACGCAGATTGGCAATCATTGCAATCACAATTTTTCATTTGTGAAGCCGCCGCTTTAAGAGTATGTCCTATTGAGTCATGCATTGCAGTTTTCGTCCCACCACTTATTCTTGTGTCTGCTCTTGACATATCATCTGAGACGTCTATTTCCTCTGTAACAAAACCATTTGCTCTTACTATTTCAATATTACAGCCAGGGCATGATGGGTTGTCAACGAGAGATACTTCTGCAATAGTGTACCGAGGAAGATAGGGATATTCTTTACCTTGATATTCTTTTTTCGGCCATTTTTTACTGTCATTTCCAAATTCTTTATCTGGTATAATAGAAAGAGAATACCCCGTTAAAACATCATCTTCAACTTTCATCCACGTATCATTTGCACCTCTTGATACTCTTGAGTGTAAATCAACAGATTTTGTATCATCATGTGCAAAGTATTCTACTTTTTTACCAACAGCTTTCTTCGGATCATGTTGTTCTCTGACGTTTCCTCGCCATAACTCCCATGCTTTAGGGTAATATCCGAATATTGTTCCATATGAGTCAGGTATTTCTGCTGTCGCCTGCCCTACTACTTCTCTTTTTGCTGCATCAATTCTCATAAATGGCATATAGAGAGAAGGTCTAGAGCTTGTGTGTATTACTGCTCTTTCTTTTTTGTTGTCATCTGCTTTATCATCATGATGATCATGATTATTATCATTATTGTGAGAATGATTATGAGAGTGATTTGACCCATCTGCTCTTTGAAAAGAATCGTGAATATGTGAGTGACTTCCTGAGAATTTGTCATGATCACCGTCATCTGAAACTTCTGGTTTATCTGTCGGACTATCAGTGTCATCTACAACGTCTTCTTCTTCATCTGTATCAGGAGGAGGTGTTGTTGCTCTCATTTTTGAATGTGAATGATTATGACTTGAATTATTATCATGAGCATGAGAGTGAGAGTGACTTCCAGAAGCTCTGTGCATTCTTTCTTCTTCATCCGTCATATTAGCATGATCATGTTCATGAGTATGTGTTCCATCAAATTTTCCATGACCTTTTGCCGCTTTTACAGGAGCATCATCATCTTCAGTATCATCCGGTTTATCATTTGCAGCATTTCCAGTTATTTTTGAAGCAGGAGCGTCCATAGCTCTATCTTCTTTTGGTTTATCATCATCTGAACCATCTGTCCAAGTGTCAGGAAGAGCAAAACCTTTTCTTTTTGCAATTGCCTTAATTCTTGCTTTTATTTTTGATTTGTCACCTTTTGAGTTATGCAGTCTTTGTGAAGCATTGATAACATCTTGAGCAGATTTAATAGGGAATGCCTGATTTTCAGGGTCACCAAAATCAGAGTCATCCATCGAGTCTCTTTCAGTTTGATCGAATACTCTTCTGTCAAATGTTGTCTGCATTGCTTCTTCTACTGAGCTTCTCTCAATTTTCATATGCTTTAGCCAACCTTTTGCTGTTTTGATTTTCCAGCAACATTAAAAGCAATTGCAATAGCCTGTTTTTGTGGTTTGCCCTCTTTCTTTAATGTGCTGATATTTTTTCCAATAGTTTTATGTGATGAACCTTTTTCAAGAGGCATATATATTCTCCTAAATAATCTGCAATTCTTCTAATCTTTGAGTTGTTTTAAACACTCTTTTTACATCTTCTATTGTCTGTACTTCTTCTAATTCTTTACGTATATATTCATAGATATTTTCAGGAATAAGAGTGCTAGAAAATGTTCTTACTACTTTACCTTCTTTTACATCTTCAATTGCTCTTTGCCTCCACTTTCTATAATCGTCAGAGGCATCTTCTACTTCGTCTTCAATCGGTAAATATACGTTTACCCACTCTTCTACCATTCTTTGTAACGCTAAATTTTGTTGCAGTCTATCAGATAATTTTGTAAGAACATCTTTTCTGACTTGTGAAATACCGGGTTGGTTTTTTAAATCATCAATAGTTGATTTCATACTATTTAAAAGAGATTGAGCATCATTTTCATCTTGATTTGTATGTACAATTTCAAGCAAACCTCTCAGATCTTGAGATATCATGTATGCTTCACTTGAGTCATTCTTTGTCCATGTTGAAGAAATCTTTCTTCCTGAAAGAGCATTGTATAACTGAGCTTTTGATCCAATTGTTGTTGTAATTTTTGACAATGCTTTCGCAGATTGATGCTGTGATTTATGCGTACTTAATGCTTTAATTAATTGTCCCTTTGTCGATTTTGAAGTTGACTTTGCAGCTTTTGCTGCTGCTAATTGTGCCTGATGCTGTATTTTTGTTTGCATTCTTTGTGCTTTTGCATTTGCCATTGCTGCAGATTTTACTAAATGAGCTTTCATCATATCTGCTTTTGCTGCAGCTTTTATTGGCATAACCTGACCATTGACTTGAGCACTTGCCAATTTACTTTGATTATGAAGAAGGTTTACTTGCGATTTTGCTACATTTTTATCTGCACTTACTACTTTAGGTGAAGAGGAAACTGCAGGGTTGACGCTTGCACCAGCTTTTGTTAATCTCAAATCTGCTTCTGCTTGTTTTAAATTTTGCTGAGCAGATGACTGCTGCTGCTGATTCGTTGCAGATAAAATTTGACTCTTTGCATTTTGCACTTTTGATTGAGAATGCATAATACTTTTTGCTTTAGGATTAGCATCATTATTTGCGCCATAAAGAGGATGTTCCCAGTCTCCGTGTGTCTTTTGATCATGAGAATATCCAAAAGGAGTATGTCTTTCTAAAAGAGTAAATGGTTCATCCTGGTCTGCTTTAAGAAGCATTGTGATTTCATTTTCTCTTCTTTGATCTTCTTCATCTTCAAAATGAATTTCTTCTTCGTCCTCTTGTTGATCATCTTCATTTTCTTCTTGTGGAGTTTCTTCTTCTTTCGGTTGCTGCTTTACTTGTTTGTCATTATCTTCTACTGGAACTTCGTTTCCTTCTTCATCATGAGTATGTGTTGATTTTTTTGCTGGTTTATTTGCTTCATTTTTATATTCGTCAGAGTAAGGTGGAGGCTGAACATCAGCAAGATTATTTTCTTTAATAACTTGATCAACACTTGATATAGATCGAAAAAGATCCTCTTCAGGTGGTTGTAATTGTTGATTATTTTGCTGTTCACCTTTTTGATTTTGGTTTGCCGCCTGCTGTGATTGCATTTGCTGTGACTGAAGACCAGCTAATTGAGATTGAACAGCTGCTGACCTCATTTTATCAGACGCCATATCATCTAAGAACATGGGTCCATCTTTACCTAAAAATACTCTACCTATATAAGGAGCATTAGGATCATCTGGCAGTCTTAAAAGTTTTGATGCATTTGTAATACCTAAAATACCTGCGCTTGTTAGCTTTGTATATGCATCAGTAAGATCTACAATGTCATCTTCTTCTTCATAACCATAAAAAGAGACATCAAACATCTCACCATTTAATTCTTCAGGAAAGTCATTGTTAATTACATTTGTTAGAAATCCAGCGTAAATAACTGCTAAAGGCTCTACTGTTCTTCTATATGTCATTCCTTCTTGACTTTCTGAAGAAGTTTTATGTATATCTTCAGTGAAGCCAAGATCTTGCATTGACATACCGTAAGCTCCAACTGCTATATTAATAATGAATTTATCAAAAGTTGGGTCTAACTGATATTGTTCAAACGATTGATACTCCATGCCAGGTTGAGTAAAACGTACTCTTACTTGTTGTTGAGAATTGCCACCTAAAAGAGCATTCCATTCTTGTTCAAATGCGTCAATTTGATCTGGAGTCCATGTTGCATTCTCTGGAACTCTCATAATACCTTGAGGAATATTTCCCTCTGTAAAATGAGAAAGATCTTTTTTCTGCTTTCTTAATGCTTGATTAACAAGCATAATGATACGTTCTACTCTTGATTGTCCATAGGGATTATCAGCAGCAGGTGATTCTTGATAGTGAAACATTTCATCAGTGCCGAACCATGCTCCGGGAAGACCCCATGGATACTGTTGAAATGCTTTTGCAGGAGGTTGTGGTATCATTCCCCAATCATTTAAGAGCGGTTTCATTTGATCACCTGAAACAATCTCTAAAGAGTGTATACCACCTCCTCTTTTCTTTCTTTTATAAATATATAATTCATCTATTTGTGTTTGCTCTCTTAACGCCATTCTGATCCAAGAGTGAAGATCATGCATTTTATCCGGTGACTCTAACCACGTCATAAAATATGTTATATCAGCTTGATAATCTTTAGGGTCTGCACCCGAATCAACATAACTTTGCTTTAAATGAACTTTTACTTTCATTCTTGGAACCATGTCCATCCATGCACGTTCACAGAGAGTGATACCATTATATAGCTTTGCAAGAGAACGTAGTTGAGCAAAAGAAGGAATATCAGGATCGTTTGATGTTCTGTCAACAGGAAATGTATTAACTGCAACAGGAAAACGAAATTGAACAGGATAACCGTTAGGATTAACATTTGGCTGTGGATACAAAGGGATACCAGGAGAAAAGAGAGCGCTTTGTCCTACCGGTATATTCTTTGTAGAAGTACCATAAAATGTTTGCCCTAATAATCCTTGTTGCTGACCCGCAGGTACATACATGAGGCCATTTCCTAAAGGATAGCCACCTGCTCTATTAAGTGTTATTTGTTTGTTTCTATTTCTTCTTCTACTCAAGTTTTTCTCTTTATAATTTTTACTTCTTGTGTATTTTGCTTTTCTATCATGCTAGAAATACGTTCTAACATTTCTTGTTGATTATTTACTGATTGATTTAGTTTAAATGCAATTTCTTCAATTATTCGTGATTGTTTCAGTAACTCTTTATCTTGTTCATTCATATGATTAATCATATGCTCTATATCATGAACACTCTTTTCTGCATCTTTATATGTTTCTTCTGCCTGTATTTCTTGATGCTTGCTCAGTGTATTTTGCCCCACCATGATTACTGGTAATGCCCATAACTGCACTAAATTACTTAAAAATAAAAGAAATTGAAAAGGATATGGATCTTTGCCAAATAGCCATATTCCTGATGTGGCAAGAGCTATCCAAATGAACATCCATACTACAAGAATGTAAAATGCCTGAACACTGCCAAAATATTTTGTAAATGTTACTGCTAATTTTTGATTAAATGAAGATACATTTTGTTCTTTATGAATTTCATTAACATTTCTTGGTTTGTATGAATGATGTGGATGCCAATAGATGATATTTTGTCGTACTATTTCATCTTGCGACATAATTTTGCATCCTTTGTCTTTGTAATTCAACTCTTCTCTTTAATGCTTCAATCATTTCACCCGGGTTTGATTTTGGTCCTCCTAAAACATCACACGCCATTGAACATGTATCCACTTGATCATCATGTGTAGAGTTTGGAAAAAGAAGAAGTTCTTCTTCCCATTCATCTAACCAGATTGCATTTTTAGGGTGATATACTTTCCCTGACTCATAATAGACGGACGCTGTAGACGCCCTTGATACTTTATCTTTTACCGATTTAAATTCAGTGACAGGAAGACCCTGTTTTCTTAATTGCTGTATAAGCGCTAATTGATACGCATTACTCTCTACTTTAAGGAAATTAGGGTTATATTTATGATACAAAAGAATGGCAGATTTTTGTTGACTAGGGTTATCTAAGCGTTCTCTCATTCTATCAATTAAAAGTAAATCTCTGTCAGGAGTTACTGCCCATGTTGACATAACAGTGTAGTCAGCAGTTTGTTTTAAACTAATTGCCAGGTCTATCGTGATAAATTTCCAACACTTTGAAATAGGATAATGGACAACACCATCTGAACCTTCTAAAACGTAAAATTCATCTTTACGTGTAAAATATCTGAACCATGATTTTTTAAATTGTCCACCCTCAGCAGGCATTGGACGCTGTTGATATTGACCAGCATATGAAAGAGGACCAAGAGAACGTCTTAATGATCTTAATACTTCAATTGGCATTCTATCAGGCCAGAGAAGTTCTCCATCTTCTTTTCTAGGATCTTGCCACCCTATTGAAGTAAAACATTTGTTTTCTATTTCAAACTCAGCAGGAAGACGAAGATGTATGTATTCTCCTTGATCTAAAATATGGCCTGTTAAATCATTTTGGTGCACTCTTTGCATTACTATGACTTTAGCACCAGTTTTAGGATTATTCAATCTACTATTCATAGATTGATCCCACCATTCTAATGTATTTGACCTCACAACTTCTGACTCAGCGTCAATAACATTATGTGGGTCGTCACATACTATTCTGTCTCCTCCTTCTCCTGTTGCAGCAGAGCCAACTGAAACGGCGAGTCTATACCCACTCTTACTATTTTCAAAACGTGATTTTAAGTTCTGGTCTTTATACAGCGTAAAGACACTGCCCCAATTTCGTTTATACCACTCAGAGTCAATTATTCTTCTGCACTTAAGGCTATCTCTTACAGCAAGTGAAAGTGCATATGAAGAATACATCCATCGTATATGCGGTCTTGTTGTCCATTCCCACATAGGCCAGAAAACAGAAACACAAAGACTTTTCATTGAACGTGGAGGCATATTAATAAGAAGATTGTGTATTTGACCATCCGTTACAGCCTGTAAGTGCTCGCAAATTGCGTCGATATGCCAATTATGAGAATAAACAGAATTAGGTTCTACAATGTTCCAGGCCTGTCTGACAAAAGAAAGCAAATTTTCTTGTGCTCTAATAGCCTTCTCTGCTCTTATATCATCAAGATTAAGAAGTTGTTCTATAGGCACAGTAGCAACTGGCATTTTTCTTGATAAAATGAGTTGCTGTGATGTTTCCATTTATTTCCTTATGGCAATAGAAGATTTTTTTGCCAATATTTCAAGAACATCTAATTCTTCGTCAGATAGTAATTTCAGATACATTTTTCTTTTTCTTGAAGTTTCATCAAGAATTTCTTTAACTGCTATTTCAGCTTTCTTTACATTTTTTTGATCATTATTCATATAATTGACCTATTTGGAACAAAACTCTATAAACTATCTGCTATTACAATTTTATGTTATAAGAAGCAGTAAAAGTATATACCTTATTGCAATCAAGATACTGCACATTAAATGTCAATTTATACTCAATATTTTCAAATTGACCTAAAATATATACTTTTTCATCAAAATATGTTATAATATAAATAGAAGTTAATAAAAGGAGAAAAATAGATGGACGAAATAGAAAAAATTTCTGTTACTGCTGCGATACCAAAAGATAGATTGTCAGATTTTTATGATGCTATTGCTTCTTTATGGAGAAATGAAGAAGTTATTCATAGTAACAATTTAAAGTGTGAAAATTGCGGTGAGTCACTTAAAACTGGAAGATACAGGTATTGTAAAAATTGTACAAGTAAAAGTAAAGTTGGAGAAGCACAAGCGAAAAGAAATCGGCAAAAGGAAAGAATAGGTCGAAAGAAATATGAAAGGACGAGTTAAGTGAGTAAGAGAAAAATTAGAGGTGTTCGTCTTGACGATAGAATTCTCATCAAAACAAAATCTGATGGAACTTTTGAAAAGACAAACATTGAATTAGCAAAGGTAATTGCATCAGATTTTCAAAAACTCAAAGAAAGAAATTTTATTCGTCCGATAATTGTAGGAGAATTTCTAGACAGAGAAATACACCCAAATTGTGTATGTGTTATGGTATGGAGATTTGACAAACAAGTTCAAGTAAGAACTCCGATTACAGAAGAAGAATTGGATGAATTGATAAAAGACCCAAAATATGCTCAAAAACTCTTTCAGTTAGAACATAGACACTTTGCAGACAAAATAGAAAGCATTTAACATAAAAGTGAACAAAAATAAGGCCTACCAGATGAAAATTGGAGGCCTTATTTTTGTTAGATGTATATTCTTATATCAATTTGCAGAAAAACATCTAGTAAACTATAAATTACTTAGCACAGGAGAACGAGAGTACATCCATTTTGCTCCTGTTACAACAGATTTCCTATTCAGAGGAAATGAATTGTTTCTGACATTTCTAATTATATCATTGTCCCATTCATCAAGAATAATTGGCTCTGGTTCGTAATATCTTGAATAATTCCTTTTGCTTTCTATTTTGTCTACTGGCATTAATCTAACGCCATGATCTACAATTGCCTCAACTATCATCTCTTGTAAGAATATAAGGTTTTGCTTTAATTGCCTCTTTACATTTTCTAATATCCCTATCATATTCACTCTCCTCTTGTGTTTGTATAACAAAATTATACATGCTTGTCGAGTTTCCCAATGTTGTATTAATATACCATTTAACTTCATTTTTCTGATCACTATAGTATGTTGTTTTATAATAATTGCCATATTGATCAAAATCTGGATAAAATTGTACTTCTCCTTTATATTCCATTTTCATTTACACTTTCTTCTATTGTTGTTACCCTTGCTGCAAATAAATTCAAAATTGAAAGTTCCTGTGGTGACAAAACACTTGCGTCAATAATACTTTGATTATTTTGTTCTGTTTTCTCTTGAGCACGAATTGCATTGTTTTCGGTCGAAAGACCAAGTGAAAGACGACCAACTCTTTGGTAACTTACCAAAGCACGGCCCATTCTGTCAAGATCAAGCTGAGACACTTGCTCGCCATTTGCGATAGCTATATTAAAATAATTTAATATTTGATGCACTCCTTTTTGAGCAACATCAACACATGAAGTATCAAATTTTCTTGCTGCTTCTACATAATCTTCTGAGTCAGCAGCGTGAACCCATTTATGTAAACCCTTTTGCCACTTATCTCTTTTCTCAACCCAATTATCTTCTAACATCCTTCGTCTTATCGTTGAATAAGACGTTCCGTGTATCTCAGATAACTCAGAAACAGTAGGGTAATATACTTCACCCGTTTCTTGAAGTACTCCTTGAACAAATTGGCGTTGTATTATTTCCCATGATGTTCCCTCTATTGGGAGTCTTGAGCCTAACTTTCTTCCTCTTTTAGCCATTTCTGTGTCCTATCATTAATGGGCCTACATTTTCTTTCTCAAACCAACCCTTTTTATATGCCGTCCTTGCCCATTTCTTGTACTCTATTGTCTTGTAATCCCAATTAATTTTTTTCTTTGAAAATAACAATTGCCCAAAAATAAATTCTGGGCTAAATGAATAAGAATTATATGACCAACACCAAAATATGTAACTGTCAGGCGATAATACAACTGCTTTTGAAAAACGAATTGAATGTGCCATACTTGAATTAAGAAGGAGTATAACAATCATCTCACAAATTGAAAAATCGCCATCTAATATCTCTAATTCTCTCATGATATTCTCCTGAGATATTATACTTTCTCCTTTTCTAAATTGCCTATTATCTTTAATATTTCATCATTTCTCATTAATACCTGACACCTATACCTCATTGCATAGGGCGTATCTTCACGAGCAAATATACCTGTAAGACTTATATCCCAATGAGGTAGGTCACTTTTATCAACCCACAATATTATTTCAGCGTCTTCTATATAATATTCATATCCATTTACAAAAATCTTTATAAAAACATCTTTATCTGCGTTTGTCTCTTCTGTAAATAGATATTGGCGAATTCTCTTTATGGCATCTTCAGAAGTTATTGCCGGTTTATTTTTCATCTTTCCTTTTCATTTTCTCCTTTAATTCATTCATTTGACAACGAATGAGATTATATTTCTTTACACTTAATGATGACACCATACGCTTATCTCCTACAATTATTTCATTTAAAATGTTTTGTTGGAGCAATCTGTAAATCTGCGTTCTTGAAACTCCAAGTGTGCCTGAAGCTAACTGAATAGAAATTGGTATATCATCCATAGTTGAGTCCTTAAAAATTAATGTATGAATATTTTATATTATAAACTGTTATGTGCAAAATGTAACAGTTTATACTTTGTTATGGAAAAGTCATAATGAACCGAACTGTTATGGAGGAAAATGATGAGGAGAGTTAAAATATTACCATTTCTCTGATTTCATCTAATGTAGCAAAAAATTCTAACCATGTTTTTCTTGTTTCTGGAGTGTAACCAGAACCAATATTTCTTTTTACTGTGGAGAAAAACACAAATTTTATTGTTTCAAAATGCATTGGCTCTACTCCTAATGAGTTTAAATAAACGCATATTTTTGCCACTTCAATTATTGTACTATCTTTGTTATATTTAAGTCCATATATAATTATTTTTAACTTCTCCATGAATAGCACATTTAACTGCTCTTGAGTAATGTTTTGCCGAAGAAATATTTGATATAAATCAAATGAATGTATAAAAAGATGCGTAAAAAAATCTGAGACAAATTTATTGCTATTTAATGCAATAAATAAGTAACCTGCAATAAGTAAATCGTTATTCATTCTCTTCTCTTTTTTATGCTCTTGATTGCATAAATCATTTTCACTAATGACGACTTTAAAATATTCGTGTCATCTAAATGAATGCAATACATTGTCTCCCCCACAGAAATACCGTGTATGTGAATGCCGTTACAGCAAGAAGAGTGTGTTGAGGTTAATTCAACAAAAAGAGAATGTATCTTCACAATTTGATATTGACCAAACGTTTCTCGATATAATTGTATTATTCTATTTGTGAATAATACAATTTCTTCATCATTCTTGTCATAAAACGTTTGGTCAACATATTTTTTACACTTCTCAAAAAGGACATTCTTTTCAACTTGTATCAACATGTTTTTCTCCTTTTATTTATTATACAACATGTTGATTAAATTGTACAATATAGTACAATCAAACTTCTTGTTTAAGTGAAAAGGAATTTCCAGTAACATCATATTTCTTTTTATTATCTAGCGCATCCCATGTGATACAAACAACATCACGTACTAATTCTATACTTTTTAATGGAATTTCTATTTTTATTGTTCCATTAACGAAAAACATTCCTTCATTATCATTTTGTACCGGAGATTTTACAGAATATAATTCTAATGTACATTCTTCTGGAAGTATACATATATTAACCATAATAAATTTTTCATTGAACAATTCCATAATTATTGCCAGATCGAACCAATGATTTCTGTATATTTCTGCGGTAATGAATTTGCATATTGCTCTTAAGTCTTGTGCGTTCATTCCTAATATATCATGTTTTTTAATTTGATCCGGTGTCTTCTTCATTTTATTTTCCTTAATCTTGTCCTATAACATTTTCAACAATGCCTGCCTCTAATTTTGTCATTAAGAGAGCATTTCCATATACTGACGAGTCATGACCACATTCATAGAGTATTTTTGTTGCCTTCACGTTAAAAGGCCTTGATTCATTTTTTGCTAGTGTATTTACTACCATGATATGTTTTTCATCAATTGTGATAAACCCAATATTTGGATTCGGTCCAACATATCTTTCCAATTCTTCATGTGTAAAATTAGTTCTATTTATTGGAATGGCAAGCCAGACACTCCCATCTGGCGGCATATACTTCGCCATTTAAAATTCCTACTCTAATTTAAAAATTCCTATTATAGAATTTCTTGCTAATTTTTCACTAGTTGTTTTTAAAACAACTTTTTCATAATGGAAAACATAAAACATATTTTCATTAATAGAATAAACAAGTTTTATTATGCCATTATCGTGTAGTAATAAAAGAGATAATTTTTCAAAATCTTCTATTACTACTTTATATCCAATTTCCATTCTCTTGACCTTTATATCATTTTGTTTAGTTCTCTTATCGTATCACGTTCAACTTTAAAAAAGAAAACGCCATCAACATTTTCAAGTTTTTCTGTCATATTAAGTTCACGTATATCACTATTTACCTTTTCAATGAGGTCTTTTTTCTTCACTGATTTTCTCATTTTTATGATGATATCAAGCGTGGAGTTAATATTATCTAATGTATTTTCAAGAGAGAGCGGTATTAGAATAGTCTTGAGATCTTCTAATTTCACATACCAAAAATTCTGATCAAACTTTTTATGCAGAGGAATACCCAAAATAAAAAATCTCTTTAAATACCGTTCAACAGTTGTTATCGCAATTTTTCTATAATCTTCTATTGTCGATTTATTTATCATTTCATCTGCTGACTCATTAAGTGCTCTGATCATAGAGTCAATTTTCTTTTTTGTTATTTTCATTTACATTTTCCTTGTAGAGGAGGTATTTCACTCCTCTACTTATATATTGTTAAATGTTAACTCCATCAGGAACTTCAATAAACGGATTTGCCATGAGTTGTTGATAGGCTTCAAGTGCCTCGGTATCTTGAGTAGTAAGAGTTATGAACTCTGGCTTCCCTTTACCTGGACATTCAAGAAACACTCCGATTGCAGGTTCTACGCCTGCAAAGTAGTGAGTTTCTCCACGAAATTGTATTGCAATTGTCATTTGCATGTTTTTACACATCGGAGAAAGGTCACCATCTCCAAATTGAGCTAGAACACGAAAATCAAATGCTTTTGAAAATTCTCCTACATACCAACCTTTATTTTCTTCTAACATGTGCTACTCCTTTTAGACTATAAAGTAAACTTATTTTTTAACTTCTATATACATTATAACATAAAAATAGGCAAAAGTACATATATTTTATACGAATACTTTAAAAATAAAAATATTCGTTGTAACTTAGTTAGAATTCGCTTAGTTTCTTTTTACCATTTTCGTTATTTCTTTTTTCATATTCTAAAATTAGTTCTTCAAATCCATTTTTAATAAGTCTATCTCTTAATCCTATATAAAATAAATAGTTTTTCTTATTTCTTGGCCCAATATACTGATAGACACCTGCTTCTAGTCTTACAACTCCTTTACATATTCTATTATCTGAAGTTACTCTAACACAATATTCAAGAGCGTCAAGACGACGAGGAAAATAACCAAATACTTGATCTATTGTTAAGACATACCACACAAATCTATGTTCTTGTTTTGGAAGTTCAACAAGAGAATTTTGAAACGCCATAAATATAGAAAGTGAAACAAGATCATTAAAAACATATTTTTTTCCATTTGTTTCATGTATGAACTTATTGTCTTGATCAAGGTACGTAGTGTGGCCTTCACCAATGATGAGGCCACCTGAAAGTAAAATTGCATGTATTTTTTCAATTTGTATCATTTCATTCCAATTTCACTGTTTGCATTGAGGAAACTTTATACTCAGAGAAAAGAGTATAAAGCAATGCACATGCAAGATCTAAATTTTCTGTATCAATTTCAAAGAGAATTTTATATTCTCTTAACTCTCTTAGTTGATCGAATGTATAACCCAACGGTGATATTCGATCAATTGCAAGCAATTTTATATTTCTTTTCTCTTTAATAATTTCTAACACTTTACCAGGGTGCACGTCTATTACATTAATTTCAGGGTAAACTTTCATTTTCGTTTCCTTTACCAATATGTAATCGTTAGACGAAGTGGAAAGCATGGAATAAAACAGATATATATGTCTAATACATTTGGAAAGTCTATAAATCTTGTCGTACTCCAGTAAACACCTATCCACATGTCCTGTATTTTTCTTTCAATTCTTATCTTTTTTATTTTCATTATGTGTGGATTTTTCATTTTGGTATACTAATTCTCCATATCATTTTTGTTTTCATCGGTTCAATTTTCCTATCTTCACCTTCTCCAGAAGATTTTCTCACTGAGTAGAGAAGCAAACCTTTACTCTGAAAATGATCTAAGAAATTTCTTATTGACGAATTTTCAGTAGAATTTGAGAATACTTTTAACTCTCTTGAATTTAATGTAATTTCACCTGTATCTTTGCACGCATATAAAATATGCGTGTACATATAAAACATTCTTGCGTCAAATTTACATTTTTGCTTATCGAATAACCATGACGGCACTTTAAATTCTTCATCTACAATTTTCATTTTATTTATCTTCTTTCTCACTGTCATCTGATAACACTCTTAGCATTCTTTTATGATGTTCTGGAATATTTTCTATTTCTTTCCACTGAGCATACTGAAGAAGAATATCCAAAGCTCTTTGCTCCATACTCCTTCTTGACCATAAGACAAGCATTGCAAGGTGAACTGCATCTTGAGCAACAGAATCTAACTCATCGTCAAAAGGAGTAACATTCAAAGGATACAATTTATCCAGATCTTCTTCCATTTTTTTTACTTTCCACCAGATGACCTCCGGTTACTGTAAACTTTTAGATGTATAAATATACATCCAAGCTAAATAAAACACCAGATAAACCTCTAGAGGCCTTCTGATGTACTCTAGAAACTTATACACTCATATATTCTAAAACAAATGAACGTATTTCATCATCCGAAGGATTTTCATATTCGCTTACAATTTCTGTGTTGTCTTTGACTAAGGTAATGAATGAACGAATATGATCAGGTATTACCCTGACCTTAAATTGTTTTTCATTCTCTTTTTGCTCATTAAGTTTCTTTAAGAATAGAGAATGATCACCGCAGATAGAAATTTGAACTTGATTTGCTTTTACATTATATAATGGAAAACACGTTTTTGTTTCTCCATTTTCAACACATATTTTAAGAAATTTATTTCTACCTCTTAAAATCAAAATCACGTTCTCATTATACTCTGCAGGTTGAAATCGTTTAAATTGAAGCATTACTTTTTTTCTTTTCTCCTAATGACATTATATCATAACTGAAATCACCATATTTCATGTTTCCAAAAGAAAGAGTTCCGACGAAAATAATTAAATCTTCGTGAGAAATCATATTTTCTGTTGGTATTTTTACTGCCACTTCTTTTGTTCTTCTGTCAACGCTTTCAATTTTTGCTTTACTCTTATCAACAGAGAGTGGCAATTGTGCTTCTTGTAACCATTGTGTTGCATTCTCCCTATTTTCAAAGAAAATGACATGTTCTAAAGGACCATCAAGGGAGAACTTAGCTTTTTTAATTGGCATACATTTACCTCTTCATTTTTATTTTATGTATTTATTATAACATATTTTTCAATAAAAGTACAACTTTTTAAAATTTTTCATTTATTTAATATCGGGTGCAAAACCCTTCTCAATTCTATTTCTCATTGGCATATCAATAGAGAGATTTGGAACACTCACCGCTCTGTATGCAGCAAATGGTTCTTCTAAATCTGTCTTTTCAACGATAATTCTTATTCCTTCAAACGTGATTGCTAGTTTATTATTAAGATGCTGCATTGGTCTTACCGGCAGTCTTCTGAATATTGACCTTGTTGGCTTTCTTGCTCTTAGACCTGTTCTCCAAAGAATATCTGGAGGTATCTCGATAAGCGGTTTATCTTTACGACTCATTTAAATTCTCTTTCTTTACATTTATTTGATAATCTTTCGTTACAATTCCCTGATTTAAAGATCCTCTTGCGTGCATTGGAACAAAGAATTTTCCATAGAGATCAGGCCTTCCAAAAAGAGGTTTTTCTTTACTGTACGTCACAAAATGACCTTTGCAAATATGATATGCTTTTTTTGTTCCTACACCACTTTCTTCACTTGTTTTCTTTATAATTTTTTTCATGGGTTCTAACACTAGAACCTTGTGTTTTTCTATACTTGTTTTTTCTTCACCCCTTCTTTTTTGAGCATTTGTAAGATGCTTTTTTTTATCTGGAACTGTATCTTCTAAAATTACATTTTTACAGTGTATAAACACAATGGAAAGAAGAGCACTATGTAAATAAGGACTAATAATGCTATAAAGAATGTTCCTTGCTTCATCTTCTGATACTTTTTGTTCTATAGAAATTCTTTCTATAGTTTTGATATATCCACCATGCACTGGTCCTTCTATTATCTTATTAAATCTATCATTTTCTTTTGTAAATACTCCACAACTTCCATCTTCATTAAGAAATAATCTCCACATCCAAATTGGTCCGTCCGGCTCACCTTCCATAACCCAAAAGAGAAGAATGTCAAGATACCATTTACTTCCTTTTGTCCATTCTAGCATTCTCTTTACATGATCAGACCAGATATTGGGCATTTTCATGTATGATAACATGATATTTTCTTCTGTTGCCTCTGTCCAAACACAATCAAATGCCCAATGAGAAGGTGATGTTTTTTTCCACTTTTCATAAACTCCAGGAAGAGAGACATATTCTGGAGCCTTAAAGTCAAGCCAACATTCATCAAATGGAGGTGCCAATACATCAAAATCCTCCATACTCCATTCATCTTTGCTCGAAAACTGAAATAAGTATTCAGAGACAGAAGAACAATCAACTATTGTTGTTTTTGGAATTCTTTTTTCGATAAGATTTTTGAATCTTTTTTCTCTTTTAAAATAATCAATACATTTCATTATTTTTATCCTTTTGTAATAAGATACACATATAAAACTATAAATATCACAGATATTATTGCTGCGATACAATAGAAAATAAAATATTTCTCTTCTATTCGTTCTTTCCACATCATCTTTACTGTTGTTCCTATAATCATTCCAACGAATGAGACTAGATATGAGAAACCAGCAAATGCCGGCAACTCGATGAGTGTTGCAATTAATTTAATATTCATATCAATGTTTCAGCACTTGAAATTTTGATAATCATTTCTATTTTAGGAAGAAGAGGATCTTTTTCTATACTATATGACTCTTCAGAGATAAACATTATAAAATACGTTGATACATTTTTTTGTTTTGATATATTATCCGCATCTGATAAAATTGCAAATTTCCCTTCTTTTGTCTTCCACAATTTTTTAATTTGAAGATGAGAATTATTTAATCTTTCTCGAAAAAACATGAGAAAATCATATTTATCATATATCATAATGTTTGCATTTCCTCAATCGATTTAATAATTTCTTCAATCATTTTTAACAAAATATAGTCTTTGTTTTTTTGTATCATAAATGCTTTATCTGGTGATTGTCCAGGCAATACTTTATTCGCATTTATTAATTCATAATATTTTAATGCGGATGAACGATAATTTATCGTGATAATGTATTTGAATAATGACCATGCCGCATTCATCTCTGCCAAACAACGATCAGTATCAAAAAAGTTGGCAGAACAAATTGGAATAAAGATGTTTGCTTTACGTATTCTTTCTGCCATAAATTTTTGATAATCAGATCCAGGAAGAGCATCTCCAATATGCCATGTTGTGAAATTATGACTTTGTCTAAAAGGCGACAAACCTCTTAGTATTTCCCTCATAAAAAGTTCATCTTCTTTTGCATATGAAAGATATAATTCTAACATTATTTTCTCCTTTATAATCCAAGTTCATTCTCAATAATAACACGAATTTCACGTGCAACTGAAGAAAGTGTTGTATCTCTATCTTTTGAGGCAACTATTGTGTCCGGCCTTTCATACCCGGGTCTGGGCAAAATTTGTATTCTTGCAAATGGATAACCATCTTCTGCCTCATTATCTTTATCACGCTTACTGACATCCCAAACACATTGACGAAATTTTATTGCAACTCTAATTTTCGATTTCTTTACGATTTTGCACAAATTTTCACTCATGAGAAAAGCATTGACAGTATCAGGTGATAAACACCCTATCACCATATAATTTTTAGTAAATTTGTGTATGTCAAACAATTCTTCTTTGAACTCTTCAACGTACACTGTTGGCATCCAAATGAGTCCTTTATCTTTTAAATCTCTTTTTAATGGTGTTGTGTGAACGTTTAATCTATTTACCAGTTCTCTTTCTTCAAGAGAAGCGATAACCATTACTGTTAACATTGTTATTCTCCTTTTAATTCTATGCAATACCGCATTTTTGAATCTAGTTTTAGTGTTATCCATTGAGGGTATAATGTATATGACACAAGAGAATTAATAGTGAAACCTCCTGTATCAACGAAAAATTGCTCCCAAGACGTCATATATATACCATTTTGACTTTTTCTGCATAAATCACGTATTATTACATATAAATGTGTCTTTGTCTTTTCGAAGTCACTCATATGTTGATATCGATAAAATATTGCATATTTTGTTCAATAGTAAGGTGAGACAGCGTGTCAATAAAGACATCTAGTCTTTGTTCATCTGGTGCTATCATTATTTCTTCTATCATTGTATCTTTATTTTCAAAAACAAGTTCACGATTTAACATAAGAACGATTTCTTCTATTTGTTGAAACGCAACAAATGCATCTGCAACATGATATGTTCTTCCAAGAACATCAATTAATACTTTTGAATTTGCCTTCTTGACAGTTTCAAGAAGTGCTTGTATCTTATTCTCTGTTTCTATTTGTGTCATTTCTTCTCCCTAGATAATATAGTTCTATATACGATTTTAATGCTTGAGAGATTAAAACATCTCTTGTTATATTTGGTACTTCAATTTTAATTTCCTGCAATATTTTTTCAAATTTTGCACTAAAAATTAAATCAAGAAACACTATTACATCATAACTCACCATTATGCCACTCATGTCAACACTTGCTTCTCTTCTTATATCAAATTCTGCCCATATTCCAGAAGGAGATCTTGAAACAATAATTATTTTGTTATTATTTGTTATTTCTCCTAATGTATTTGCTCCCCATCTTCCAAATACATTTACATCAGATACTATTGTTGTATCATCATCCATGTGAATTGTAATTTTCTTTTCCATTTTTATAACCTCATATAATATGTTTTATTTTTCTCAATACTAATTTTTGGAATTTCGTTAATAAAATCCCTCAATACCATATCACTTGGAAAAAGATATATAATCATTTCTTTATTATTTACTGTTCTTAAAGCAATAAGACATGTTTCTTGAAAGTCATCGTTATATATTGCGCTTCCAAAGATATAATATCTTCCTGCTAATTCTATCGTTATCTTCGATCCATGTTCTTTTATTCTCTCATGGAGAAGGTTAATGACCTGTTCTATTCTCGTTGTTGACATTTACTTTATCCTTATGCATCAAATTTCACTGAAAATGTCATATCATCGTCATTAATGCTAGAGAACAAGAATTTCTCATCTGCCATTGCCTCACTTAAATGTATCATCTCTTCTTTGTTATTTGTGTTTAAAGTTATTCTTACCCAAAAATTTTGTCCATTGAATACATAATTATCTATTTTTGTCAATCTGCTAACGACAATTTCAACATAATCTCTTAAAAATTTTTTTATCATTCCTTCAAGATCATCTGATTTTATTGTCCAGTATCTTGAATTACTTCCTTGTGCCAATTGCCTTCGATTGTGTAGTCTTCTTACCAATTCAGCATACATGACACATGGATTATAATCTACTTCTTATGCGACAATAACAACTTCTGCATATAACTCACTTTTAAGTATTCTTTTTTGCTCTTCATATTGCATTAAAAGTTGTTTTACTTCATTTTTTATTACATAGTCTTTTTTAAAGAACACAATGAAATCATATCTCATTTTCTATTTCCTTCATTCTTTCTTTGACGTTGTTTTTCTCTACATTCTTTACATCTTGCGTTATACCCTGAATTTTGTGATGCATCTTTATGAAAATTATGTGTGTGTTTTATTTCTTTACATGTTACACATTTCAAATACTCTCCGTATTGCTCTCTTTCCTCTTTACCGGGGTTCCAACAATCTAATAATTTTTTAAGTTGAATTTCTAATACTTCTGCTAATTCACGTACAACTTTAATTTTAGATGGCTGATTTTTGCCATTATCGTAATCCTTCATAGAACCCGGATTAATTCCTATCATAATGGCAAGTTGACGAATAGTGAGATATTTTTTTATTCTTGCTTCTCTAATAAAAATACTAAATTCTGTCTTTGGTTGTTTTTGCCCTACAAGAGAACCACCAAGCAATTTTATTGGTATATTCAATGTTTCTGATAACTTTTTTGCATTTAAAGGATTAGGAATATAACCATTTTCAAATCTCCATATCGTCATTTGATTCACATTTATTTTACGTGCTAACTCTGCTTGTGATAAATGAAGAGAAATTCTCTTTTCTTTTATAAGAGAACCAATATTCATCTACCATTCCTCTTCATAATTTGCATATGTTTCAAAAATCAATGAAAGCATCTTTGGATCATGTGAAAGAAGATAATTATATTTTTTATGTGCTTCTTCTAAGGTGAATCCACATACTTTTATGACTAACTCTCTAATGTCCTGATATGCATTCATATGATCTTTAAAGTCTTTTGCTCCTCTCATTATTCCTATTGCTGTTACTGGACAATAAATTGTTGTTTCTGGCATATTTTTTAAATCTTCATATTTAAAATTACCAAATTTTCTACCTCTCCATCCCCATTCTGCATTTTTATACCCTCTTTTACTATTTTTACTTGGAATAAGAACACACCCTAATCCACCGGGCCAGGTGTTGCATATTTCTGCTACTTTTAATGCTTCTTCTTTTGTTAGCACTTTATTTCTCCATTAATTCTATTAATTTTAATAACACTTCATAATATAATTCATTTTCTTGCCATAATTCTTTATTGTGAAGTGCCTTATATACTTCTTTTTCAACATCTTTATCTTCAACATATAATGTCATTGAACTGTTTCTATTAATCATAGTTAATTGCATTGCTTCATTTAATTTGAATAGTTCTAATACACTCGTTTTAATAAGAATAAATTGCCTCTTAATTCCAAAGAGGTAATAATTTTCATTTTTCGTTGGATCATCATACCGTAATTCTATTTCTAGTTGTTTTCTTTGAAAATTCATTTCAAACATTAATTTTTCTGCATTTTTCCAGTCTATTTGTTGTTGTTTTATTTTCATTTTGTCTCAACACCACTTTCTCTCTCTTAGCGCTTGACTCAATTGTGCACTATGTATGATTTTTGTTATTGCCTCAATATAAAAAGAATAAAACCACATTTTCATTGTTTACCTCAAAACCATATACGAATCTTTTTATCTATTCTGTTATTTCCAAGTTGTTTATAGATTTCTTCTGCACGAGGATCAGAGTTGGCAATTTCTATACAATCACTAAAATCAATGAAACCATTTTGCTTGTGTTGTTTTTGTCATTATACTCACTGTTATTTTTATATTTTTTATCATACGTTGAGGCTTTTATATATGAAAGATATTGACCGAAATCTCCAACAAAATAATACTGCTCATTGTCTATCATTACTTTAATAGAACCACCATATAAATTTAATTTATCAATGTTTCTATATGCTTTATCATATACTTGCTCTGAAATTTCCATTTCTATTTTCTTTCTCTTATTTTACTTGTAGAGAGGATATTTCACCTCTCTATGAGGTATGTTTTAACTTCTATAACTATTATACTACAAAATATAATAAAAAGTAAATAGTTTTATAATGAATATTTTATTTTATAGAAAACTCATTGTCTCTCTTCTCTACCATCAAAATAATGTTTCTCACTTTCTACACGTTTCATTATCTCATCTGTTTCTTCTTGTGTAATAAATATATTTTCATATGTTACATTATATCCAATGACTCTCATTGTTTCATAAATTAAATGAGAGATTACCTCTACTCTTACTTCATAAAACCTCCATCTGCCAAGAGTAATATATTCTCTACTTCTATTTTGTCTTCTTTCATTGATTAGAGTGAAAAATGTTACTCTTGGCATTTTGTTTACCTACTCTTCCGCTACTGGTGTATGTTCTGGAACATCTCTTAAAACTGGTTCTTTGATGCCAGAAAAGAAATCAGTTTCTTGATACTTTCTTTTTGTTCTCTCTATTGCCTCTTTACCCTCTATTCTCCATTTCTTTTGTTGTTCTATCCATGACTCCTGTATATCGTTTTGCCGCTCTAATTCAATGGCAATTTTTCTTAACATTTCAATGAGTCTTTGTACATCAATATTATTCATCTATTCTATCTCCTTCTTCTATTTGTAAAAATTCGTTGTGATTACCTTGCTTTAATGCCTTTATTCTTTGAGTTTCTAACATTTTCAATCTTATTTTTAACTGTTCTGTCCTTTCTTGTTCTACTCTTAAAGGAGCATCAACAACATATTTTATAAGAAAAGCAACTGGCGAACCGAATATGAAAAGAAATGTTAGTATTTCCCAAAAAATCATTTACTCTTACCTTTCTTGTATTACTTTCATGATGCGTTTATTTATTTGATACACACTAACATAATAGATTGATACTATTTCTGCAAGGATAATATAAATGAGAATGTAATTTTTTGAATACTGAAAGAGATTATGTGATGCAATGATAATAATTGCAAACGCTATTATCGTTTCAATTGTTGATAATAAAATGACTTTGATATAAAAACCTTTAGACATGTTAGTACCAATTTTCTATATCTAGTAGCATTTTTTCTATTTTGCCTTTATATTTTTCTTGATAAAATGGAGTATTTAATTCTTCGACTATTTCTTCAATTGAATCAAATGTAATCCATTCTTCTGGAGCATGCCATTCTGGATTAACAAGAGAAATTGATGTTGAAGAAAACTCTCCATATGATAACTCCCATATCTGATCGTTTAACTTATAAAAAAGAATTTGACCAAATGATTTTAAGAGTCTTTCGTGTAGCATTCCATACATTTCTTCTTCTCCTTCATGACAAATACATGGTTCATATTTACAATAACCACAATATAATTTGTCTACTTTTAATTGATGAATAAGAGTATCAAGCAAAGGAAGACTATTTTCTCCTTTGTCTAGATCATACAATTCAAGTGTTATTGAGTCTATTACTTTTGTGTACATCTTTTATCCTTTATACACAATATTGTGTTCTTCACTATCTGCATATAATTCTTTTATTTTCTTACTTAACGTTCTTACAATATACAAAAGACGTTCATGATTTATTTTTATATGTCTTTCTTGTCTGTTCAAATGAGTTACAACATAAATCACGTTATCTGTCTCTTTCAGATAACAGAGAGAAATTGTTACATTTAATTTACCATATTCTGTAAAATGAAAGTAAACAGGAATGTAATCTATTATTCCTGCTTGTCTGTAATATTTACTTATTTCCTCTAGTATTTGATTACAGGATCCAATAGCTTCAAGAGTATCTATTCTTTGTGGCATTATAGAAAATCCTCTCCATGTATATCACAATATCTACGTAAGTTATGAAACGATTGTTTATTAAAAATGCTAAAGTGACTACCTTCTGCGTATATAAAATACGATTCTCCTTTTTTATTTATTGCTTTAAAACAACTCTTACTTTCACTTATTACTTCAAATGAATCTTCTACAATAGTAAATTCATATTCACAAGCATACCATTTTATTTCTTGCAATCTTATCTCTCTTTTTGTCTTTAATTCTTGATTATTCATTTTTATCCTTACCTTCTTTTTTTATTCTACTTTATATTATTATATACTATAATTAGTAAAAAGTACAATATTTAAAAGAATTCGTTGTTTCTTTATTGTACTTTTTACTAATTATAGTATATAATAATATATATAGTAGTATATAAGTAAGTAAAGGAAATAAAAACATGAAACAACGAATTCCAACTGACTTTAATTCAGAAAATCAGATTTTACGTCAATCTCTCTATGATATAAGTGTGCAGTATCAAAAATCATTAAATGGAAATATTAGAAATTACCTTTTCTTTGCAATATGTTTTGCAACTATAGGATATATAATATATAGACATTTCAATTCTCTCGACATTGATCTTAAGTTTATTATTGGTTTTTGTATTCTCTTACTACTTTTAAATCTTGTTCTTGCTTTTGGAAGTGCCGTAAAAAAGTTCACTTCTTAGTCTCTTTTGGAACTTTCAAGTAGACTTCTAGAATGCCTCCAGATGTCCCTAGAGGATCTTTGGAGGCTTTATTAGACTTAGATGTATATATTTATGTCTCATACTTTGAAAGACCAGAATACCATCTGAGTAAAAAGTATCGTCAGACGTGATACTTTTCTGGAAAATTTCTGAGAAAACATAGATAAATATGTTTTGAGTGGCTATTGTCATTGATACTCATCTTGCTCATTTTTTTCTCATTTTTCCAAGAGAGTATGTAGGCTAGTGCCCCACAAAAAATTAAAAAATTTTAGGGAAATGAAAAATTATGTTCACTTTATTTAAACTTTTATTTATTTTTATTAATTTTATTTTTAAAACATTAAAAAATATATTTAATTATAAAATAAAAATAAAACTTTTAATAATTTAAAAAATATTTTTAAATAAAATAATATATTTTTATTTAATTAAAATTTATAATAATTAATAATAAAAAATATATTTTAATTATATTTTATTTAAATTTTATATTATTAATATTAATTTAAATATATTTAAATTAACTTTTATTATTAATTATTATAAATTTTAATTAAATAAAAATATATTATAAAAAATTTTTAATATTATAAAAAATTATTTTTTTATTATTAAAACACACTCTCAACACATTTTGAGCACTTTTTTAAAATTTAATAAATTATTTTATATAAAAAATAAAAGTGTCGAAATTCGCTTAAATGTGTGACTAACATATGTACATTTATTAAAAAATAAATTATAATATATATATAAATTAAATAAATTATTTAATTTATTAAAAAATTTTTAAATTTTAAAAAATTAAAATTTAAAAATTAAATTAGAAAGGGCGTACTAACAATGTCACAACAAACAAATGTTCAACTTTTCACACAATTATATTATACAAATGGTTTAACAACATTGAACCAATATTATAATTGGCCAAATGAACTATGTTGTCACTTTAAAAAAAATAATTTAATAAATTTAATTAATTTATTAAAAAATTATAAATTAAATAATAATTTAATTTATATAAATAATAAATTAACTAAAAATGAAATTATTAAAATTTTAATTAATAAATATAATTTTAATAATTTCACTAATTGTGAAAAAGATTATATAAATAAAAAAACTTTTTTAATAATTTTAAATAATTTAAATTTAATTTATAATAATTAAAATTTAAATTATTTAAAAAAATAATTTATATAAAATTAATTATATAAATTATTTTTTTTATATTATTATTATACAAATAATTAATATATTTATTTTTTTAATAATATATTTTTTTAATTTTTATTTATATAAAAAGTTTAATATTTATTTTAATTAGTAAACTTTTTATATAAATTATTTTTATTATTTGTGTTAGAACATTTGAGCAATTTTTTTTGTAAATTTACAAAAACACCATTTTTCACGTAACTCCCCAGCATATTATATAATGCCCTCAGATGTATATCTGGTGCTGCGGTCGTTACTACATACAGTATACGATTTCTCACATATATGAAACATTTTTACACACACTATGTGAATCTCAGAGCCTCTCATGTCAATGTTTCATATTGTTTCTTATCACTTTGTTTCTTGTCACTCATTGGCACATGCTTTTAAATGTTTCAAAGCATTTCATGTCTCAGTGCATTCTCGAATGACGAGGGATGCCAGCACTTTTAAAATACATTTTCAGATAACATGTGAAAATAAATGACGTGCATGACACTGTGAAGGCACTCAATGGCATATAACAGCATTTTCTACTGGAGAATTTTTGGTTTTTATTTTCTCATATGCATCTACCACACCCGAGATGATTTTCCGCCCGAGAAAACGCACAGATATAGGCCTATACATCTCTATTGTATATAGGCCTGTGGTGAACTGTTATGAACTGAAACGCTACTCCTCAGTATCAGCCAAGTGCTGAAGGATAGCACAGAAGATGAATATAAGGATCACTGGGACTACTGGGATCTTAAAACGAAGCAAAAAGATTGTGAAATCGAAAATGTCATGTACTACATTTGAGTGTGTAAAGAATGCAATGTGCAACGAAACGTTAAAATTGAAAATCATGTTAGTAAATCCTTTCTAATTCTGTATGTGTTTAGAGGCACACATACAAAGCCTTTTGAGGTGTTTTTAAAGAAGTTGTAAATTAAATATTACTTATGAGATTTGCATTTAAATCCTCTAAAAACCTTCTTGTCACACTGAGAGTGATTTTTTCAGCACTTGGAATTTGAATAAATGTGACTTTGAATGTTGAGTCATCTGGAGTTATGTCCAGAAATGCATCTGAGGCATAATATTCAAAACCACATAGATGAATAAGTAAAATGTTTTTGATGTCATTCTTGAGTGTCTGGATGTTACGAGAGACATCCTCACAGAGAGCAGCATCATCGAGTGTTCTTGAGTATTGTTTAAGCATCTACTTTTCCTTTCTGACCTCTAAAATGAGATATTCATGTTTGTTAGCATATTTTGTGTTGTTTCTTACTACGTCTTCCCAGGATGTGCCTAATTCAAACGTACATCGTACCCAACCTACTTTGTTTGACCACCACTTAAATACCTCGAAGCATTTTTGTTTTTTTGAACTTTTCATTTTGTAACTCACTTTCGTTTTTGTATTTGTATTAACTTACATATTTATTATAAACCTTTACTTCATAAATGTACAATGCTACAATATGAATATTATGAATTCTAGATGAATTTAGGTGTATTCATATTTTCATATATTTTTTTATAAAAATGAATATAAATATGAAAATATGTGTCTTAGATGTTCTGAGTGCATTTCACCTAGAATGACATTTCGGTGCCTAAAATCATAAGAAATATATTTATACATCGACACACACTAAGGTGAAAATGACATATAATCATCTATAATGCATGCCAGGTGAATGGGCCCGAATTCAAAGTGGATGTATATTCTATCATCTATGAGAAAAAAACCTTAAAATGTCATCTGAGAGGCACACAATGTGAATGAAAATCAAATGTGTGTTGAAAATGTTGAAAAATATTGTGAGAAAAACATATGTGAAAACGAGATTTTACAATAGTAAAACTTTAATTTTATATACTCATTGAATAAATATTTTAGAACATTAAATTATATTTTATTTAATGATTCTTCTTATTTTTCATAATGAAATTTGAAACTTTATGTTCTAAAAGTAGAACACATTTGAGAGTGCATTCTACACATTTTATTACATTTTTATTATTTTATCACATAAAATTTAAATCACCCAAATTCGTTTAAATGTGTGGTTATCGTATTTACATTTATATGTTTTCGAATTATAATAAATATATAAGTTAAGTAACGAAACATTAAAAAAGAAAAGAGAAAACGAAAATGAAACACAGTGAAATGGTACAAGATTTAAATGTCATGTTTGATTATCTTATGGACGAGTTTCCACCGATGGAAGAAAATGACCCTATTTTCATCGATGTGTTCGGAGTGAAATATACATACTCATACATTGAGGTGAAACACGAGGACGATTGGGAGATTTATATTCTTCACCTCCTCCAAGTGCCAACTGCCGATGAAGTGTCCCTGCATGTGTCTCAAACATACTTAGAAAACTTGTACAAAAGCACACATACACTTTTCACAAAATTTAAAAACATAAAGTAGAACAATTTTAGAACACTCGAAAGGGTGTTCTAATTTTTTGTGTTTGAATTAGAACAAAAGTGCTTATGCCTTTAGATGTGATTTGGAGGTTTTTGCACACAAATGTATAGTATTACATCACTTTATTTAAAACACCGAAATTCGTTTAAACATGTGATTATCATATTTACATTTGTGTGTTAACGGTTTATAATAAATATATAAGTTAATACAAAACAAAAACGAAATGGAGAAACACACAATGAAAACACCAACACAAGTTTACAAATCTCATTTAAAGAATATGTGTGAAGTTCACAATAGTGAAACACTTATTCTCATTCGTGGAAACTTAGAACAATCAATCCAAAACACTTGTTCTTATCTTCAAAGTCGTGGAATTAGATTGGAAGTTCTAGTTATCGATTTAGAACAAGATAACTATGAATTAGAAATTGTAGAATATTAATTCAAGTGTAAGCAGTACTTTTGGTTGAAATATACCAAAAGTACTAAAAGAAAGGATGTACTAACATGTTAATTGGAACACTTTTACTTATAGGCCAGATTCACACGAAAATGTATTTCTGTGAACGTCAATTTCAATATAACTTTCTTAATGTTTATGACATTCGTGTCATCTGCGAAGGCGATGAGGTCTTCTTGTTTAGCCCTTTAGAAGATCATGGAATTAACTTCTACAGTGCACGAGACTTCTCTACGGATCACCTAGAGGTTCAAATAACATTTGATGAAATGCCAAATGGTAAAAGAAGTGGTCGTGAACGCTGGATCACCCTGGGAACCTCTGGAGTGAAAGCACTTTATTATCAAATCTAAAACATGTTGAAACACTGTGGAATGTTAGAAATAATATTCCACTTTCTTTTTGTGTCTCAATTAGAACAAATATACCTATGCCCATAGATGAAAATTGGGTGTTATCTTCAATGAGTGTATAAATATATGTCATTTTGTTTAACACACCCAAATTCGCTTAAACGTGTGAATAGAGTATTTACATTTGTATGTTCTCGGTTTATAATAAATATATAAGTTAAATAAATTATTTAACTTCATAAAACAAAAGCAAAATGGAGAAAACGCAAATGTCAAACACAAATGAAATCGTCACAAGTGAAGAAATTGTAGTGAATGCAAAATTTCAAGTAACACCTGCTCAGAAACGTCAGTTGAACATTCGTATTAGTGACTTGGCAAATAACATGTCACCTGACGATGACGCTGCAAAAGTGAAACTTGCAAACTACTTTTTAATGTCTCAAGGCCTTATTCCCTTCGAGAAAGGTGCAGAATTTAAAGCTATACCACTCGCTGAGAAACGTGGAGAAAAAACATTCACAGCATTCTTCTTCATTGATGTTCAGGACATGCGAGAGGCAAAACTATGCCTTCAACGCTCACTGCAACTCTTACATTTTCCACATTGTATGAAGGTCGCTGGTTCACCCTCAAATGTCCGTCGAATGTCTGTACCGTCACTCACAAAGGCCGCTGCAAACAAAGTGTTTGAGCTAAACCAAAACATTTTCACTCACATTATGTTCTCAGATATCGACCGTGAGGATTCTGGAGTGAAAGTGGAGGAGATTGTACAAACCATCACAAATACACCTGCACCCACAAATGTCGTAGATGACGAAAATCCATTTGAAAACTCAGAAAAGGAAGAGGGAGAGTAATCTCCCTTATCCCCTGGGACATATCTGAGGTAGAATGAAAGTTCTACCTCTTATTTGTGTGTGAAATGACAGTGAAATCTGGGTCTTTACTGTAAAGGATGTATAGGTATACATCTATTCTGCAGAGAGTCGTGTTATTCATCTAGGTGCATTGCAACACATTGTGATGAAAATGATCGTTTGAGGTTTTTTTACATGAGAGTTATAAATACATGTAAAATCCCTGGCTGGGAATTTTACGCTTGGCGTTTTTCGGTGGCCAACTTTTTCCTTGGCATTCTGCCGCCACTGCTTTTCTTTCGGCAGAGATTCTGAAAAATCTTCACTTTATTTTTCTGTATGACAGAATTTTATTACGACAAATGACTCTCATATTTTTTTCACATCACACGTATTGTTCATATTATTTTACTTTTGAATAGCTCTTGTATTACTCTCAGATGATATTTGGGTGATTTTATATAGTGAATGTAAATATATACATCTTTATTAAATAAAACATCCAGGGTAACCTTGAAGATACTTACATGTCAATCTGGAAGTCAAGTAAGAAGTATGCTGGCACTTTCCAGAAAATTCTAGAAAACTTCAAATAAAGAACGTTGTTTCTTGTTTTGTCTCGAGATTTTATTTTTCTCGAGAATAAAAAGAGACATAGAGTATCTTATACATCTCTATGTCTCTATACCGAGTGAACTGTAATGAACTGAAAATGTTAACTATCTTACTAGACCCATGTAATAATTTGCTGAAGAATATCGAGTATCTCTTGATCATGTGGATCAAACTCTATATCTTCAAAGATGGAATCGTCAGGGTAACCGTTTTTATCGAAATCATAATTTACAGGAAGAGTTCGAAGAATGGACGTATTTTCTGAACTAAGATCTTCATCGTCTTTAAATATTATACATTCTTTTCCATTTACATTAAGAATAATTGGATCAAGTCTTCCGTCATCGTAGTAACTGTTAAGAAGAAATTGTATTTTTCTTGATGTTTCATTAACCTCTGGTTTCTCATCTTCTGCTTTGAAATTTGCGGCATTCTTTGTCATTTCAATTCCTTCTTCATTTTCTTTATATATAATAATCTGAACAGAATCTCTAGCTGCTGGTCTTTCATCACCATGATACATATCCTTATTTTGAAAGTATCTAGTTATGCCGATTCGTTCTGCTTCACTTCGTGGTACGTAGACTGCCCATGTATTTGCAAGAACATTTAATTTATTCGGTTCATGGCGAATAAATTTTGTTCCATTCTCCCTTAAATAGTGAAATAGAATGTGTTCTTCATTATTGTAACTATATTTTTTTGCTTTACTCAGAGAGGCATGTGTTATTGTGTTTCCTTCGCTATCAATAACAGGAAGATACGGCAACACATCGAGCCATGATAGTAAAATTGTTGGTCTGACTGGATCCATTTCTCCACGAAGAACTTGCATTTGTTGAGACAAGACTTGCATTTCTTCTATTACACTTTTTTCTGCCAACATTTTTACTCCTCTTAGTGATTGACTTAGTATTGTCCATTTCTTAAATAGAGAAGCATGTTCTTCTACAATTTCTTCAAATGTTCTTTGCATTTACTTTTCCTTTCATTATCGTACGATTTGATCTTCCTTGAGAATCATTTCGATAATTTCTGTTTTGGGTCTTTCGTTTAGAGGGATAGAACTATATTTGTCAAGGTCGATCCACTCTTGAAGTTCTTCCATCGTTAAAAATAGCTGCACTATGAAATATGCTTCACCTTTTGCATCTTGTTTGTTGTAAGTTGTTTTTAAAGCGTATATTGTGATGTTTGCAAATCTCTTTAGAGAATTTTGCACTCCCTCAAGTCCTGATACTCCCCACTTACCTTTGTTTGGCCCTTTTGAAACTTGAAACAGATGAGATCCTGCAGGAAATGGACGAATTGTTCTTTGCATTTACTTTCTCCTTAAAGAATAGATAATTCAGAAGAATCTAAATCCTCTGTCTCAGCTTTGAGTTCTGCTTTAAAAGTTTCGAGATTCATCTTTTCAAACTTTCTAAGAAACTTTTTTGTAGCAATGATTGTAGCACTTGGATCTACTGCAATGTTTTGGCAAGTGAATTTAACTTTGTTCGTTCCTTCTACAATTTTGTATGAAAGTACTTTGCCGACGTGGGGGAACCCTGCACTTTCATAATTCCCAATTTTTGCTTCTGCCCATTCTTGAATTGTCATTTACTTTACCCTTTCAATATTTAACTTCTAAATATATTATAACCTGTATTTGCATAAATGTACATTGTTTTATGCACTAATTTATGCAAATACAGAAAACTCATTGTTTCTATCTTCCTTCAACTATTAAACCTATGAGATGCTCTGCTTGTTCTTGCGAAAGTTCTATGCCGTAAAATCCTTCAGAGAGTGGACCGAAGAATTCATCTTCAAGATCTTCCATGTCAAAATCCATGAATTCATCATAGTCCAGAGTTTGATAAAGGTGGCAAGCTTTTGTGATAAATTCTTGATGTGCCAGGTCTTGAGATGCTTCTACTGCCGATTCCCAAGACACATCAAAATTTGCAAGAAACATATGCCAGTCAAGATTTAAAACATACTGCGTTCCGAACTTTCTCGCAAGTTGCAAGTAAACACTATCAAGAGTATAAAAGAGATGTGTTACTGATTCGTCCATATGACTTTCTGGATTTGTCTGATGTGGATATATATGAGGATAATATGTAATCCACTTACAATGAAAATCTCTAAATTCTTTTTGTCTGTTACGTTTTACTTTTGCCATTTGTTTTGTCCTTTCAATGTTTAACTTCTAAATATATTATACGCTGTAAATGCTTAAATGTACATAGTATTTCATATGAATTTAAGCATTTATGTATTATTCGTTAATGGCCTCGTGTTAATTGAATCTGTTCGAATGTGAGAATAAAATCATGATTGAGCTTTTCAGCGTCGTCAAGAATTTTCTCAAATTCATCAAGTGGAATAAACATTCGACATTCTTGACTGTTAGATTCGCTTATGTAAAGAAACAGACAATGTATAATTTCTACTGTTGAATTGTCTGGGTCTGGGCCATTATCTTCAAGTGTAAATGGTATCCAGAAGTCACCCCATGTGTGAAGTAAGAGATACGGTACGCCAAAGACTTCTGCTTGAACTGCCATTCTCTGAATAAGCTTTTCTGCTCTTGCCTTTAATTCTTGCGTTCGAGTCATTTTTATTTACTTTCTGCATGTTTTTTTAATGAGAACATGCAAACTCACTGAAACTAGTGAAGACCTATCACATATAAGTTTTCATCATCATTTTCTGGGTTTGCACAAAACACTTTTACAAATGAAAATCTCATGGGAGGATTTCTTAATGCTTGGTGTATAAATGTCAACATTTTCTCATCACTTCCATCATAACCATGTTCAAACGTCTCTAAATCATCATCACCATATATATGTTCATCATCACCATACATAATTGAGGCTGCTGAAACTATTGTTATCATGTCTTCATCAGCTTCAAAAATGTAATACAATTTACCTTGATAAATACAAGGAATCACTTCTCTTGACTCATCAACTTCATTTTGCATCTTCAGTGCTAGTTGAATCATTAAATCTTGAATTGCCATTATCTTTTTTTTCCTTTCAATGTTATGGTTTGTTTTAACTTCTAAATATATTATACTATGAAATCAATGAAATGTACATAGTTTTTATCACCAATTTCATAGTATAATAAAAACTCATTATCTCTCCTTAAACTTATTTATTTTACCACTTTAATTCTTGCCAGTTCTCTCCTGTCTCCATTGAGGAGATTAATTCTTCAAATGAAACGGCATCACCAACTTTTCCTTCTCTTGTCCAAATCATCCAAATTCCATCTTCTTGAAACATTTGTCCTGGCATGTCATTTGATTCTTCTCTTGTGATTGATTTAATGAGACTTTCTTTTGTCTCTTCGTCTAAATCACTCATATCAGTATCATAAAAAACTACCAATACTAATTTTTTTAGTTTGTCAAGAGAATAGCAGCGAAGCCTTTCACGGATTTCTTGCATTTACTGTTTCTCCTTAATTAAAATTCATGACGTATTGGCACGTATTCAAATCCCAGTAAATTTGAATGATGTCAAACGAATCATAAATACTCTTAAACATTTTATCCGTGTCTTCTCGTGCCTGTAAAATCTCTTCTTCTGTTGGTGTAGCGTCACCATCAAAAAACTGCTCAATCATCTCTGGTGTACCGTAGCCAATAATTTCTGTATCTGGTAAATCACGAAGCAAAATACCAATATACTGCCATCTATCAAAGGAAATTGAATTTGGTGACAATTTGATGTCTGTGCTAAACATTTGTTTCTCCTGCATGTTTTTAATGAGAACATGCAAACTCTTACTATTAATCTTCTTTTTTAATGAATGCTATAACATATTTTCTTGATTCTTTTGAAAGTTTTCTCCAATCAAAGTCTTTGAGAAATTCAAGTTCTTCACGGTTTCTTTGTCTTTCTTCGTAAGCCTCTATTGCATTTTGCTCAAACATTGCAATATGGCATCTCGGCCACTCAGAAACCTCTGAACCGTCACGGCGAAACTTTATTCCATCACGGACAATAATAAAGTTTTTTGTGGCATGTTCTACAATTACCTTTTGTGGATCTCCACCTTTACGATAGAAGAGAACCTTATCACCTTTAACTACATTTTCTAATGGAATTACGGCTTCAGCAGAAACTTCTGAAAGATCATAAGAAATAGTATTTCCCCATCTTTTCTTTAACTTTGTTTCTGCCTCTTCTTGAGAATTTGCCACGAATGAGCATTGTTCGCGCATATCTCCTCTAATTTTTACTGTGAATGTGTAGTTGTACATTTTCTTTCCTTTCAACGTTTATTGTTTAACTTCTAAATATATTATAACTTGTATTCAATGAAATGTACATAGTATTTCACATAAATTTCATTGAATACAAAAAACTCATTGTTTCTCTATGACAATGTTTCTAGTACGCTGTTATACAATTTCAAATAATCTTCAATGTCCTTAATTTCTTCTTCACAATCTTCTTCTGAGGGTCCATATTGATCATCACCAAGACGGGCAGTCTCTGACATTTCTCCTAACCCTGATTTTGTTTTCTTCAATTCTTCAATCGAACAAATTATTTCTTCTCTTGTAAGACTCTTCACAAAATTTAATGTATCAAGTTTTTCTTGCTCTGTCATTTGTATTTCCTTTCTAAACTGCAAGTTTAAACATATTTTCTATTTCTGTTTCGTCAACGGGAAACCATGAATACCAGTCCTCATCTTGAGTAATGTAAAAGAGACATTTACTCAAATCAAGATTTTCAAAATCATAGTCTTGGATTTCTTTTTCTTTGCTGAGGAATCCATCATACTCAAGTATAATGCCAAATACTTGTTGACCTTCATATGTAATATAAATGTGATGGTGATGGAGAGTTGCAATGTAGCCATCAATTACTTCTGCCATCTCGGTATGTCTTAATTCAAGCATTCTTTTTTTTCCTTTCTAAATGTGAAGTTAAAAATTAAACTATGATGATTGAAAGAGAAGAAATTTAATTTCTAACTTCTATAACTATTATACTATATTTTATGATAAAAGTACATACTTTTATGACGAATATTTTTAAAAGTTGAAATATTCGTTTTCTACGTATAGTGCATATATTTAAGATTCATATATTGTATATACAATTAATATAATGCTCTCAGATGTAAAACCTGTGTTTTTATATGTAAGATGATAGATTATACATTTATCTTTTTTGGGCCCATTCACAGAGTAAACCTCACATGGGCCCAGAGGGCATTTTGTCATCATTTTACTATGGACATATAAATATACATCTTTAGTATTTTCGGGCCCCAAATTTACCTCTGGATTACCTCTGTGTCAATCTAAAGCACACTCATTCAACTGACTTTGAAAAATCTATCACCACTTCAAACTATTTCATATGAGATTTAACGAATATTTTAAATTTTATTAAATTCATCATAAATACTATGTACATTTATGCAAATATATAGTATAATATATTTAGAAGTTAAAACAAACAAAAACAAGGAGAAATGAAAATGAATATCGAGCAAGTGATCATTTACATTAACGAATTACTTGAAAGTGCCAACAACGATAACATGGATGATGATACCAACAACGTCCTCTATGTAACAATTCTTGAAGACACATACCAAATATCTGAAGTGTCGTTGAAAGATATGACATTACTTGAAGTGCCAACTGCAAATTTATTCACAGTACATGTGTCTGAAGACTCTTTAAGAACGCTTCTACACAATCTAGTAAAGTATTGTAGTAAACATGATGTTGCAATTCCCTCGTTACTTTTAGAAATTTTATAACACAAGGAGAATGGAAATAAAAATATATGTTTTTGAGGTAACACTAGCAAGTGAAACGAAAATCTATGTAGAGAAAACTGCTGAAACACTTGAAAAAGCAGAAGCAGCACTTGAGAGAATGCAGTGGACAGACAAGATGACTACTCTTGAGTGGGAGAGTTATGAGTTGTTTGAAGTGAAGGAGGTGTAATTCTCGTATTTTCATAGAGACTTCGAAGGGAGTTTCTTTTTTTGTGCTTAAAATTAGAACATAACTAGAACGAAATTTTCTCAGCGCTAGTCTAGTTTCTCCAATAGCACCTCTTTTTCTTCATCTGAAACTTTAAATGCCCAATACTTACTTAACACACATTTTCTTTATTTTTAAGACTTTATGTTCTCCCCGGGCTGCCAGGTTTTTCTTGGCGCCTGGCCAGTTTTCAGTTTTTCAGACTTTTCGTTTTTCTCTGGCTTCTTCAGCGAAACAGCTACCAAATTCTCAGAAACTTTGCTCGTTATGACAGAAAAACTCAGAGTCAAAGAAAAATTTGCAGAATTCTAATTTGAGAGAAACTTGCAGAAATGTGATCAGAATGCAGTTAAAGTAACAAAAACGCAATTTCATGAATACTCTCTTTTACCTCCTTCTTTATTCTTACTCTTTATCTCCTACTTCCTTTTTATTTTATGTAATATTACTATAGTAACTATTAGAATCTTTATAAGAGGAAGAAAGTATAGAAGAAATAGTGTTTTAACTTGAAGAAATTTGTCTCTTTATTTTCTTACTTTTCCAGGGGAAATCTGTGGCAAATTTTGAAGAGAGCAAAGGAGAAGACTGGTATCGATATGAAGTATATGAACAGGAGTGAACTGTTGTGAACTGAATTTGCCTATATTATATATAATATATAATACTCCCTGTTAACGGGGATACTTTTATTTCTATACAATTACAGGAGATTAAATCTCATACAAAGAATAGATCTTCTCTTTATAACTACAGGAGACTAGACTTTATATTTTGTAACTTATCTCTATTTCCTATTTCTTGTAATTTACAAAGATCTAGACAATAGACTTCTTCTTTATAATTTCAAGAGATAGTTTCTATCTCTTATTTAAATCTTAGCTTTAGCTTAATCTTTATTCTAGAAACTAATCTCTTTAAGAGATAGTTTATTCTCTGTATATACAGGAGATTAGTTTCTAGATCTAAATTTTAGACTTAAATAGTGTTTTATAATTATAAGAGATGGTTTATTATAACAGAATAGTGCTTTATCTTTATAATTATAGGATATAGTCTATTTTACTACTTTACTTTAAACTTACATTTTAATTATTATATATACTACTTATTATAGTATCTAGATATAGAATATATATTATTATATAATATATTATATATAGCGGGTACGCGCGTAAAAAAAATATTGCTACGGTTTTTAGTCAATCCACTTAAAGGTTACACCGGTTTCTAATTCTGCTTCTTTAAATTGCTCGTAAGTCTTGTAATATCTATATGCACCATTGCCTAACATAAATAAGTGTATTGAAGTATCAGGCCATTTTATTCCTACTGCATATGCAGAGAGAACATTGAGAACCTGTACTTCTCTGAATAGTTGAAATCTTCTTGTAACGACGGGAATACGTTGTTCAAATTCCATTAAATTTTCTCTCTTCTATTTTCATTTTTCTTTTTCCGCATGCTGAGCAAACGTATCTGTGAAATATATACTGATATCTACTTTCCATTGGATGCTTTGTTGAAATATCGTCTCTTTGTAAATATCTTGCAACTTCAGGCCAGTACTCTGATTTTATGAAAACAAAATTATGATCTCCTTTCAGTTTCTTGCATTTATATTTTCTCTTTCCTGGATATGTAGAATATGTTTCTTTGTAGTAATTTGGCGGCTTCATAATTTTGCCAACTTTTCATAAAGAGAAGAATATTTTTCTTCTTCAAGTAAGAAAAGAGTCATGAATTCTTCATCTGTTACTTCTTCAATCATAATTTTACCTTGCAATTGCAGTTTTCGCAGCAATAATGTTCCTGCAACCACCAAATATCTTTACCTAAACTTTTTGCAAATGTAATTTCTTCTCCTGTTTTTTTTCCTATATAATCACCAGGATTTAGAATAAACACCGCATCTGCTTGAATTATCTTGTCAAAATGTAATAGATTTAAGTCTTCTTCACTTCGTTTTGTCAGTTCCAAAACAAATTGTCCATATGCTGTGTGCGTATCTACACCAAAGTTTAAAACAATGAAGCCCATTGCCGTCAAAAGAGCATTTGCTGAAATATATTCTAAATGTGCTGCTCTTGTACTTCCACAAAGAGTAACGTATTTTCTATCTTCTGGAGTAGAAGATAAAGGAAACATTGTATTTGGTAAACGGACTACATATTCTTTTGATTTACTTTTTATTTCTTGATGATGTATACAATTATGTGGATCTGGCATATTAAAGTATAATTCATCGATAAACAGAGTTAATGCCTGAATATTAAACATGCTATTTGAACCATGTAAATGATTTAATTCAGCAAATCTATCTGCGATTTTCTTCATGCAATATACGCATTGTGTATTTAACATTTTCGTTCTACCTTGTTTCTTACTTTTCTCTTTTCTATTATATCATATTTTTCATAAGAAGTAAATAAAAAAAGAGAAGCTATTGTCAGCTTCTCTTTTTTATCATACGAAACATTACAATTTTTTAATCGCCTCAATAATTGCATTTCTGCATTTAACGTTTATTAAAACAGCAATCGACAAACTATCTTTGCCCCATGCGTTTATGCGAATAAAACGCACGTATTGTGATGGTATCAACTTAGCATCAATAACGGCTCTAAGACTTTTTGTCGTTATTAATTTATGACGCATAGACGCCCCATATGTTTCTGGGTTTTTGCCTTTATTTTGATACGCCGATGAGATGTTGACAAACGTTAGGCCGTCTTCTAGGTAAAACGGTTTTATTGATGAAAATCCTACAGATTTTCCGTCAACTTCCTTTACTCCAGGCCATCTTGACTCAGAGTTGTTTTTCTCAGCGTCATTGTCTCTTTCAGCTGGTGATTTTTCATCTTCAATGATAGATTTTGCTTTTAACGTCCAGAATCTAGCTGCACTTGGTTTGTCAATTCCAAGTGCGATTGCCATTTTTTCATCGGTAACGTCATAGTCTTCACGAACGATTTGAAGTGCTGTTGCGAGTTTTTCTTCTTGTGTTAATTTTGGCTCTTCTTGGATATCTTCATCTTCTTCTTTTTGTGGAGCAGAAAGAAGTTCGAGATTCCCTGTTCTCTTTCTTTCTTCAATAACACTTGTGATGTCAACGATAGGAGAATACTCAACATTATTTCCTGTTGTTGCATCTTTCAATGCTGCTTTAGCGCCAGAGATCAATCCACCACCGACAGCACTGACACTTCCACTTAGTTGAGCGCGAAGAGTTTCTCCTGCAAGTCTTGCTTTTGTTTTATTTAAACCAGCTTGAGCAATAAGAATTGCTTGTTGACGATTTGCTTCTACAATGATTTGTTCTGGAGTTCTTACGTCAACTTTAACGGGAACTTCATCTTCAAACTTCTTTGTTGCTGTGCGCGAAACTATAGAGAATATCAATCCAGCAATAGGGAACGACCCTGCAGCGTAAACTGCAAAATCAAAAAAAGGAATCCCACCAGCACCAGAAAGCATTTCTTTATGCTCAAAGTGCGCAGAGTAAATTGAGTTACAGTACCATGAAAAGATTGTGCATGTCACAATCCACAGGAAAAGAAATCCATTTTTAAAGACAATCTTCCAAAAATCAGGACTTTGTCGCAAGTATTGGTATATCGTCCAACTTGCAATGTAGATGCTTGCTTCTATAACGAAAGAAACGATGAAAGAAATTGTCCAGTCGAACCACGACAAATCGCTGTGAGCAGCGAAAAAATACGCCATATGAGGCGTACTTGCTGATAAAAGAGCAACATATGCCACCCAAAAGAAGTAAACGCGATAATTTGTTTTTTTGTTTCCTTTTTCATTTTCATTCGAAGTTTCCATATTTAATCTCCTTGATCTAATTGCTGTTGCAACTCAATTGAAGGCTGACTCTTAGGATCAAATTCTTTTCCAGAGTTGAAAAGAACCCATAATTGATGCTTTCCCACAAGAGTAACAATCATATCTATTTTACCATTTCCTCTTAAATCTTTAAATGAGAGTATTACCGGTACCTTACCATCATAGATGTTTGGCCCGGAATATGTGAATGATTTTCCTGGATTACCACCTTGAAATTCTACAACGACAATCCTTCCACTGAGGTTTTGTGCTATAAAATGACTAGGGTTTTGTGCATTATCATTATGTCCAACAACAGCATCAGTTTGGTAAATTCGCGGAAACCCGTATTTCTGATCGTAACTCCAATTAATATACCAATTAAACAACGTTGTTACAAGAAACATTAAAGTAAGAACTGACAACATTCCCATAATAAGCATAAGAAGCATTTTAGGGCTTTTTTCATCATGTTGTTTTTGCCGATTTTGTGTTGGTATTTTTGCTATACTCCTTTGCCCCATTCTTCCTGCTTTTACTAAATCATATTCAGTATTAACATCATCATCTTCGATATACCGAGGGTAGCCATTTTGATCGTTCTCTCTGATAACATGTGAGGTATCCATTACTGGTCTATGTGCCCTCAGCACTTTTGGTGGAGGAACATCATACATCGGAACTTCACCAGTTCTGTATTTTTTTGTTCTCTCGTCTGGGTAAAATCTGTTGCTCATGCTCTCTTTACTTTCTTAAGCCATGTAAAGAGAGCACCCCAATAGTCTGGCTCAAAGACTATTGGGAATGGTACATGGAAATGCCGGGGAATAGCATTCTTACTATATACATTATAACATGTTTCTTCTTAAATGTATATAGTTCGCTCTCTTTATTTCTAAAAAATTTCATTTTC
>Ga0137397_10000180_pt1 | contig 42321 bp, 56 predicted proteins | sample czorhiz116metaG_FD_106658 | JGI IMG/M metagenome (GOLD analysis project Ga0137397, IMG submission 106658) | Vadose zone soil microbial communities from Angelo Coast Range Reserve, California, USA - czorhiz1.16 metaG | ecosystem: Environmental > Terrestrial > Soil > Vadose zone | place: USA... | reverse complement strand
TCGGAAATTACCGTAGAACCTCCGAAGCCCGCGCCTTGGATACTTTTGCGTTTATGGAGCCATTGCTTTGTGAGCACCTTCTCGATCAACTCCTCCATTGCTTTGTCGCTCATCCCCTGGCCTTCCCACGCGAGTTAGAGGGCATCACGGCACCGCTTTCCTTTTTGCTCATCGTGCGATCGTACTCATCGAAGCGAATCTTCCGCCACAGGAACCCGTTCGCCCAACGCGCTACATCTTTGAGTTTGTTGCGTACTCCAATCGAAGCATCAGCACGAGCCAACGCCTCTTGTACAGCGTCTCCCCACGTCATTTGGCTGTCCCACATGGATAGACCTGTTGGGCCACTAACATTACGGCTTTCATGAAACCAACGATGCAGTGCTTCGCAAACATCACGTACAGTTATTTCATTCATTTCCACGCTCATCTTGTCCTCCGAGTGCGCGAGTTCACGAAAACATTCCCCATTCAGGGCTGCGCCTGTCGCAATGCCCGCAGCCGATGTCGCTAAAATCTTCGTACTCTTTGCCGCAGTGCGGGCAGACTTCCGGTTCGTAATCTTCGCCACATTCTAGCGATTCTTGCATTTGCTCAAGTGCAGCCTGTTCATCTTCCAGCGGATCGTAACCTTCGTTATCGCGCGGCGAGTCAGACATCAGGGCCTCCGCGCCGGGCCCGCCGCCCGACAAGCGGGGAAGCGCATACAATGCAGCATTGGTTCTCCGCAATACCGGCATTTCGTTGGCTCCAAAATGAACGCTGCGATGTGTCTGCCTGTTCCTTTGCCTGGCAAGCCGTCCTCTGTCGCGCACCAACGTACGTCCCTTAGATTGCGAACCTGCGCCCCGGCCTCCAGCAGCAAATGAATCCACTTGTCCATCGGGAACACCAGCACGACGCGCTTCCCTTTCTGTGATTCAGCAATCGCCTTCCGCACCCACGCTGTTGGCCCCTTGAATGGCGGGTTGACGTAATTCGAGGATCCCCATTCAGCAGTCAGCCCATCGAAACCGTCCGGTAGCGGATACGGGCACGGATCGAAGTCAAAGCCGAACTCAGCCTGTAGCTTCGCCATCAAATCTGGCGGCGTCAGCCAGTAATGCTTACCGTCTTTTGCGCCTTCATAGGGCATCGCGTGCTCCCACACCCCTTTCCGGTTTCACTCACCTCAGCGCTGATTCAGTTTTCGGCTATCGCCCCATTACTTCTACGTCCGTTTCAAACTCAAATGGACGAACCTTTGCGCCGGCATCTTTCATTAGTGCCTTTTGGAACTCAACTGCTTCTGTCGGAAGAGGAATGACAATCCTGCCGATTTTTGCTTTGTAAACGGTCGGAATTTCTAGATACGTTTCATGTGTTTCTGCCTCCAAGATATGAAGGCGTCTAGCCAGCGCGTGCCAAATCGGGCAACCGCAGCAACTCCCAGCCCTGTAGCGCCCATCTTCGATGTCCTGTCTTGTGACTCTTACTTTCATAACGCCTCCTCAAACTTTCTGATGCAGTCGCCACCCAACAAACGTAAAGCTCGGTGTGTCAAAAAGCACACCCCTTTCTAGAGTGGCTGCCCGCCCGAAGGCAGATCGCGGCTAAGGAATAATCGGATCTTCGCCAGTGGCGGTTTTCTCTTTTTTCTTTTGCAACCGCCGACTGTACTGCACGGGATCCTTGCAACTCGCGAAGTGCGGCTCGCAGAATTCGCTGCCATCTTTCTGTTTGAAATCCAGCGGCATAATATTCCCTTTCGGCGTGTTCCACATCTCGATTGTCACATTGCAGGACGGGCAAACTTTTGAGTGATTGAAAGAATATCCGTTTTCTTCAAGTGCTTGGCGCGTGGTCGGGAATGGCATGATTTTTGCTCCCTTCGTACATTGTGATTTTGGCCTGAAGAATCTTGATTAGTTCGCCGACGCGACAGCGATCCCTGTGTCGGCGAAAACTCTCTGGAGTCGCCGAGAATTCGATCTTGCATTCCGGGCACTCATGGTACCCTGGCCGCGGTTCGTGCCATTCGTGGAATTTCAGAAAAGTTAGAAGTTGCACGGCTTCATGGAAAGAAATCAGAATCCCTGGCAACATCCAGGTCTGATCTTTCTCGCTCCAATGCAGAGAAATCGCGTCTTTGACCATCTCGTCGATTAGTGGCTCGATCTTATCGAGGTCTTCCGTTGTCGATTGCGCGAAAAGTTTCAGCGCAGTCGTGTTGCCTTCAGATTGCTCGGCCGCGCCCTCCATCAATTTATCGAAAAGTTTCTGTCTGTCTTCTTGCTTCATGGTTCCCCTTTCCTATTCTATTACATACACAATCATGTGAATCTGAGACACGCTGGCGTGACGGATTACGCGACCTTGCCATTCATCAATCTGTCGATCGTCTTTCCAAATTTTCCCGTTGAACGCGTCCCATACGAGTTTTTGCAGATTATCACCATCCTTTGCGCCACCGGCGATTGAGAATACAAACTGCGTTCCGAAGCGCGCGAGCCCATTCACTCGAAGTGTCGGGGAGATCATTTTCAATTGCCGGCGAAGTTTGGCTTGCGCTTGGCGCGTCTTTTTCGGCTTGATCATGTATGGCCCGCGCAGCATCACACGTTCCCACGCAACCGGCTCGCCCGGGAAAATCGCATTGATGAGAAGTCGATTCATGCGGCCTTGCGGCACTCACAGAGAATTGCCATCATTCCGAGTCCATCTGGTCGCCCCACCATTTTCCATCCAGTTCCTCGGCATGATTCACAATCCTCACGCCGTGGAATCCCTGCTTTTTCGAACTCAACTTCTGCGGCAAGACGTACTTCTGCGGGGGTTGGGCGGAACTTACAATTTTTTGCCGCTCGCAGGAATGCCTTGTGCAGAATCGCCGGACGGATGTCGCTCAGTGCTTTCTGGTAAAGCAGCGCCATTTCTTGAGTGATCTCTTCCCGGTAAGTCTGCCCGTAAAGCATCAGCCAATCCGCTACGACGTCCGAGAGCTCTTTCGATGGCTTGCTGACTTCGCTCGGCTCGTTCCTGTTCTCGACTTCCTGTTTGTCGTGTGCCATTTTGATTCCCTTTCACGGGGAAAATCCCGGCCCATGAATTCATCACTGATTGTTCCAAAATCTCAATGGGGTCTGCACCTTCGTGCTCTTGAAACCATCGCAGTTTATTTCGAATCATTTCTCCGGCACGTTCAGTTAGGGGTTTACGAATTTTCTTTCGCATTTCGACAAAAGAAAGCCAAAGCGAGATTGGTACGACTTCAAGCGCCGCAGGCGCGTAGTTGGGTTTCTCTTCTCTTTCTTTAGGTGTTGCTTCTTCTAGAGTCTGGAGTCTAGAGTCTAGAGTCTGGGATGCTTGGGTTTTGCTTAGCATTTGCTTAGCATTTGCTTGACGCTTAAGCCCGCCTTTTCTACCACTTATGCGGCGAGCCTCAGATTTCTTGTTTGTACGCAAGATTTCTTCCTTGACTCTTGCTTGAACGAAACCACGCCTAGTCAAGTTGAAAAACTCGGCCAAAATAAGATCGATGGCGGCTCGCTCTTTTTGGGTATGGGCACATGTCTTTCGGTAAATTTCTTGCCTATCTTTTGGCAGTGGTTTTTCTGTGGCGTAACAGTAATCAAGGAGCAAGGTATAGGCACCGTGTTCCACGAAAGTCAGGTGGCGGGTATCATTCGCATAGTCGCCGGGGAATCGGCGGTAATAGAGCAATGGAATGCCTCTTGGCTGAAAAGGGGAGAGTGAGAAAACCTGTCGGCGAGGACGAAGCATCCTCAGGCTCGCCCCCGATTCAGCACTGCGGACTCTATATCGTTGCGCGGGCACTGTCCACTTCTTTTCTGTGCAAAACAGGTGAAAATGTGGGAAACCTTATTTCGGCCTGCGAACCGGCTCGACACCGATAATCTGGGCGCCAATCGCGGTCCGGCAGTCTGGATTCATGCAAAAAAGCACTTCGACGACTACGCCATCGGGGAAATCGTAGCGAAGGCGCATGATCCCAAGGGGGTCCGAGCCACACCCCGGACACGTCGGTTTCAGTATCTTCGGCTCGGTTTTGGTTAGCTCATCGACTGTAGCGGTGCGTCTTGCCCCTTCCTGGCTTGCTGGCGCGACTTTCTTCGTTTCTTGACCTTCTTCCATGTATCCCCCTTAGAGTCAGCGTTGACTCGGCCATCCTTTGTTCCAGCCCCATTTGACGGGAGCCCGTTGCGGCGGAATGCCGAGTTTCACTATGGTGGCATATACACGCCAGCACTCGACGGCTGCTTCGATTCGTGCAAAGTAAGGAACTCTCAAATCATGGATGATGTGTTGCGCAGCGCGTCCCCAAATGTGCGACGGATGCACTCGATCCTCGGCTGCAATGTTTGCGCCGCGATACTCCGGATCGCCCGGAACGATGATCTCGATCATGCGGGCTCTCCCTGCGTCGGGTCTTGCTGAATCTGATGTTCGATCTTCACGCCGCACTTTTCGAGCACATTGAAGGCGAAAGTCAGCGCCTCCGGTTTCGGCATCGCAAACCAAGCGATTGGCTTTCCGAAATCGATTTGAATCATTTTCTCATTAGCTGAAATCAGCATCTTGAGCTGGCCTTCATCGCGTTCGTTCAGTTTGCCTTCCGGGAATTCTCCTGTCGGGCCCGGCGCGACACTCTTCACGAAATCGGCAATCAGAACGACAATTCTTTCAGCCATGAACCGCGCAGCTCCCGGTTCTTTCGAAATGCCTTCTTGCACGATGATTTCAATCGCGGCGGTGAGTTTTTCTTTGACGTTTTCCATGATTATTCACCGATTGATTTTTGCGTCGACGGCATTCGCAGCCAAAAGGAATCGCCATCGTGCCAAGCGGCCCAATCGATCACCTGCTTCGTTCTTTCGACGCGCAGACGAAAGCCGAATCGCGTCACCATCTTTGCTTGGCCTTTGCCGACTTCTTCGATCACCTGCACGATGGCCTTCGTAAACTCAGCCCCGATCAAGTGCAATTCAGCTTTCTTTTCCTTCGGATCAAGATAGATATCGAGTGTCACTCCTGGCAATTCCGCGATCTGTATTGCCTTATTGTGCGTGAAGGAGAGCCACTCCCATGCTTCTTTGACCTTTTTCGGAATATGGCCATTGTGCGCCGCTTCAAGTGGGAAAGAAAAATTCAGATGCACAAGTCTTTCCCCGTCCTTATCCCGTTCCAGTCCGAGTCCGACATAAGTCGCAAGCATCCGGCCATTCTGAACGGCGACCGGGTGCGTGGCTTCTTCGGGTGCTGCGAGCAATTCGGCTTGCCGTGGCTGTTCGATATGTTCGGGCCCGAGTTCGGCCGCGGCTTGGGCAATCACGCCAGGCGACCGAACTTCAGCGGAGTCTTTGTCTTGATCGAGCGGGCGGTTTTTGAGCAACCGCGCCGAGGTAACGCTCCCTACTTTTTTTGTCATTCCGAATCTCCCTTTCCATTTCGTATGCTCGGCCGAGACCGTTTTCTTCACGCCTTGCGCCGAGCACGCAATCGTGAAGCCTGAAGCAATGCCCGCAGAAAAATGTGCCGCAAGCCGAACAAGCAATCAGCCCGTTTGGAGAAGTGCAGCGGCGGCAGATATCGTCGATCATCGCGGCAGTTCTTTCAGTACGAACAGTAAATGCGCACGGAGCATGTCATTGTCGATGCCTTCAGGGATGCACACGACAACTTGGCCGGAAACATGATCGTGCCCAACTGCGACCAACAATAGCGGAGTGGCATGCTGGGCGGAGAGTTTCTTTGACCATCCAGCCAAGCGCTCCGCCGTGATCTCTTCTGTCGGCACCATCAGCGCGACGTCCGCGAATGCTCGGCTGTTTCCTGCCAGATGCGCACACCAGAGATGTTCGCCTTGTCGCCGAGTGCATTCACGACGCGACGGATCTTGGATTCATCGAGCGTGAAGTATTCGTGCGGCACGATTGCTTCATTGTCGACCGCGAACTTCCACGAAGCTTTCAGTACCGAACCGGCTTGCTTCGATACCGCTGGCGCAATCGGCACGATTGGTGCGGGCAAAGTCGCCGCCTGTTCCCGGAGAACTGACGCAGTTTCGACGTCGCCGGATTTTTCGATCTTCTTCGCTTCTTTCTCCAATTCTTTCGCTTGCGCCTTGCGGAGAATCTCGGCATCGCGGTCGGCTTTTTCTTTCTTGGCCCGTTCCTGTTCGGTGCGATACTTCGCACGCTCACCTAGAAGTGCTCTCTTCGAATTCACGATGGGATCGAGAAACTGCGCGCGAAGCCCAATCGCCATCTTGTGCAACTTGTGAAGTCCATCGACAAATGGATTGAACCATTCACCGATCTTCGTGATGGCGGCATCATGTCGCTCGATCAAAGCCCATGAAGCGATGAAACCGTCTTCATCGGTGATCACATAGCCTTCCGATTGCTTTGTTAGACTTTTGACGAGCAGTGCGGCCTGGCGTTGATCCGGCGCGGACGGCAAAACAAATTGCGGTGTACTCATGGTATCTCCCTGTATTCTTTCTCGTGACGCATTTTCCATGTCGTCACGTATAACGCGCTCACGAACACATCGAAGTCGGACTTTTCATCGAAGGGGTGAATTTTCGCGAGCGTTCCATTTTCTTGCAATTGAACAATGATGCGCTTCCGCGTACGAAAGCGGCCCATCGGGGTTTCAAGGCGCGGATGATACAGCCCGGCCGCGTATCCGGCAAGCTGTATTCCGTGATGCGACATCACCTGGCCGATCTTCATATCGATAATCGAATCATCGCCAGCGACGAGCCCTTCGGCATCGATCTGCATCCCATAGAGCATCCCATTCACTGTGGCGATCTGGCGATGTTCCGAAAGCCGCGGCGTGAATTTCATCGTTGCGCACCATAGCCGCCAGGATTGCAAGTAGCCTTCGACTTGCGCATCACACGTGAAATCTTTCCCTTGGTTGTAAAGATGGCAAGCTTTGTGCACTTCGCGCCCGAGTTCACTCTTGCGTTCAAGAATGTCTTTCTGTACGAAGTCGAATGAGACGAGTCCGCCGGAAGAAAGTATGCGCGTGCATCCGGGCACCAGGCCGGTTGGCGTGGTGTAAACGTGAGTGCATTCGTCGAAACTGAATTCGATGGGTACGCCACCGGACACGGATCACGTCCCCGATTCGAGAGTTTTATAGATTTCGGGTAAGAATGAACGCCGAACAAGGAGCACGCTATCGATCTTGAATTTCTTTTGCAAGTACTTCTTCAGATCATCAGGGATTCGCCAGCCGCACACCGCCGCTTTGTTGTAGAGGTCGGTTTGTTCCTTTGTGGTGATGAAGGGATCGTCTTCCTTCGGGATCTGCGCTTTTGGCACAGTTGGATTCGGCGGTGCCGCAGCTTTTTTGCCCGCGGACTTTGGTGCTGATTTTTTTACAGGTTCGGAATTCTTTACTTCTTCAGTCGGCTTGATCGGCTCACCGTTCGTATCGTCTTCTGGTGGATCAGGATTCACTTCAAAGCCGGAAAGCGTGGGGATCAAGAGATTCTTCCGTTCCCCATATTCGTCAAGCATCACCGCGCGAAGAAGTTCCCCGCGCCGATCCGAAGTCGACATCGGCATCCGCTTTGCAAGCCGTCGGATTGGTGTCTTCTTCCACATCTCTTCCGGATCAGTTACCCAGGGCGTTGATTTTGCGTCGCCCTTCACATATTGCTGGTAGCCGCGGGAGCGCGCGCGCGCTTGATAAATCTTTACCTTTTCGAGATATTCGAATGCTGTTTTGCCGTTCAGGAAACCCGCCACAGCATAGGCACCAATCCAGTTTTTCTCTTCGTCTTTTTCGGGAATTGGTGCCGGTTCATGCAAAAGTCCTCGCTGCGTGCCAAGTACACGCTGAAACTTGTCGGGTCTGCGTACGATCTCGGCTGAGATTTCTGTCACGATCCCCGATTGATACATCAGGTGCATGAACCCGCGATAGCCGACGATCAGCGTGCATTGATCGCCGAATGGCACCATGTAGGCGTGGCCGAGCACACCTTCCGGTTCAAGCCCGAGCTGCGCAATTTCGACAACGCATGCCATCACAGAAATCGGCGAGCATTTCTGAAGCCTGTCGTTCTTTTTGAGCATGGTAAGCGCCAGGCGGACCATGCGGTCAGGCTTCAGCGTGTTCGGGAGAGCGCGGGCAAGTTGATTTTTGAAAGATTCATTATCGATTTGCTGAAAAACGGTCAGAGCTTGATTCGATTCGGACATTTATTCCCCTTTTCTGAGAGAGTTTCGGACGCTGTGAAATCTATCACATCTTCTTACTGTACTTCCCCATATTGCATCTGGCCTCATCGCGCCGCTGACGTTGGCGTCGTTCCTGCCAGCCCGTGATTCCGAGCTGACATTTGAGCCATTTCCAGAATCGCGATTGTCGGCGTTCAACGATCATGATTCGCCCTTCGCCCTGGCATTTCTGGCAAAGACGCTCGTCGATGAACATGCGGCCATTGCAGCGGTCGCATGTCACGGAATACTCGGAGTTAAGCATTCTTCGCCGCTGGCTTCGCGAAGTATTCGATCAAAATTTCAAGCACTGTCGGTCCGAGCTTCCGGCGGCGCTTGACCGATTCCTCTTCGATCTTTTTGCGAATTTCTTCATTTGGGTAGATAGCGATCTGCCCGTAAGTGTTCTTTTTTTTGACTGCCATTGAGCCTCCCTATGAACATATCTCATAACTTCTATTGACAGTCAAGAGGATTTATGAGAGATAATAAGGCAGGGAGCAACGCCATGAGCGCCTATACTCGAAATCCGAAACGTATTGTCGTACGCTGCCGAATCTGCCCGTGGGTGGGAATCTATTTCGAAGATTCCCGAAAGCGGATGCGGCACGCGGCTCGCGCACAGCAAGCCATCGAGACACACCTTCGGCGTGCACATCACAAGAAAACTCTGATCAACGGGAGATGAAATGAAATTTGAGATCAAATCGCGGTTTGATTCTTCCGTTTTGTTTTCTATTGAAACAGAAAGTTGGAAACTCGCCTTAGAAGCCGCCGTTTAAGGCGCGAACCTCGAAGGCGCGAACCTCAGAGGCGCGAACCTCGAAGGCGCGTACCTCAGAGGCGCGAAGGGATTAGGGAAATTTCCGATTCAAATCAGTGGCCATCATCATTGGCTTTGCACGACACATGACGGCAAACTTCAAATCGGCTGTCACGTTTACACCTTCGACGAGTGGCAAAAGCACGCTGACGCCATTGGAAAAAGAGAAGGCTATTCTCCGCTCGATATAGAAATCTACAAACTTCACATTGAACACATCATCAAGATTTCAAGATTGCTCTGGAATGCCAAGAAGGAATCGTGATGGATGTTTGGGAAAAGAATGCGCGGAAGTTACGAAGGCAGGCGGAACTCAGGCGGATCGACGACTGGTTTATCGATTTCTATGCGCATCACCCATACGCGTTTCATTTGTTGACGATTGTATTCGCCGGGGCGCTGTTTGTGATCGCTTTCGGACTTGAACGGTTGATTGAACAAATCTTCGGTTAACAATTTTCTGCCTAAGAAACGAAAAGCCCGCTGGTTGCCCGTGGAGTGCACGGATGGTCGGCGGGCTTCCTCGTTATCCGCTCGCTTAGGTTCCTTGCGCCTGCCCTTCCCCTTGCGGAACGGTACTTTCTTGGGCGGTCCCCGCGCTCTCGGGAGCGGGAGTTTCCGCCGCAGATTCCGCCGCGGCTGCAACATCGGCCATGTCTGCAGCGACCGAAGCAGATTCCGCGGGGGCTGCTTCCGGCTTGGAACTTTCTTCCGTGACTTCCGGCGGCGTTTGTTTCCCTTCCGCCACTTCGACCTGTTCTTCGCTTGCATGCGCCAGGCTCGCTCGCATCTCCGCACCTTCAGCGGTATCGGAGTTCGCGAGTTCGGAGCCGAGTTCTTCGACGCGATGCAAGTTGAGAAGAACGTGCTGTGCGCCATGATGCTTCACAATCAGTTCGGCAACGCCGGGAGTAGTGCAACCACGCGCACGAATTTCGCGAATCGCTTCGGCGGGAAGAAGTTCAGTGTCGAATCCCATAAATGTTTCCTTTCGAAAAGGGGAGCGGGCCGGTTGTCCGGACCGGCCCACCATGAAACAAGTCTCTCAGAAGAGGGAGACAGCGGGGAGTGTATCCGAATCAGACGGCTGCGCGCAAGAGATTCTGTGCGATGCGCTTTGCCCAACCCCTTCCAAAACTCGGCCAGGTAGGAAGCGAATCGAGGAAAAGTAGGCGATACGCATCAAAGCGCATGATGATTTTGTCCACGTCATCAGTCAGCGGTTGCTGCGCTTGTCCAAGCCATTTCTCGGCGCGAGAAGGCCCGGAATTGTAGGAAGCATCGAAGACTTGGAAATCGAGTTCGGCAGGGAGATCGTCGCCGCCAACAGAGTCCCAATATTCGGCTTTGGCAATCGACTTCGCAAGTTCAAGCGGAAGATCGTGCATGTCGCCGGTGTAACCATGCTGCAACGCGACGCGCTTCGTGATGCCGAAATTCGTCTCTCCACCTGGGTCGGCGGGATTGTTCGAATATCCGCCTTCATTCTTCAACAATCCGGCCCACGCGATATCGAAGTTTTCTTTCAATGTTTTGCCACCGCGTACCCGATTCCGAAAAAGATAATCCCCCACTTCAAAACTCGGCCCGAACGCTTCCAGATCGAGCCGCCTTTAGCGGCCGTCTTCCAAGTCTCGACTTCTTTCGTGCGCTCGGCAGTGACGGATTTCTGATCGGCAAGATCGAGCTTCAACTTGTCGCGCTCGACTTGGCACACTTTGCAATCGACAAGCGTATCGTTCAGGATTTTTGCTTGTGGCGCATCGAAGACAAGTTGCGCGGGCTTCGTGGTATCGATCTGTCCGGTTTGTGGATTGAGTTGCGGCTGTAAGGTAGGTTGAAGCTGTGGAAAGTATTGCGGGATGCGTTCGATAATCTGCGTTGGCGTTGTTGCTGGCGTCGACTTCATTGCGAGAAGCTTCGAGATTTCATCCTTGAATTGCTGTTCTCTATCGGCCTGGCGTTTCTCGATTGTGGCGATGATCGTCTCTTGCGCCTGAACTTTGGCTTTCGCTTCGGCGACATCGACGCTTCGAATGTGATAGCCGTAAGCTCCAACCGCCGCTGCAAGAGCGACGCCGCCGTACAGGGCCACATGGTGATAATCCAGGGTCAAGGGTAAATCTTCGACAACTTCAGTCCGACGAAGAAAGCAATCGCCCCTAAAACGAGTAACACTTTCACGAGCGTTCGAATCTCATGCCAGCCCATCAGGATTCCGATGCCGAAGAGCACGACGCCGAGAAGCATCACGGCATAACGAACATTCACATACTCAGAAAGGTTGAAAGCCATGCGCGGAATCCTACCACAATTCAACGCTCTCTTGGGAACCGCATATTTTCGGCATGCAATGCGCCTTCACTGTTTTCGTCTTTCCATTCGCCATGATCGTGAAGCCGATAATTTTCAAGTAGTGTGGCAAGGCGATTGTCTTTCTCTTGGCCGCGTTTCTTGTTCGCTAGGTACACCAACCATTGACTCGTGCCGAGCGTGAGAATCACCGGAAGAGCAATCCAGAAAAAATGTGAAGCAGCCTGATCAGCCGGTAGCGGGGGTATTTGCACTTGGCGATCCTCCATTTGGTTTAGGAGCGAAGGCCGTTACTGCTCCCTTTAAAGCGTTCACGGCATAGGGCGCTGTCACGAAAGCGGTGATTCCCGCAAGTGTCACCGCATCGGGCACCGCGTGATTTTTCCAAACAACGTAGGACACCCAGGAACTTCCAACAAGGGCATGGTAGGCCATCATCAATCGGCTGGAGCTTGCCGCTCCATTTTCGCTGAAAGCTTCACGGAAGAAGTTCATGGCCGCGCCTCTCTGATTCGTGCGGCGCGTTGGCGTGCGGCACGTTGTGCTGGCAGATTAGATGCCTTCGCCGGTGCTTCAGGGACAAGGGCTTCATCGAGCCGTTGCTGCGCGATTCGGCGATCTTCTAGCGTCGCTTTTGGATTGCGAAGAATGCTCTTGTTACGTTCGACTTCATGCGCCCGTTCCCCTTCTTCGAATTCTGGCCCAAGAGTCTTCCGCGGCGCGCCCATGAGTTCGGCTTTTTCGCTTAGCTTGTGCGTTTTCTTCGCCAGTTCAAGAATCTTCTCTGGAGTGATTCCTCTGTCGAGTAGTCGATTGAAAGCTTCCTCACGCGGGATACTTCCTTCACCGGCAAACTTCGAATTGCTCACCGTGGTTTGTCCCATGTCTTCACCAGCAGCAATAAGTGCCTGACGAAGATCGACGCGTGTCAGATCGTGAAGAGCTTTCACTGTTTCCGGTTTGCTCTTCGCGGCTTCGTAAATTCTCTCGCCATTCGCGCGCACCATCTGACGTACTGCTGGATCAGGATACTTCGCCTTGATCGGATCGACCACTTCACCGATCTCTGTCGGTTGCGGCGTGAGTTGCTCCCGGAGCGGCACATCGGGCTTCAGCGGCTTCACTCCTGCGGCTTGATCGATGAGTTCGGGCATCTTCAGCGTTGCAGGCCGAGTTCCCTTCTCGAAAAGTGTCGGCAACCGAGTCGGCGCTACCTGCGCGGGTTGCTGCGCTTGACCGATTGATTTGATTGTTTCCGGTGCGGTAGTCGGTTCAAGTTTCGGGAGTTCAGCTGATCCGATGGGTTTGGCCGAAGACGTTGCACCGGCGAATGGGTCCAACTTCGGTGTTTCTTCCTTTCCTTTCGAGAAAAGTTCCTTGAGTGCGGAAAGTCGATCTCCGAGTATGAGCCGCGTCAATGCAGGATTCTTCTTGGTGATTCCGGCGAAGTCGGGGGATTCAATGTTGGGCAAGGTAGTTTTGGCTTTGCTCAGAGCTGCGCGGGCTTTGCCGCCGAGAGCTTCATCGGCTCCAACGGCAGCCCCGATCAGTGGCAGTACAGTATGCCCGGCGATTGCCGCAGTGTCGCCATGCTTGGCCAATTCTTCCATTGCGGTAGGATCGATCACGCCGCTGGCTTGGCCGACTGCGGATGCGCCGCGATATAGTGGGCTATATCCAGCTTGCTTGCGTTCGGTATCCGCGTGGCCGATGTCACGCAATCGAGTGAATGCATTCTGCGTTTCACTCACGCCCGGCAGGACATCAAGTGCCGCTTTCCCGAATTCCCCGGAACCGATATCGCGGATCGTTTTCATGCCTGGAACAGCTTCGGCCATGCCCTTTATCGCGCCAACGACATCGCCCGCCACAGCTTTTGTTCCCCGCCATAAAGCGGATCCTTCTGGTGTGCGTTCTTTCTCGAATTGTGTTGGTTGCGAACTCAGCAAGAGATTGACTTTATTTTGTGCCGGATGTCCGGCAGGCAAAGCTTTCGCAATCTCTTTGAGTTGCTGAAGTTCTTGCGCGCTGAGTTCGTCAGCCATCAGGGTTTCTTTTCAATTCCAAGAGTCTTATTCCAATCGACCGTGCCATCCGGATTCCGAACAACGCCGGGAGTTTTCGCTCCAAGATCCGGATGGGGATCGGTTTGACTGATACCGCGTACTTCCGGAGCACGTTCGCGAAGCCGGTCGATGTTCGCCTGAAACTTCTTCGACAGATTGAGTGCATAGTCACCGTTCAGTGACGCGCCGCCGGGGAGTGTCCCCCACAAGGCTGACGCTTGAATCTCCGAGACACGCGATCCTCCCGTGATTTCTTTCGGCAATCCGAGAGCCGATTCGCGGAGTGATAGCACCGACTGAATGTATTCCTGTGTTTGCGGAGTTGCCCCAGCGAGAATCCCAGAATCAAGGAGTTGGCCAGGTGTGGAGTATTTATCGATGCTCCGAAGCGCGCGCGCAATGATGACTCGCTGCGCGGCATCCTGATCAAGCGCTTTGCGGGATGCGACCACATCGTTGAGTTTCGTTTGCATGTCATTCAGCGTGACGTGATGTGTGGTTGCGTCATTGATGGCCTTCTCGCTGGCCTTCGTGACATGCGAATAGCCTTCTTTTTCAGCGTCCTCTTTCGAAAGTAGATGCGGCTTATTGTTTTTGTCGAAAGCTTTGACGACTTCGATGTTATGTTCTTTCGCCGCCGCTTCACTGGGCATTTTCTCCGCGCCGAGGTCTTTGACCGTTTCGCCTGTCCGTTTGTTCACGAGCAAAGTATGAGGAACACCGGCAACCATGTGCCCGTGCACGAGTTCGGTCTCGACCTTGGGATCGCCTTTGTAGACGATTTCGCTTGTCGTTTTGCCAGTCTTGTCCGTCTTCAACTCGACGATATTGCCATTGTCAGTTTTCTCGAATTTCGGCACCTGTTTATTGGCCGTCGCTTCGGCGATGTCCTTGATGGCTTGTGGCGTGCCCGCCTCTTCGAGCGAATGAAGTTCGCCGTGGTTGCCCTTCCATCCGGTGACGTTGCCTTGCGCATCGGTGACGAGATTTTCTTTGTTGGCCGTTTGCAGTGCTTCCGTATCGGCTTCGATCTTCTTCGTACGTGCCTGCACTTCTCCCGTCGTTGCAGCGCGTTCCGTCTCTTCGCTTTCCGCTTTCTTCGCATCGGCAAGTTTCCGTTCTACGGCACCGGTTTCGAGTCGCTTGTTGATATCCGTGCCGGGAATGTTCGCCATGACGCCAGGCGCAACGATGTCGCCAGCAATGTTTCCGATTCGGGACAGTACATGGCCGAGCTTGCCGAGTCCTGTCGTTGCCGGTTCGCTTGGCGTGCGAAGCCGGGTAAGCTGATTTTCATAATCGGCGGCGGTTCCCGCAGTAACGCCCGGCGAAAGCACCGGCAATCGCTTCTGTTCCCTGACAGAGAGATTCGGTAGGCCCTTCACTTCCGGCAGGGCTCCCATTCCACCGATTGGAGTGGGTGCCGCGTTCGCGCGTTCAAGCGTCGGAGCTTCCCCGGCTTCCGGCGCAACTGTAGCAACACGCGGCCGCGCAGCATCAATCGCCATTGCAAGATCAAGATCGCTGTGACCTGTCAAGCGTTTCAAAAGTTCGGGATCGATTGCCGAGGTGTCAACCATAAAATTTTATCCGAAAGCGTTTTTCAAGCCCGCCGCTGCAGTTCCGGCACCGCTGAGAGTTTGTACCCAATTCATCAGGTTCTTGCCCCAGCCGGTTTTGTTGGCTTCGAGCATCGCATGAATATCTTCAGGCACAAGACTCGCTTCCTTAAGTCCGGCGCCGACATCAGTACCATAAACACTCTCAAGGCCATGAAGTCCTTCTGTTTTCTGGCGCGCTTTCTCGCGCATGTTCATTCCTTGCACATTCAACGCGTTTTCAGAAAGTTGCCGACCCTTGTTTCGGGAGATTTCCCCAAGCACGCCTGAGAGCGCCCCGGTATTCCGCGACCGCGATGCTCGTAAGCCTGCTTCACCGGCGAGAGACCCCGCAGCGCCGCCAGCCCCTTGTTCCCCGGCGACAAGCGTTGCGTTCAGATCGTTCGGATTGAATCCTATTGGCGATGTAGCTTCGCGGCGAAATTCAGGGACTAGCGTCGAGCCGATGTCGGAAGCTTGGGCTCCGTAGCGCGCGGACTCGCTTCCCGCCGTTTGCGCGGCTTGCTGCGCCATCTTCTTCGCTTTTTTGTCGGCGAACTCAAGCGGGCCATCATAGAGATGCGGAAGATCTTTCGATAGGATCTCGCCTGTCCGGATATCCATCACGACTTTTGTGTGAAATATCATAGTCAGAATTCCTTGTGCCAGGTTTCTCCGATGCTCTTATCCCATCCGAACATCTTCAGCCGTTGCCCGAATCGTGGATCGACTTGTGCGGTCGCTTGATCGAGCCCAAGCGCCTTCGCTTTTTCGATCATTGCGAATTCCAGTATCTCGATGGCTTCGAGCCGCTCTTCCGGTGTCTTCCAGGTCCCGTCGACGAGCAAATAGGCGTTTACTTGCGCTCTGCCGAAAGCGGCCATGCGAACGATGCCTTCATCGTCGACGAGGCATTCCCTAATGAGGACGCGCACATCGCTCGGATCGCACATTTCGAAACCGAATTTGGCTTCGGAATGAAATTGCCGGATGCGGTCGAAGTCTTTCCCGGTATAACTCCGAATCTTCATGCCGCGCGCGGAACTGGGCTGCGTTTCGGGCCGAGTGGCGGCCGCGTGAGTACAACGCCGAGCCCCGACCCCGATTGCGAGCCGTCCGGTTTCCCTGTTCCGCTTCCCGCCGATGGCAAAGGCGTAAGCTGACTGGCACCTGTGAGTGTGACGGGAGTCGGGGCGAGCCGCGTGCCGAAAAAAGTGTGCTTCGATTGCGGATCCGAGCCCTGATATTGATTGTAAGCCTTGAAGTAGTACTGAATCGGATTGCCGCCGTTATCCTTTGCCGGAAGTGCCAGCATTCTTCCTCTGGACGGGCCGAGATGCTCGACATGGGGATTCGCGAATGCTGGATCGTTCGCGCTCCATTCCACGAAGTAATTCACGTTCTTCTTCACTTGCGAATTGTCCGTGAGTGTGACATGGACGTGATCCGATCCCGCACGGATATTCACCCCGGCCAGTGCCTTTGGCGGCGCGACTTTGCCCTTCGGATCGAGTCCCGCGTGATTCGAGATGCTATCGATCCCATCGATTATATTTTCGAGCAAGAGCCCGAGTTTCGGATCGCGGTTTTTGATTTCTTTGAGGAATTGCGACCTGTCGAGCATTTTCCCTTCCTATCCGGCGCCGACATTCGTGCCGCGGATCTCGCTCCATGCGCCTTTGCTAAGTGCTGCAACGACTTTCGAAAGCCGGAAAGAAGCCCCTACGGCATTCGAGCCGACACGAATGAAGAATCGGTTTGCCGTGATGTTCACCGCAAGCTCGCAGTCACCTTGCGAGAACGCCTGCATCGGCAAAGTATCGAGCTGGAAAGGAAGCGGATCCTGCACGCTGTCGGCGTAAACTTGTGGGAGAATCGAACCGTTCCCGGTAATCAGCATTGTCAAATAGTCGAGTTCCATGCCGAAGAGTCCGAGCCCTTTCGCTTCGGCCATTTCGGGCTTCACAAAACCGTAAGTCACATAGAACGAATTGATCGCCGCGCCGTCATCGTCTAGTTCGACTGATGAAAGCTGGAAGATTTTCGAGTTCGCGTAGCCATTGCAGAAAAATTCCGGCCATTGGTTGTTAGCGCGGCTGATGAAATCGGCGTACGGACAGGCGATATTCCAGAAACTCCATTTGCGCGCCGGTTCGGGTGACATCAATCGGCCGCTGAAAGTCGAACGGATCGGCCCGGTATGCGCGAGTTCGCTTCCGGTATTCAATTCCCGGTAGCTGCACATCAGGATCACATTAGGGCTGGTGGGATTCGCGTTCAGGGGGAACTCGGGCATGAATGGATTCGGCGTCGGAATCGGCACGCCCACAGTAATGCGTTTCAGTTGTTCATCGTTCCGCACCCAGATCGTATGCCCGTATTTCCAGTTGATGAGATCCCAGACGCTCTGGATTTCTTGCGAGATCTTCGTCGGCTCGCCGCCTTCGAAGAAGTACAACCCCGGACGGCATCCAGTGATGGCCCATCCTTCTCCGGAATCATAGGAATGAATCCCGACCGTACCGACTTTCGGAGAGACTTCACGGAAGTTCCATTCATTCGGTTCCGTGACGCCATTGTCCGAGGTCGAGAACATGCTCTTTTCTTTGAGCGCATAGAGAACGTCGTACATCACGAAAGCCCCATTTAGCGGTTGCTGATTCTGATTCGGCCCGAATGCTCCGGTCACAAGATCGAACGCTTCCTGATTCCCGGCATAACTCGCGCGCAGTTGCGTCGAAAAGACCGGCTGCAATGTCGGAAACGGCTCGACGCGATCAATTTCGCAATCGCTGTTATTCGGCAAACTCGTTGTATACACACGGAAAAGAAGATCGGCCGGCACCGTTGAAAATGTCGTTGTCAGCAAGGTGCCGGTGAAGATTGCGAAATTCGAACTCATGCTCGCAAGCGGCACCGTGAAACTTCCGAAGATGCGGTTCTGCAGTGGCGAGAAGAAATCGACAGCGAGATTTCCCGATGCCGCGCCGCTCGGACACCTGGCAGTGATCCGCACTGAATACTTCGTGAGCGGCTGAAGGATGGGTACCTGATAGGCGTCGATGAATGCGCCTTGCTCGATCATCCCGTAGGTCGCTTGAACGCCGCCGGTCGCGTTGCGGATGTAATAGCTATTGCCGAAGACCGGAGAGACGAGCAAACTTCCGCCGCCGCCGAGAATCGGATCAACCGTCCACCCGAGCGGCGAAGTTCCGACGCCGCCCGTGCCAATGCCGATGCCGCCATCGAAAGACAGGTTCAAAAGATTCTGAATCTTGTTCTGTTCTCCAATCGCGATCAGCCGGTTCGCATAGGTCAGAAATCCGAGCGAAGAGCCGAGTTCGATCTGATTGAAAAGATTGTTCCCCGGGGTATCAATTGCGGTACCTGCGAGCAGGATCGCATCCGTGAATGTGAGCACCGCTTGCGTGCTGGTATTGTCCGCGATCTTCGAGGATGTGTATGTAACGTTCTGGCCGCTGGCCTGCGTGATCGTCGGTTGCGGCATCCAAAAGAAATTGTCTCCGCCAGCGCCAGTAATCGCGATGATCCGTGCAGTCACATCCGGCGGACCGATTGCAATGTTCAGAAATGCGAGCGAAGTCGAACCGCCAGTGGTTGAAAACGTCACTGGCGGCGATGCCGGGCTGATCAGGCCATTCCGCGTCAGGAACATCAAGACCGCTTTGCGCAAGCCCGCGCCAAGTCCCGCACCGCCGACAACCACTTGACCGCCTCCGGAATTTCCGAAGATTGGATTCGTGCCGGTGCCAGCGAAGACGATGCCCGGATCGAATTGAAACTTCGTGCCGTTGACTGTAGCGTTTCCGCTCTCGGCGGCTGGCAAGACATCCCCGGCGGTGATGTTCACCGAAAACTGATTCGCACCGATGGCCGCAACGATGCCATTTGAGATATTAAAAATACTGGTACCGCCGACGATCGGACCGTTCAAACATCCGACAATCGTCACTTGCTGCCCGACGGTTGGAGCGACTCCTGAAATCAGTGTGAAGGTATATGTCGCCACATTCCCTGAAAGTTGCGTCTGGGTGATCGCGAGCGTTCCAGCATTCGGCGTTGCAAGCACCGTCCAAACCGCATTCCATGCCGCTACCGGAACGCCCGAGACGGTGATTTGCGATCCGATCTGCGTATTCGGAAGTGGGATCAATGTCGTAAGCGTTGCCAGCGTTACTTGGTAGGAAGATCCCACAATCGGGTTGTTCGCTTGGAAGAAGAATGCCGACTGTGAGCTTGCCGCCTTGACTGTGAAATACTGATTCGCCGTTCCGAAGTTCGGATTCGGCGGGACTCCCGATCCCACGCTAGTTACTATGTATGTACCGTTGGGGTCCTGGCCATTGATCAATGGCAAACCCTGTATGCGAATCCCTTGCCCTGCCACGATATTCGGATCGACGGGAATTACTGTTACTCTCCCGTAATAGAGTGTCAGAGTGTTCCCGGTCGAAGTGTTTCCCGGTCCCGCCGACCATAGAAGCGAACTGATCCCGCCATGCCCGCCACCGCCGCCAACGTCTCCAATCGTGACCGGCGGAAGTTGCGTGATGCCGTTTGGCGTCGGCGCAATCTGGAAGATCGTCGAAGTCGCGTTCACCGAAGGTGGTGCGCCTGGCCCAACCTGAGAAACGCGGTCGAGAAAAGTTCCATCCCAATGCCGCGGAATGTCCGTGCCAGTAAGCAAATTCGAGAGTGCGATATATTCGACATCCTCGAAAGTGACGCTTTTCGCGAAAGTGTTTGGCGTGATCCCGGTATAGATGCCGTTTAAAATGTTTGGTGTCGAAGTGACGTTCTCATCCCACAGCACGCCATTGGCATCAAGCGCCAGAGTGTCAATCTGGCCGCTCGTCTGTTCAAAGGTTTTGATGTAGTTGAAATTCGCCGGGGGCTGCGGCGATGTGAACACTTTCAGCTTAATCGCGTAGACATCGAAGGTTTGCAGCGTGGCAGCTGATGCGAGGATGTTCACGGCGAAATTCGGATTGTTCAGAATTGCGGGAGTCAACGGCAATGCCCACAATTCGGTTGCCGATCCCGCTGTGACTTGCGCATCAACGAGCGGAAGCTGCACATCGATCTCTCGAATGGCAATCGGTCCGGGAATCAAACCGGCAGGCGGCGAAAGCGTCACCGCCAGGATTGCATCCACTGGCCGGGTAGTCTGATGCCCACTGATTTCTACCTGTACGCCGATGATCGATTGCGTAACAGGAATATTGAAATTGAAATTAGACGCCTTCAGGACTTGCGAAATACCTTGCGTGGCGGAAAGGGAACCGATCCCGGAGATTTCATAAGCGACAATCGTGCCCGCGCCGAAGCCGACGGCGAAGGTGAAATTTACCTGTGTGGTTCCGGCGGCGGCATTGGTCGCCAGCAAAGCAGTCTCTTCGGCGAGACCGTTTCTCGTAATCCCGAGCAGAGTATAGGGATTCAATTTCGAATCCGTGCAAGAAACGCCTGAAAGTGCCTGCGTCGAATTGTTCTTGCAGTAGACGACGACGATGGCATTTCCCGCGGTGATTGGCGCCGGGAATGTCGCGGAATAGGTGCCCGCCGCAAAAGCTCCGGAATTGATCACCTGCTTCTGCACCATCACCGGGGTTCCGGCATTCGAGCTTCCAAGCAGGATAAGCGCCGTCACCCATGCGGAATTTACCAACGTTTGCGTTTCGGTGATCAGGTTCCCGTCAGGGATGTACTTCGCGTAGAGCGAAGAAAGTGCACCGTTCGGATTGTCGAGCAAGCTCCATCCCGTCGCTGGATTGATGGCCCCAAGAGGACTCCCGGCTGCGGAAATCTCAGAAAGATAGAGTGCCACTTCACCTGCCCGCGCTGGTGTCGCGGATGCCGAAGCAAGCGCACTTGACCCGTTTGCAAATACGGCTTTGTCAAGCGCCAAGCCCGGACCGCCGCCAGCACCGGCATTGAGCGTTACAATCGCGTACGTGCCCGGAATGTTCAGCGTAGCGTTGAGTGGCGCGACCCAAGGTTCAGCGCCTGGCGATGTGGGGACAGTAATCGCGAAGCCAGCGAGATCTTCGGCAAACAAGCCATTGAAGGAATAGACACTTTGCCGTCCGCCGCGCGTAAGCACAGCGCCAGGCAAATAGTCTACGTCTTGATTGAATGGTGAAGCGCCTTCTGGCAGATCTTCCGGCGCCATTTCCGTCACCGCTCCCCCGAACACCGTCAGGGGAACGGGCAGAGTTCCAGCGGGATTATTCATCGGTCGCTAGTTTCCTTTGGGAATGGTGAGTTCGAAGACAACGAGATCGGTGAAAATCTGTGGTGTCGTCGCGTTCAGCGCCGTGTTGTTCGTCACTTCGACAGGTGCGGCCGTCCCGGAACCGCCGCCAGCAATCACCATGAGTTTTTTCGTCGCGGTGTTGTAAAGATACTGGAAGCCGCTCCCGCTTTTCGACTGTACGACAGCTAGAATCGGATCGCGGTCGCTATACGGCCCGAGACTCAACGCTGCAAATCCGGATGCCGCAAGCATTCCGCCCGTTGAGTACGTGTCAGCCGCCGCGCTGAAGGTGACCGTGCCGAAGTAGCGAATACAGTCTTGCGTGTCTTCGCCGAGCGGTACTTTGTTCGTGATATTGAATCTGAAAGTTGCAGCCGCCATCTGGTTTCTCCTTTTTTAATTCGTGGGAACTACGAAATAGTGAACGATGATCTTCGCCGTTCCGGTACCTGCGGCGAAATTGTTAGTGGCCTTGCTGATCGTGAGCGCGGCATTTTCATCCGTCGGCGGATTGCCTGCGGTATCCGTAGCGCCTGGCCAGGAAAAAGTCTGGAAACGTTTGTTCGGTGAAACGGTCACGAGGAAGATATTATTGTTCGGCAAAGGCCCCGATGCGCTTCCCGCACTGAAACTTACCGCGCCGCCCGCATCGGTATAAGCCACGCCGCCGCCGAAGAATTCGATAGTGATCATCAATGGCACGATCACGAATCCGACACCTGGCGCGGGTACAAGCGAGATCGGGGTGCCAAGCAGCGCCAGCAGATTCGCCGAGCTTAGAGTCGTTGATGTGAATTGCACGCCTGTCGGCATGTCTGCAGGCACGAGCGCACGGAACGTCGGCGGAGCGGCACCGCCTGAACTTGGGCCGCCAAAGATGGCGTTTGCCGCCTGATTCGCAAGCGACAATGTGACCGCAATCGTTCCCGTCGTCGTGACGGGAGAGCCTGCAATCCCTGCGGCGTTGAAGAGTGCGGCCGGTACCGCGAGCGTATAGGCAACGGATGTCACTGTACCTGTGCCAGCGGGCAGATCGGCGGTTACCAGCGCCCGGAAGCCCGGCGCAACCGGCCCGCCACCGCTCGGCCCGGCGTAGACCTGATTCGCCGATTGATTCGCTTTAGTGATCGCGAGAGTGCCAGCAGCAACGACCGGGGAGCCGGTCACCGTGAATTCAGCCGGCGCCGTCAGTGCCACAGAAGTTACCGATCCCGCACCGCCGCCTGCAACGACGTTCTGATCGGCGAGCACAAGCTGCGTCGGAAGCAACGATCCGTAGATTTGCACCGTATAGATGCCGCTGGCCGCGTAGAAAAAGAAGTTTCCGAGCGTATCCGAAAAGAACGGATTCGGAAGCGCCGACGTTGCGACCGTTCCTGCGCCGATGTATGTGCCAGGATTCGCGATTGCCGTCAGCGTAAACGGAGTCGTGACGGTGACAACAAGCCCGAGAACGCTCACGACTTGCCAGATGCCGTTATAACCGGATGGATTGACTCCAGTCACATTGATGTACGAGCCGGGAACGACATCGGCCGGAACCGCATTCAAAGTGAAAGCGATCGCGCCCGCAAGCCAAGAAGCGGCTGTCACTGTTGCCGCATTCGAGAGCGCCGCATTGAAGAGCGTTGCAAGCGGCGAACCCGGTTGCGTAGTTGTGACAGCAGGCTGCGTCAGTACCGCAATCGAAATACCGGAAAGCGCGGCACCCTGCGTCGATTGAACTCGGCCGTCAGCTCGGAATTGTGTGCTCACTTCGTTGTCCCCATCAGACCGCCATCGATTCTACCTGCGCCGGCGCGATATCCGCGTGGGCGGTACCCAATGCGCTGATCGCGACGCACCCATCGGTTCACCAGCTCGTCGGCTTCATCCTGCCACCACTGTTTCGCTTCCTGGCGAAGCGTTGATCCGCGAGTGCGCGCGTACTGATACACGACACCGGCGGCGAGCACATCCTCGCCGTCACGAATGGGGATTGATGTCTTCGCCATATCCGCGCCCGCTGCGATGCGGGCGAGTGAGGCTTCATAGCGGCATCGGAGGTCTTCTGTAGCCGTAGAACCAGTCATATTGATGCGATCTTCGCGCCATTCCCATTGGCCGAAATACGAGCCGGGAATCCGCGACTCAAGCCCTTCTTGCGGCTGTGGCATGTAGATAAACTGCGCGCCCGATCCCGATTGCCGTTCCCACATTTCGAGCATCAGGATCAGATCAGCGGGAAGCTTCGGATTCGGATTGTTATTCGCGCCGTCGAAGTAACCGTTCTGATCAACGTACACTTGAATCGAAGGATCGGAGCCGACGGCTGGTGAGAGGTTCGAAAGAATCACATTATCGCGAATGTTTGAAGTGATTCCGTTGTTCGCGAGATAGCGTTGGGTGCGACGGATCGCGGCATTCAGATAGACCGTTGTGAAGGCAGCGGTATCCGTCAGGATCGAACCCGCCGTCGACTTCAGCATGTCGTTCACGCCAGCGCGCGCCAGTTGGAGCACATCACTCGCGATGGGATACGATCCTATTTGTACGTCAGGCATAGATTCACCGAAAAATGCGACGGGGAACGCAAGCGCCGAAGCGCACGGCCTCTCGCGTGATCAGGTTTTCACGTGAGTTTCGGCCGCCGTTCCCCGAAGATCAATTTGAGTTTTTATTTTGCCGTGCGCGCGCGGTCGCGTTTTCCGTTTCCTGGCCGCTCGATTTCTTTTGGACGTTCCGCATAGCCACGAAGTCCCATCATCGTTTTGTGCGCTTCCGGGGTAATCATGCCCGCGAGCAATGCGCGGTCAGGATCGAAAATGTATCCGCAAGAATGCCGGATGATTCCCTGCTTGATGTTTTCCCCGCATCCTGGGCAAGCTTCATGCTTTCGGTACATGCGGTTCCACGGGCGGTCTTCGCCGAAATACGTTGCCGCAATCCGCATGTATGGCGTGATGTCGTTCAGATTGCCGTTGACTTCAATCGTCGTGGCCATCGCGAGAAGCTTGCGGAAGGTGATTTCCATCTTGGCGCGCGCTGCAGCAAGTTCCGTTTCCGTCGGCTGCTTGTTCTTTGTCCAGAAGACGCCGAAATCGTCGAGATTCTGGCCGAAGCTCCAAGTCGCGCCGATTGTCGGGTGGATGATGTCTCGCGCCATGAACTCACCTGAGACGTAGTGAGTTTTCATCTCGTTTTCAACGACATAGGAATCGCCCACGAGCCGCTGCAGCACAAGAGGCTCGCTGTACGGTTCGCCGATTTCGCAGGCTTTCACGGTGAAGCGGCCAGCGGAGCCTTTCTCGACCGTTTGCTCCATCGGACCAACGTTGAAAATGTAGATTTCGCCGCCTTTTTGGGCGAGGGCTTCTTGCGCGGCCTGATCCGGCGCGTAGACTACCGGGCCATCGATTTTCGCTTCCAGTTCTCGTGCAGCATGAACCGCTGCGGGTGTTCCGTGTGGCATTGTTTATTTCTCCCTGATATGTTGCCGAAGTTTAGTTTCGGCTGCTTGAATCTTTGCGATTTTCTCATGCGCTGTAAGATGATAACCGAGCCGCACGCACGTTGCGACCCATCCATTCCCAAGTTCAAGCGTTTCGCCGTCTTCCATCGGAAATTGTCCAGTGAATGCCGGGCAGCGATCCCCTGATCCGCGGAGAATCGGAAATACAGCCGCATCCGTCAACAAGCCGCCGCTGGAACTCCACAAAGGAAACAGTGTTTGTCCATTGACGGAATAGAGTTGCACATCGCGGCCTTCTTCGGCCATCTCTTCGAGATGAACTTGGAACCATTCGCGGTCGATATTGCTCAATGGACTTTGTGTCCTTTGCCCATGATTCGCTCGATATCTTCTTTGGTGAGTTTCATGCCAGCAGCTTTTTCCTTGAGCCGCTGCATCCATCGCTCGCGATTCGATTCGTAAGTGCCTGCGGCACCGAAGAATGCCGGTGCCGCATCGAGATAGGCATCATACGCCAGTTTCCGCGCCGCTTCGCTTTCGGCAAAACGGCGATTCGCCATCGCCACGCGCTTCTGCTCGTAAGTTACATCGATCTCTTTCAGCATGTTCGGCACCACGAGATCGATGATGTAGTGGTTCAGCGGCATCGCATCGATCACCATGCGCGAGGACTCCTCGATCACTTTGCGATGTCCGTGAGCGTCAGCAACTCCGTAGCGCGTACCGCCGCCGGTGATTTTCTTCACGTAGAGATTGAATGGGCACGGCAAGTACAGCCCGCGCCAGGGATATTCGCCGAGCGTATGAGTCTTCGTATCCTGATCCCACGACATCGAATACCAGAGCGCCCGTGTTCCGAAGCATTCCGGCGGCTTCCACGATTCCATGAACCATGCAGGAATTCCGCCATGCTTGAAAATGACGTGTTGACCCTTGCGGCCGTTGACATCCGTGCCATACACGAATTCGGTTTCAGATTGCCCCCAGACCAATCGGAAGTTCGGATCGCCGAAGCGATTCTTCCCACCAGCGGCCGTGACGTGCGCCTGGTATTCCGGCGGGCAACGAAGTTTTTCGTAACTTGGAAGAATCCAGCTCATGACACAATCAATTTTTCTTTCAGCTTGATCTCATCGTATCGCAAGAGCAAACAATCTTTCCCATCCAATGAAATATCCTCCGCGCCGTACTTCGAAAACAAAACGATGTCGCCTTCTTCGAGCGGGATCGGCACGAGTTTGTCGCCAATGATGTATCCTTCGCCGACGGCGATCACGCGGCCTTTGTTTGAAGCGACTTGACTGATTTGGGGAATCACGATACCGCCCGGTGAAGCATCTAAAGCATCGTCAATGCGTTCAAGCAAAACAAAATTGGCAAGCGGCTGATAACGAATCACCTGAAAGCTCCCTGAATCGGAGAGCGGGGAACCGGGGAGAGTTGAAAGCCGGTTCCCTGCCCAACCTTGTCGCGGATTCTACTCGCTGCCGCGGTCAACGGTCAAGGATTAGCTGAAATAGCCGGTTGGAATTTGCGCGTTGCTCACAAACGCCCCTGCGCGCACATTCGAATTGAACACATTGAGCGATGTTACGAAATAGAACACTGTCGCGGCATTGATGCCGCCGGATGCTCCAATCGTCGGGAAGATGGTCTGCCCGTTTACGTCATAGAGGTCCGCGGCCTTCAATTCGCCGATGCCCCAATACTTGAGGCACAGTGCATCGATGCGGCCCGGTGTGGCATGCACGCTCTTCACGATATCGTAGCCCACGAAAGTGGACGGAGCGTACTTTTTCAGCATGTCTTGGGAACTGTCGCCCTTGATCTCTTGCTGATTGGTGATCGCAACCTGAATCGCGAGATTCTCGATTGCGGCCGCTTGGTCGACGTTCATGTACCAGACGAGATCAGCGAGAGCGGGAGTTTCGTTGCCGAGGGCGAGAGCAATCTTCGACACGACGAGCCGCCCGATTGCAGGGGTAATCGCCGCGCCGCCCAGATTGACTGTCGGAGTGGACAAACGTCCGGGGAAGTTCGACCGAGCCAAGCCGTTCAAAGTGCCCGAATTTCCGTTCACCTGATAAGCTTTGATGCCTTGGATCGAAGAGCCCGCGGCGGCGCTTGCACCGTTGACCACGAGCAGATCGCCCGTAGTCGTTCCGGCTGGCAATGCTTGAGCGGAAAAGATCGTATTCACCACGCCATCGACGAATGAAATCTGAAACGCGCCACGAGTGGCGCCGCCGACAGATGGGAAAACTTGCACGATCTGATTGTCGAAGAACTGATTCGCATTCGAAACGATGATGTTCGAGAAAGAAGCCCCCGCCGGACCGGAAGCCGAAGAAGCCGTTGTCACTGTCGCCAGTGTTCCGGATCCATCGCCTTGCAGATCAGCGTCGAGATTCGATTTGAATTGTTCGAGCGTGTGAGTGAACTCAGAAGCTTTCACTTGCACGCGCGACTTCTTCCAGCTTTCGGTCGACCACAATGCCTGCGCCGTGATCTCGCAAGCTTCAGAGAATGAAATCGGCGTCAAGAATTGCGCGGCATAGATGCTTCCTGTGCCGCGGCCCATGTCGCCGCCATCCGCTGAGAATTGCTGGTGTGTCGAGCCTGCCTGAATCCGCATCGGAACGCGGAGTGATGGCCGGCCCGTCGCATCGAAAGAGGAACCCGCGCCGCCGCCTGTCGAAGTCGACATCGGCAAAACGCGGCCCGCCTTTTTGATGCGCGCGTAGAACGTGTCTTCCGTCAGCATGAGATCGGGGATCTCTTCGCGAACGGTTTCCAGTTCTACCGCTTGTACTGCGGCTTCATTTAGAGCTGCCATAAAGCAGCCCCCTTGTTTTTGGAGCTTACTCGCTGCGGTTTTGCTGCCTGATTCAGCCGGCTTCGCTCTGCCGGGTATTTAGCGGAGTAGCGGTACAGTTTTGCAACTGTACTCACTGCATCGCGTTACAGCTTGTCTGGTCTTTCAGCTTTTTAGCGTGGAGTCAGCCCACACCGGACTTGGTGAACGCGAATCTTTTTTTGATTGCTGCGCATTGACGCTTGCGCGATCTCCATCCTTTTTTGGATGCTTCGCTACGGCGTCTTAGTACTGTTACTCGCGAAATCTTCTTTCTTTTGAGCATCATCCGCGCCATTGTTCGGCGTGGAACATTCTACCACTTCGCCGCTTTGCCGTTCTTCAAATAGATCGGCCCGGTCGCTTTGCCTGCATTGATGCTCGAAAGCCAGATGGCTTTATCGGTGCGTGAAAAGTCGACATCCGCTGTTTTCGGCCGTCCAATGAAAGTTGCTCCATCGCCTCCGCCGCGGTTTGCAGCCTCCCGTCGGGTGCCATTCCCGCCGCCCGATCCCGATCCCCGGCGAAGATTGAATTCGGCGATCAGTTGCTTCACGACGCGGGGGAGATATTTCCTAGCATTCGACAGAATGAAATTCACGGCACGATCTCTGTTGCGCGCATCCATCACAGCGACGTATCTATCGGCATATCCCGACTGCGAATTCACGACACGAGAGAGTTCGGCATTGATCTCCTTGCGAAGCCGGTTGGCGGTTGTGACTTTGATCTTTGAACCGTTCAATTCCGTACGGATCAGGCGGTTCATTGCACTGATTACTTGCGTATTCACATCGGCGCGCACGCTGCCATAGAAGATTTTCTTTTTCTCTTCTTCGAGTTCCGTCTCGCGCTCGTCGTTCTCATCATCGCGGGAACTTCGGGCAAAGTCGCGTGTTTTGTCTGCAAGGGCTTTTGAATCCGTCAGGAACTTCGCAATCTGGTTGAAGAGTTTGATCGCGCCCGCATCTTTTCCAGCTTCCAGAGTTCCGAGCGCTTCTCCGAGCGCGGCAACGGTGTTGTAGACGCCGTAGGATTCGAAAACTTTCCGAATGACGTAGCTTGCGACCGCTTCATAGCGATCTTTATTTAGACTCTCAAGCTTATCGAAAGCCACAGGCACGAGTTTTGCGAAGCCATCGGGATAATCTTTCGCCCATCCATCGACGATTTTCGGATCACCGCGTTTGAAGCCGATCTCAAGTTCGCGGCCAGCGGCAACTTCATCGGCCATCTCTTGCAAGCCTTCGACGCCGCCATGCACTTCGAGGGCTTCAAAAGCTTCGGCAACTTTCTGCAAGCCGCCGAACTTTTCGACTTGTCCGCTTTGGAAGAGTGCGCGAGTTACGGATTTTTCAAGCGTCGGGAATTTCTTCGCAAATTCCGGATTGGCCGTCGAGATTTCGCGGAGAGCTTTCCGGACTTCGAGGGGCTCGACTTTGACGATGGCACGCGAGCCCCCATCAGCGCCCGCCTGATCATCTGCACCGCCCGCCGCATCACCGCCCTTGTCAGCGCCTTCGTCGGCACCTTCTTCAAGAATGAAACTTTCTTCATTCCCCCCGCCGACTTCTTCTTCTCCGGTACCTGATCCGTCAATGAGTCCAAGATCTTCACCATCTGCCATTTCGTCTCTCCCTGATCTCCGCGTTATTGTACCAGCGCGGGTTTTTCTCCCTGATCACCTGATTTCGTTTTCGCGGCGGCGGTTTCGGCCTTCTGCCGTTTGTCTTCAGCATCTTCAGCTTGTAATGCCCCGGCGTCAAGTTTGATTCCCACCTTCGCCGCCATCTGCACTTGTCCATCTGCCGGAAGGTCTTTGAAATTCATCGATTCGCTTGGCGGCTTCGCTTCCGGCGGCTGTGCTTTCGCCGCTTGCTTCTGTGCCAGAGCTGCCGAATGCTCATCGTAATGCGTCATCACGTTATCGAAGCCATCGCGATTTTCAACTTGCGCGCGGATGCCTTTCGGACTCTCGGCCCAAGTCTCGATCTCATCCATGTGCGCGGCATCGTTGTCGAGCCGGAAGACTTGAACGGTCGAAATCACCGGTGGAATCTTCGCAAGTGCTTGCTGCATGGCCTGGATCGCTTGCTGTTTTTCTTCGGGCGAGAAAGTATCTGGAATCGGCGGTGCGGTCGCTTCCGCTTTGGCGATTGCGGGATTCGGCACCGGCGCGCCGGCGGCCAGCATTTCCATGATCTCGCCGGCTTGCTTGACGGCAGCATCAGCTCCGGGAATCACAAGATCGGGAAGGCCGATCTTATCCTTGGCGATCATCAGATTCCGCACCTTCGAGAAAATCGCTTGAAAGATGGGATTCTTTTCCGCTTGCGCGGCAGCGGCTTGCCATACGGCGCGTTGTGCAATCCATGATTCTGGGAAACCTTCATCGCTATCAGGGAAGCATCGGATATTCCCTTTTAGGTCTTCGGGATTTACGGAGATATGATTTTTCACGCCACCTGCGCCGGGAACTTCGCCAGCCATCGGCGAATTGCGGAACTCTGCGGCGCACTGTACCGCTTGGCGCATGATACGCGCGTACCCGGCACGAATGCTTCGCCAAGTCAGCCCGACACGCCCAAGCGCCTGATCGCGTTGCCCTTGAATCCCGCTTGCAGTATCGTTCGATCCGGTATTCCCACCAAAGAGAGCGGGGAATGCGCCAACAAGGAATTGCGCCCATTCGCCGAAGAGCTTATCGAGGTACATGAGAAGCCCTTGCGCAATCTGTATCTGTTCTTCGGTATAGAAATTCGCTGAGAGTTCTTTGTCGGGCTTGCGTTTCAGGCGGCGATATTGTCCGGGCGCGCGCTGGATTTCGTTCAGTGCTTGCGCATCAATGCCGTCGGAATCCACCCAAGTGATCGGGATCAGATGCATGAAACTCTCATGTACGAGGTCCATGCAATCGTTCAGCTTTTCCTGCATCGGGATCAGCGGCGTGCCGTTTCCCGGGCGGTGCATTCCGTCGCCAGGTCTCGTATGGATCAGCGTCCAATGATCGTCGAGCGATTCGTTGCGCGCTTCGCAGAGCGTGGTTCCGCACTGCGCGACCATCGCGCCTTTCGGGAAATTGTCGTACAGCCAGTTGCGAAGATTGTCATCTGTCTCTTCACGGAAGAACGATGGCCGCACCCATGCGAGGGCTTCGGTGACGTTGTAGGTCATCGCATCATTCGTCATGTTCGATGGACGTATGCCCATCATGATCGATGTGCGTGCCAGGCGTTCGTACTCGCTTTCAGCCGTAGGCGTCTTCATTGGCTGAATTTCATCGGCAACGTGGGGATACTTCGACTTCGCCTTGGTGATATCGATTTCTTGCGACAGGATCAGATAGTCCGCCGCGTGAATCGATTTGCACTGCATCGGAAGCTTTGTCTCGATTGCTCCGAAAGCTTCAATCACTTCCTGGCCGCGGGGAAGCCGCTTTTGCGGGGCAAGAGAGGAATCAAGTTCTTCGTCGTGGCCGCCGGGCATCGCTGGCAAGTAAGAAAGCTCATCGTCAATATCCGACGCGCCTTCAGGGGCGTAGCCGAAGCGCTGGCCATCGATCACATAGCGGGTGTAGACACATGCACGGCCATCGGTCCATAAATAGCGCGCGATGTCTTCCTGAATCACGATCATGTCGTTGGCGCGTTCGATCAGGCGGCGAGCGCCTTCACTGTTTTCGGCTGCGGCAATGTCTGCGGGATTTGTCGGATCGTCCGCTTCGAAGCGCACCGAGGGAAGCCCGGCCGTCAGCGCCGCATTGATCGTATCGGCAAACGCGAGATAGATATTTGTTTCCTGATTCTGGTCGTCGTAGGACTGCCCGCCCATCAGAACTTGATGCGGCATCACCCATGCACCGTTTTTCCCTGGCAGGAGATACTGATTCCCGCGGTAGAAATACCGTGCTTTCCAGCAATCACGAACTTCGAGCCGCCGCGATGTGAGATCGCGCTGCCCGGCTTTGTTGCCGAGTCCTTTGAGACAACCAATTTTCTCTTCGCGGGTGCCAAACTCATCATCGACGAGTTCGACGCGGCTGTTCGTAGCATCGACGGCACAGAGTTCGCCGGGAAGAAATTCGTTGCGTTCGTCTTCGGCGGATTCGTCGAGTTCGTCGGTGAGGTCTAGTTCTTCAACTGGCATTTAGCGCACCGGACTCCAAAAATTGTGGCGCTGGCATCCGCGCTGATAGGCACTGCTTGGCCGCGCATGGCGTTGATTGAAAGTAGCAGGCGGCGCGGCCTTCTCCTGGCTTTTCTCAGGCACTTCCTCGACTTCACGCGGGGACAACAGTTCCTTCTTGATGTCGATGAGCGCATGTAAAGCTTTGGGCGGAAGCTCCATCAGTGTTTGGCCGCCATAAAACTCAAAGCGAGACGTGCCCGTTGGCCGGTTTTGCCACTCGAATGTTTTTTCTCTTCGGCATATTCGCGCGTAGATTTGCCAGCGCGGGCGGCGGCGGCTTTGAACACGCCTTTGTACCCGCTTTTCTTGATCTTGCTCGCGACACCCGCCATCCAATGCTTACTTGCCATTTCTCCACCTTAAGCTTTTGCGGCCTTTCTTTTCCGGAAGCTCCGAGAAGTTCGTCGCGCTTGCCCATTCTTTCAGCTTTGATTTTCCGCTCAGTTTCTCGGGATGCGCGTAAAGGAAGCGTTGCTGCGCTTTGGATTCAAAAGGCATTTATTTTCTTTCGAACCTGACGCACCATCCGGCGGGAGCAATCGGACTTTTGACGAGCTGACAGCTTCTCGGTCGGATGAAGTGCTTACATCTCGCACACCGCTCGAAAAGATGGGCCGCTTTGGGCTCATACTTCACGGCGGCATGCGAAAGCTTTTCATTCTGAGGTTTCACCGCCGACGCTTCATGCGGTCATCGGGATGATGTTCGGGCATGAAGCCGCCGCCTAGATGATCCGCGTTCGGGCGTTCTTCGATTCCGCCGCGCATGCTGGCACGTTCTGTAGTGTCTTCTTCCTGCATCCCGCCATGACTTTCGTTTAGATCGCCAGAATCGGAAACGCCGCCTGCATGGGCCAAGTGTTCTCGCGCCATGTCGTGCGATTCGTGATGCGCTGTATGTACATGCCCGTCTTCATGCGTCGTCGAAATTGAATAGGACGTAGCTGGACCATGTTCGCCGACGATACCCTTGATCTCATCGTGGCCGCTATCTTCGTGAGCGCCGCCGGATTCGCCGCCACGCGCTTTCGGTTTGCCTTTGCCCTTTGATTCATCGTAACGCTCGACCACCTGCGCGTTGCCGTGCATCTTTCCATCATGCGATGTCATTGCCTTCATGCTTCACTTCCTTTCGGTTCGACGACGAGATCGGCGTCTTTCACCGCTTTTGCTTGCTCATCGGGTGAGAGCGAATTCCACTTCGAACGAATCTCGGAAAAACTCAGTTTTGTATCAGTGCGTGCGGCAGTGACTGGAGGTTTCCTTATCGGCGGCGAAGCTAAGACCCTATCTGTGCGGTCGACGTATTCTCGGCCAGCATCGCTCTTCGCCGCCATCACCACGAGTTCGAGACGCTCCACTTTGCCTTCGAGAAAGTCAACGCGCTTGCGTTCACGGTCGAGGTCTTTATAGGCGCGCGCGGCGTTTTGTTCAAGAAGCCGAATGTACTTGTCGAGATAGAGATCGCGTTTCACTTGTGCTTTTTCGGAATGACAACCCGTGCGCCAGGTTCGCTTGCATGAGTGATATCGCCCGCACTGGTATCATTCTTGTCCCCAGGATGCATTGCGAACTTATAGCCGCGAATCCCACAGCCAGCCAGAAGAAAAGTTGCCATGAAAAATATCAGTCTTTTCATCAAAAGAGCCCATCTTCGCCCCACATCACCGCCGCCGCCATGACGGACCGCGCGCGGGAATTGGAATCACGATATCGTCGATCTGTGGCTTTGCGGTGATCCGGAGATATTCCATGTACTTCGCCGTCGGGTCTTTGATCGCTTGGATGCGTTCCTGATTCGCGACATCGCGCGGGATCGGAGCCGTCGTCGCGTAACTCATCAGCCCGTATCGGAAGCTCTCGCATACGTCGAGGAAGAGATCGTCCCCTTCTTTTTCGGCGTCTTCGACATCCTTTTCCGAACGCATCAACTTCGGAAGGGAATCGACGACATCGCGGCATGAGGCTAACACCGCGACGCCTTCCGTGTCGAGAAGTGTATAGCACAGCCGCCAGCCGTCTACGCGGCGGTTGTTCGCACGCTCGGGCCGCGGCAGATCGTAGCGCACGAAGACGTCGCCCATCTTGTCGGCGATAGAGTGAATTGCATCCGCTCCCGATCCGCTAGCGACAAAGCGATCCGGGCTCAAATAGATATGTTCGATCTTGTCGAAGATTTCGCCGGTATGATTCGCGGCGACGATTTGCTCGCTCAAAAGCTCTTCGTTCAGCTTCCGGCAGACCAGTTGCCGATAGCAGAGAATGACTTTCTTTTTCTGGTCTTGGCCCTTTTCATCGGGGAAGTTCGACGGTACTTCGACGATTGTCCACCAGAGAATCACACAGGCATGCTGGAATCCCCAATCAATCGAAATCCAGCGCGGCTGCCAATCCATGTACCGGATATCGGAAAGCCCAAGTCGCGAATCCTTGCCGCCGATGACATGAAGATACTCATCCCAATTCTGGAAGAACTGCCCGGCCAAGATATCCCATGAGCCAGGAATCCAAGCCTCGCGGAGTACTGGATCCGAAATCGAATGAAGCTTCGCGATGTAGTCCTTATCGTTCGCGTATGTCGGGTTATCTTCGTACGTCGAATGGATCGCTTCATAGTCGCGAGGATCATAGTCTGGGATGAACATCCCCGCCGGCGGCTTCTTTTTGATCCACAGAGCTTTCACCCATCCCGAACCTTTGCCGTTGGGATTCGTTCCGCCAGCCATGCGCGGCTTCGTCAGCCATTCCACGTGGTCGAGTGTGAACGATTTGATCGGGCAGCGATTCGAGCCCTTCATGAAGTCCCACTGCGAATACGTGAACTGCGTCAGCTCTTCCCATCCGATGTAGAGGAACTCAGCGCCCTGATACTGCAAGAGGTCTTTCTCGGTTCGGATGTGGCCGAAAAAAAGCTTCGAACCGTTGTGAAATACGACGATGTGTTTCGACTGATTGAAACTCCGATAGAGCGATTTCGGAACGTATTTCGTGAAATGATCTTCGATGCCGCCTTTCTCTACGGCTGTCAGCGTGCGCCGCAAGAGTAAGCAGTTACAGCCCGGCACCAGCAGGCATTCCGAGATCGCTTCCCACAAAAGCGCCATGCTCTTGCCGCCGCCTCGCCCACCCTCCATCAGTGGATAGGTTGCGGTGGATTCGTGAAACTTTGCTTGTACGGGCCGTGGCGTATAAAAATCGCCGATGGCCACTGATGCCGCTGTGTTAGGCACGTTCGCGCTTCCGCGGGATGGCGCTGATGTCGATATGCACCGGCGGCGCGTCTTCAGCGCCAATGATGGGCATTGCCGGTTTCCCAAACATATACGCGTTCGCCAACTCGTGCGCTTTCCATCGATACGCGTCGTCTTTGTGGTTTAGAAAATAATTCCAATTTTTCGCGAGGCGATCTTCGGGAAGAAGGCTGTTCAGCAAACTTTTGATGCTGTCAGCGACTTTATTCGGCGTACCGGGCTTGCGCCCACCTGTTTTTTTGCCCTTCGCCATACCTGATGTAAAAAACTCTAAGTTAGATGGCTCTTAGAGTCTTTCTACCTGATGCCGGAATTCTGTCACGGATTCGTCGCGACCGCAACCGGCACCGTCAAAACTTGCGGCGTCGGAAGCGAGAAAGTCTTTACCAGCGAAAGGGTCCCGAGTCCGTTGAGACAGGTTACGCCGTCGGGCAAACATGCTTGAATTACGATGCTGCATGCGCCGTCCGCAGGCGTGCAAACTGGCGGTGCTTGCATTGGAAAGGTCACCGTACCCAAGCCCGGCAATACATAGTCGAACGGCTTTGCGGGCGCTTTCGTGAGCGTCACTGCGTCAAGATCGATTTGCGTGCCGACGCTCATGATCGAGATAGATAGATTTCCCGCTGCCGGATTTGCATCGCTCGTGAATGTACAGCTTTCCTGCTGGAATGTTCCGGGCGGAATGATACTGCTGTTGCCGCTGGCCACACACAAAACGGTCGCGCCGCTGTTCAGCGAGATCGTATACGAATTTGCCAGGAGGTCAGTGCGGCGTCCAATCGAAACCGTCAGCATATAAATTGTGTTCGCTCCCGGGGGAACACCTAAATCCTGCGAGATCGAACCTTTGTTGAGCCACGCGATCAGTTTCCCATCCGGAACGCTCGGGAAATACTTCGCCCCTGGCATCCATAGTCCGCCTTCACCGGAAAGCGTCCATCCGGGGATCGGTCCGTAGTTCCAGAATCCGCCTGCACCGTCAGAAAGCGGAAGTGAAGCAGTGATTTCAAAGGACGGATTTACCTGAGCATTGAGGCTTGAAGCGCAAAACATCAACGCGAGAAGAAGAATGTTTTTCATGGATGTCCCGATATTCGAAACGGAATCGGATCCGGAAGCTTGCACTTGTCGCATGGGAGATACTTTTCCCGCGCGAGAAAGATCACATGCCCGATTCCAGCAATCGCTAGAATGTCGATCGGATGATAGATCCCCGCAGCGATCGAGAGAATCAGGGCCGTCCAAAAGCCGAGACACATTGGACAGCTTCGAAGTTCTTTTAGGCGCGCAGTGAAAAAGAGCCGATCAAAAATCTTTCCACTATTGAACAGCAGGGTTAGATGCGCTTGCACCGTTGCTAAGAGCAGCAGAGGCAATGCGCTCAAGTTGGGCGGAATCATTTCCGATAATGACCTCTTGAGTGGCGAATGAGACAGTCACGGGAAGAGGCAAGCCCTGATTGTTCGACATCGCTCGCATCCCCGCTTGCAAGATTGGATCGAAACCGACCTCAATCACTTCCACGGACAAATTTTTATTTTTTAGAAACGTAAGTGCCGCTTCGCAGTGTGGACAACCTTTCGCCACATACATCCGGAATTTTTCCACCTTGCCATCTCCATTGATATCGCTTCCAATTTCTATTTTCACCGTGCGGATTGCATCTCCGGTTTTGCGAGCAAAGCCGTGACATTCCCATTCGATTTCAGAGCCCGGATGCGCGTCGTAGATAATAATCTCTTTTTCATCATTTTGGATATGGAAGATATGCTGTTCTTCCCCTATCTCTTTCGCCCAACACCGCGGACTCGTTAGATACCCAGAAAGAGTGACCGTCGAAATTCCCGTCTTAGGAATCTTTTGGATTCCATGCGTCGTAAGATACTCCTGATCTTTTTCGGCGCGCGGAAGTAACCCTAGCTCTTCCATTGATTCAATTCATAATCAAATAGTCCCAACAGGTTTGGCCTGCGGTAGACGCCAAAGCCACAACGAAACTCGTACCACCCGTTTTTGCCGAGATCGTAGGCTCGCTCGTAATCGCTGGAGTGACGCATGTCGGCGCTCCTGGCAATTCTCCGGTATATGTTCTCGGGAACAGAAGAATCTTGCTATTCGCAGTGACGCCCGTGGTATTGACGGTATAAGTCGTCGTCGTCGTAGGGATGACAAACGATCCCGTGATTGCGGAGCCGCAGGCGGCGGGGGAAACACTGTTGACGTTGCAAGCGGTTCGCGTGCCATAGGGATTCCCTGCTGCAGTCGCACCCCAACCATCTACGGTTGTGCCCGCCACATCGGTGTATACAGTGCTGCTCGAAACGAAGCGATTGTTGCCTGCATCGTGAATCTTACAAGCTCCATTGCCTACACAGTTCCCGCCAGAACCATTACCCACAATTCCAAAAGGTGCCTGGAGAAACACATTGGACATCGAAAGTTCTGCACCGTTTGAATAAAAGATACCGCTGTTGCCAGCGGATGTATTTATTATTTCCGTATTGGTAAGATTTACTTTGGCTCCACAATTCGCGCCGCCAGCATTCGGGCAGATGTTTAATTGCGCCGCTCCCGCGCTTACCGTAGTCGCATAAGGGATGGCGTCATTTGCGGAATTGAAGATAACCGCTGATGCGCCAGCGCCACCGGCGCTAATGACCACCGCCGAACCTGAGTACGCCGAAACGGCACCAAACGTGAAACCGTACAATCCGTTTGAGGAACTAATCACCCCGCTATCCATGACGAGGCATGTGCGGCAAACAGCAACCCAAAAATTAACCAATCCAATGTTCGTCGTACCGCCAGCTCCGGGATGAAGGTAAACACCTACCGAGCCGGCTGCTTCTACAATGGAATTAGAAATCGTTCCGCCCGAAATCCCTTGATTGATTCCATCACCTACGTTTAGGCCTGTAAGTGACCCCGCTTGTATTTGCCCGTTTCCTTGATTCGCTCCAAATCCAAAGATATAAACGCTATCGACTTGAAAGTTGATCCCAGGAGAAAAGCCAGAAAGGAATACCAAGCTTTTACCATTAAATCCCGCTCCCGGTGCGCTGTTGCCAAGTCCATGAAGTTGGAAACCTTTTAGATACATGTTTGGCCCAGACGCATAACATCCAATCTGGTGCCCGGCTGGTCCTCCCGTACATTTTGTCGGGTCAAGGCTCGGAGCGATAAGCACGATGGTTTCGTTCGGGCCTTGACCTTGGACGGAGAAACCACGTCGTGTATTTGTTACAGAATTGCTTGTTCCACATCCTCCAACGGCAGGAAAAGTATTCCATTCGGGCTGTTCAAACCAGCCAATACCGCCCGGCATCACGAGAGGAAGGCAATTGGTTGCCGCTGCTGTCCATGCGGCAAACATTGGATCATTCGAAACGCTTTGAACGGATGCCGCTGGCGCAGTGTCGCGATCACCCCATGCCAGAAAACCCGAAGCGGATGTCGTAGCCGTGGCATTCCCTACCGTTCGAATTTGTGTCGCGCTATCGATTGCGAGAATCGTTGTTTGCGCTAGGATTACAGTCGATGAGGCTTGCGATGTGTCGTTTGTGGCGTTCGTGCCGAAGACTTGCTGCCCGATGCGGGCAATCGGGCGACCGAGATAATCTAGCCCTGTAAAATTGCAGTCTGCGCAGGTGATGACATTGCTTGCATTCGTAAACGTGGGAATCGCCGAAATGTGGGAATTGAAGCGGCAACCATAAGCCATCGGATCAATGACATTGTTCGGATAGCTGTCAGGAACAAAGAAATTTGCTCCACCGTCGAGCGGCGCAACGCACCGGAAAATCGTGAAAGGCGCGACATTTAGCTGAACGACGGTGACACCAGCGACGCAGGGCAAAGCAGAAGCAAGTGTCGCAACCGATGTCACGCCGCCGCTCAATGCTGAATTGCCTCCAGAATCGATGGCTGACAATGCCCCGCCCGTAGCAAAAAATCGAATCGTTCCTGCCGGGGGATTCGGCGGCTTAATTGGTAAAACGATGAAATCCTGTGTGTTTGGCGGAGAATCGGAATTGTTCGGCATGGAAAGTTATCCTCTGATTCGGCCAACGAAGCCGACCGCGTTCGCGCGAGCTCGGATGAACAGCCGGATAAAATTTGATTCGACTAATCCACCATCGAAATGGAAGTTGAAATTCGTGGCATCGACCGCTGAGATGACTCCATTCGTTACCGTCGCATATTCGGTGTCCGCATCGACCGCGGCCCCTTGAATGTCGACTTCGAAAACACCTGGCGCCGCGAGCAAGATTCCATCGACCGAAATACTTGCACGCGGTCGCGATTGATCGCCGGTCTGAAGCCCGAAGGCTTTCCCGGCGGTGAGAATTGCAGGAGCTTCTGCGGCGATTGACACCGCTCTCCCGCCGCCGCCAGTGTCTGTTGGTTGATGCAAAATAATTTCATCGAGAGGAAGAAGGGTTGCTGTAGTCGTCGAAGGAATGGCTTGAATTAAGTAGTTTCCGCCGAAGCGTGTCCCTCCGACGGCAACGATCAAACCGCCCGTTGCCGGGCCCGAATCGATGACGGTCAGTGTTTCCCCGGGCACGAAATTATGCGGTGCCGACGTGGTAAGCGTGACGATACCGCTGGCGGCGCGGGATAAACCGCCAGGCGATGCGGCGATGGTTGCGGGAGTGAGTGCGCCGAAAGAGTAGCCGGTGTCTCCGCGCAGAAGCCCTCGCATGGGATTCGTCGGCGATTGCACAGCGTAATTCGGCATGTTTTTTCTCCGGAGAACTGGCGCAAAAATCCTGTCCAAGACCCATGCGCCGATTTAGAGCGAAAATCTCTTTACGACGATTCAATCGTATAATACGCAGTGAGCCGCATCGTGCCGGTGCCAGCAGTGAAGTTTGCTGTGGCTTTCCCGATCGTGAATACCGCATTGTCTTCCGTGGGCGGATTCGCCGCCGTGCCGGTGATGCCCACTCCAATCGCGGCCGCAGCCCATGAAAGAACTTGCGTACGACGATTCGGAGAAACGGTCACGAGAAAGATCGCGTTCGATGCGAGAGCATCACTCAAACCGCCGACAGCGAAAGTGACAGCCCCACCGCCGCCGTCGAGATATGCTACGCCGCCGCCGACGAAAGTCATCTTGACAAAAATCGGGTTGATGAAGAATCCAACCCCCGGTGCGGGAACAAGCGTTACTGCGGTCGTGAATAGCGCGAGAATCTGCGCAGAGGATAGCGTGACATCGACGTACTGAAGTCCGAAAGCGCCTTGCAAGCCTTGCGCGTTTTGCGGTGTGACAGCGAGAGATCCGGCGGTTCCGGATTGCAACGTGTTTCCCGTGATGGGAGTCGAACCGCCAGGATTCGGGGGTGCGCCAAGGGGTGCATGCTTCTCAAGGCGAGTGTTCCTATAGAATCTATTCACGAGATTTTCTCCTTCGATTTTCGAATTCGGCTTTGTTGATAAGCTGCAAAACGATGAAACCGCCCGACGGGATTCTCATCCAATCGAGTTTTACCCGGGGATGAAGTTTTGCGGAAGTGACGCGACGCCGGCGGCCTGTTCCTTTTTCGCGAAGCGTGAGATCGCCGACGCTATCGAGTCTTCTTGCTTCATTGAAGTGAATGTGCCCAAGGAATTCTCCGTTCGCATCATAAAGCGGGATCGTCGAACTGAGCGACACCAAGGGCATTCAGAATTTTCCTCAGTTGACGCACTGAGTTCCCATATAGGGTTGCGACCTGATGAGTTCGGAAGTTACATGCAATGGCGGCGTTACGTCAAGTGCGAAGTTTTTCGATGTGTGGCCACGCTATTCCGCAGTCGCCGAAATGAAGATTGGGTATCGCAACAAACTGATTCAAAACTGCCGTTTTGTGTTGATCACAAAGATTTCCGCCAGCTTTCCGGACGCGATGCTTTCCGCATAGCGGAAGGTTGCAACTTGGGAACTCGCAGCGTGTGACACTCTTCATCGAGCAGAAAGTACAGACCTCGGCTTCAAGCTTCACTCGCGCACGGCCTTCACCAATACGTGAAAAGTTCGCGCGCTTTGTTTCTGGCGCGTGACGCCTAAAATGGGAACTCATTTCTCACCATCCTTCGCGGCGCTGGTTGCGCCTAAGCTCTCGGCTTCACGCTCCAGTTTAGAGACGCGCTGTTTTGCAAGCGCCTGCCATTCTTTGTCGTCCTTATCGTAGCGTGTCCACCACTCCGCTTCTTCCAGACGCTGCTGTGCTCCGTAGCGGGCCACATGCTCAAGCATCACTTCACCGAAATTCGGTGGCCACGCTGTAATTGTTCCAGCTTTGGCACAAATCTCCTTGCAAGCCTGTTCGATGGCTTCCCGTGCAAGTTCTTTGCCGGTGCTCATGGCCGATGCTCCTTGGGCATCGTTATCAGCCAGAAGACAATCGCAACGAAGGTCGCAGAAATCAACTTCTGCCAAATGTTTGAGCCTGTCATGCAAAGCATCGCAACAAAAAAGCATCCCGCTACTTCATATTTATGTTTACGGTCGCTCACTTTCCACTTCCCTTCTCGCTGGCACTGCCTGCCTTTGCTCGAATCTTCCGTTTCAACTCGGCTTGTGTGATGCCATATAGATGCGGACTTTCCCATCCGCGCCTCAAGTTCCAGGCTAAATAACCATTTTTGGCGCTTTCGTGGATACGCCAGCCAAGATAATCTATGAACAGTTGTTTCACTTCGGCTCCTGCTCTGCTCTGCCCGCTGGCGAGGCGGCGAGAGCGGCACGCGCTATCTGCCAGCACTTCATAGTCTGCTGACGCACATTCTCAGGCCCGTGCACTGAATCTGCTATACCCACGGAGAATAAATTTGCAATCTGTTCTAGCGCTTCTCGCAGCCACAGCGCCTCTCTCCTGATTGCATCGGTGGATAAGGCTTCCTGCGATACCCAATGCCGTTGTTCATAGCCATCTGAATCCGTGAAACAAACCTGAGCCACTTCTGTGCCAGGGGCATATTCCACTCTCACAGAAAGCATTGCATCGGTATCTGGCAATACTTTTCTCGCGGGCGCATCCTTTTCGCTGGAGCGTGCGGCGGGACATTGAGAGTCGTGTACATCATTCATCGGTCCAATTCCATCAGCGCGTTCAAGGCAGGTACATCTAGGCGCCGCAGGTGCGGCGCTCTCGGCTAGTAATTTCAATGCTTTCAAACAGAGCGTAACTTCTGCCATCGTCAGACATCGCGTACCTCTTGCATCCTCTTCAACACGTTGGAGCAGGAACTTCACTTCTGATGAAAGGAC
>Ga0137397_10000179_pt1 | contig 42351 bp, 30 predicted proteins | sample czorhiz116metaG_FD_106658 | JGI IMG/M metagenome (GOLD analysis project Ga0137397, IMG submission 106658) | Vadose zone soil microbial communities from Angelo Coast Range Reserve, California, USA - czorhiz1.16 metaG | ecosystem: Environmental > Terrestrial > Soil > Vadose zone | place: USA... | reverse complement strand
TTTACGCGATGCTAGCCTGCAATTGTAAGAGAGGCTTATCGTGAACCCGAAAGTACAATTTCTTCGGAGAACTGCAAGTGAGCGGGGTGAGGGCAAACTCAAAGCCGTCATCGTAACCGCGATCCTGATTTTCCTCGTTTATGTGGGCGTGAAGGTTGTGCCGCCCTACGTCTCTGAATACCAATTGTCGGAGAAAATGCAAGAAACGGCGCGGTTCGCGAGCGTGACGCGCAGCAACGAAGACAAGATCCGCGAAACGATTTTCAGAGAGATTCAGGACCTGGATATTCCCGCCACAAAAGAAGACGTGAAAGTGACGGCCGCGGGCGGAAGAGTTTCCATTAGCGTGGACTACTCGGTGCCCATTGACCTGATGGTCTACAAATTCGATCTCCATTTCACGCCGTCTAGTTCCAACAAAGACATCATTTAGGTAGGCCTTTGGACAGCTCCCGGCAAAGAGCCGCTTTCCACGCGTCCATAGTTAAGAGACAATAGAACTTCAGCCCGCTGGAGCCAGCTTGCGCATCCGTATCCAAAAAGGATTCTGGACGTCCGCTTTCGGTCTGACCCTGCTAGGGATTGTTTTCTTCATAGTCTTCGTTTGTGCGTCGGTCTTCGCCTGGTACTACGTCAAGTACGGACGAATGATTGATGCTCGCCTGTCCGGGCACGTCCTTCAAAACACAACCCAAATTTTTTCTGCTCCGGAGCAGATTTCGACCGGGCAGGCTTGGGGGCCGGACGACTTGGCGCAGTATCTCCAACGCGCCGGGTATCGTCCTCAGTCGGACGATACCGCTTTGGGGCAGTACACGGTGCAGGGAAATATCGTGGAAGTACGGCCGTCAAAGCTTTCTTACTTTGCCGGGAGCAATGCGATTGCGGTGAAGTTTGCGGGAAAGAGCATCCAGTCCATCCGGCCTCTATCCGGAGGGTCGGACCTAGGCATTGCGGACATCGAGCCGCAGCTGATCACCAACCTGTTTGATAGTTCGCGGGATAAACGGCGACCGGTTCGCTATGAAGATTTGCCGCCGACGCTGGTGAATGCGATTCTGTCCGCCGAGGACAAGAGATTTTTCGAACACCCGGGGTTCGACTTCATTCGAATTTTCGGCGCGGCGTGGAACGACTTGCGCCACGGTTCGCGACTGCAGGGCGCCAGCACTATCACGATGCAGGTGGCGCGGACGTTCTTCCTTTCGACGGATCGCAACTGGCGGCGGAAACTGGCCGAGGCGATGCTTTCGTTCGAGCTGGAACAGCGCTTCAACAAGAAGCAGATTTTCGAAATGTACGCGAACGAAGTGTACCTGGGAAACCGCGGTAGCTTTGGGATTCGCGGATTTGCTCAGGCGAGCGTCGCTTATTTCGGAAAAGATTTGCGGCAACTGACGCTGCAGGAGTGTGCGTTCCTGGCGGGAATTATTCGCGCGCCGAACTATTACTCCTCGGCGGATCGGCATCCCGAGCGCGGGGCGCAGGCGCGAGACCGCGTGCTGCCGCAGATGCTGGACAACAAATTCATCACGGAAGCGGACGTTCAAGATGCCAAGCGTGCGCCGCTGAAAATCATCCGGACCTCGGTATCCGGCAATGAAGCTCCTTACTTTGTGGATATGGTGAAGGACCACCTATTGGACAAGTATTCGGAGAACGAGCTGCTGAGCGAGAACTTCCGCGTCTATACGACGCTTGACCCGGCGCTGCAGCGCGCAGCCGTGGCGGCGCTCGATGCGGGCGTGAAAAACGTGGATACGCTGCTCGCGAAACGCTACGACAAATGGAAACGCGAGGCGAAGAAAAAAGGGAGCGACGAGCCCATACCGCAAGTGCAGGCGGCGATGGTTGTGCTCGATCCGCGAACGGGAGAAATCAGGGCGCTGATTGGCGGCCGGGATTACGGACAGAGCCAGTTGAATCACGCGATTGCGCATCGGCAGCCGGGATCGGTATTCAAGCCGTTCGTCTATTCCGCGGCGTTCACGAACGCGGTGGATGGCGTGCAACCCGTGATCACGCCCGTGACCACGGTGGATGACGAGCCTACGACGTTTGAGTTTGAAGGGCAGGAATATACGCCCAACAACTACGGCGAAAAATTCATGGGACGCGTGACTGTACGCGAGGCGCTGACGAATTCGCTGAACGTGGCGACGGTGAAAGTGGCGGAGTTGATCGGTTACGGGCGCGTGGTGCAAATCGCGCGGCAGATGGGACTGGGCAACAACATTCGCGCGACGCCGGCGGTAGCACTAGGCGCGTATGAAATGACGGCGGTTGACGTTGCCGCTGGATATACGGCGTTTGGGCAGAATGGTCTGCGTGCGGAGCCGCAATTCCTGCGAAGCGTGGTGAGTGCGAATTCAACGGTTTTGGAAAAGGCGAGTCCGCAGACGCATCAGGTTCTTGATCCGCGCGTGGCGTATTTGGTGACGAGCGTTTTGAAGGACGTGTTGAACCGCGGCACAGGCGCTTCCGTGCGGGCGCACGGCTTTACCCTGCCTGCAGCGGGGAAGACGGGAACGTCGAGGGACGGCTGGTTCGCGGGCTACACTTCGAATCTGGTTTGCGTGATTTGGGTTGGGTTCGACGACAACCGCGACTTGGGATTGCCGGGCGGCACCGCGGCGGCGCCTATGTGGGCTGACTTTATGTTGAAGGCGACCGCGCTGCCTGGTTACCGCAACGTGAAAGATTTTGACCTGCCAGAGGGCGTGCAGACCGCGGTGCTGGATCCCGAATCGTTGGAGCTGGCAACGCCGAATTGCCCGACAACGAAGGACGAAGTATTCGTGACCGGCTCAGCGCCGACGCAGTTCTGCGAGCTTCACGGCGGCGGACGCGGAATCGTTTCTTCGACGGGGTCATTCCTCTCGCATATTTTTGGCGGCGGTGAAAAGAAGCCTGAAGATGGAACGCCCGGCGGGACGCCGCCTGCCGGCACGAAATACGACCCAAACCGGCCGCCAAATGCCACGGGGCAGGGGCCTGACCCCGGTGCCAAAGAGGTTAAGGAGGAGGACAAAAAAAAGAATCCCTTGAAGAAGATTTTTGGTATCTTTGGGGGTAAGAAAAAGCCCGAGCCGGGCAAAACCGACCCAGGCCAACCAAAGCCGAAACCGGACAATCCGGACAAAGGAGATTCGCCATGACTCCTTACCGACTGGCGATTCCAGCAGGTGTTCTCCTCCTCAGTATTACCGCTTCCTCTGTAGGACAGACCAAAGACGAACCGAAAGAAATAGCCACCTATGCGCCACGAATGCAGGCGCCCGCGCAGGCGTCATCTGCAACTGCCACCGCTGCAGCTCCTGCGACGGTGCGGCAGCTCACGGCGGAAGAGATGGCTGATTTGATGATGGCGCGAAAGGAATTCCGCGAAGCTGCTCTTGCGTACAAAAAGCTGACCGAGCAATTTCCGAAGAGTGCGGTCATCTATAACAAGATGGGGATTGCGCTGCATAAAGAGTACGACCTTGGGGGCGCGCTGAAATCGTACGAGCGCGCGGTGAAACTGGATCCCACGTACGCCGATGCGCAGAACAACATCGGCGTGATTTGGTATGACAAGAAGAAATTTGGCCGCGCGATCCGCGCCTATCAAAAGGCGATCAAGATGAGGAGCGATTTGGCAGTGTCGTTCAGCAATCTGGGTTACGCGTACTTTGCCGACAAGAAGTACGAAGAGTCCATTGGCGCGTTTCAACAGGCGCTGAAACTGGATCCGGCCGTTTTGGATCACAACTCGGGCCGGGGCGGATCAACCGTACAAGACCGCTCGGTGGATGACCGCGCAAAGTTTTATTTTCTGTTGGCCAAATCGTTCGCGGAGGCGGGGAACTTTGAGCGCAGTATGATTTACCTGCGCAAGGCGAAGGACGAAGGCTACAAGTCCATGACGGACGTGCAGACTGACCCTGCGTTCTCCGCGATGATGAAGCTGCCGGAAATGCAGGAAGTGCTCGCGCCGAAGGCACAAGACGCGTCGCATTAAACTTTGGCAGTCCGAGCTGCCGCCTATCCTTACAAAAGGCCGCTCTTTTTGCTCCCTGCGGCTGTGTTCACCGCGGTCTGCTACAATTTTCGTGATCATGCGGCGAACCCTTGTGTTGTCTGTATCTTTGCTGACATTGGCTGTGGCTTCGCGTGCCCAGACCGTGCAGGGTGCACGGACACCTTCAACCACCGTGCAGGGAATTTTTCTCGTTTTTCCATTTGAAAATGCCGGCGCCAGTCCGCGCATGGACTGGTTGAGCGAAGGGCTGGAAGAGCTGACGATTCAAAGGCTTTCCGCGGCGGGACAGCAAGTGTATTCGCACGTGGGGCGCACGGCGGAACTCGATCGCTACGGATTGCCTTCAAACGCGAGGCTTAGCCACGCCACGATGCTGAGAATCGGCGCGGAGCTGGACGCGGATTACGTGGTGTTCGGGAAGTTCAATTCCGATGGGAATTCATTGACCTTGCAGGCGCGGATTTTGCGCGTGAATCCAGTTGGGCTGCGGCCGCTTGTGCAAGAGACCAGCAAGCTGGAGTCGCTCATGGACATCCACACGAAACTTGTGTGGAGACTACTCGCTGGAAACGGTCGGGCCTATCCGCTGAATTTTGCCGAGTTTTCGAAACTGCAGCGGCCGCTGCGGCTGGATGCGTTCGAACATTACATTCGCGGGCTGCTTGGGAGCGAGGATGATGCAAAGATACGTGAGTTGCGTGAAGCGACTCGGCTCGAACCGGACTGGCCCGATCCCGCGTTTGCGCTCGGCCAAGTGTATTACGGGCGCCGCGACTGCGAATCGGCGCTGCCGTGGCTGGGGCGCGTTCCGAGGGCGAGCCTGCGTTATGCGGAAGCGGTGTTTGCCACGGGAGTTTGCAGGCTGTGGCTCAATCAGCCGGACAAGGCTGAAGCGATTTTTGTTTCCCTGCAAGAAGCGTTGAAGGACAACCTCGTCTCTGGTGCGGACCTGCCGGAGATTCTAAACAATCTCGGTTTGGCGCGGGCACGGCAGGGGAAATCGGCGGATGGCGTCGCGGCGTTGCGCCGCGCCGCGGAGCTAGACCCCGAAGAAGACGATTATCCCGTGAATCTTGGATTGGTTTACCTGCGCGCAAGTGAATTTGTAAAAGCCGCAGATGAGTTCCGCGATGCAACAGAGCGCGAACCGGAGACTGCGGAAGATCGCGCTCTGTTGATTTTTGCGCTGGAGAAGGCAGGGAAAAAAGACGAGGCCAATGAAGAAAAGGATGCTGCGGCAGAGGCGTTGGGGCCGGGCGCGCTGTCTTCCGTCAAGCTTGATGGTTTGCCAAAAATGGAAAGGATCAAAGCTGAACTTGATACTTCCACTCTGCAACTTGAAAACTTGACGCAACAAAATTCAGCTACCGCGGCCGCCAGCGCGACGGGCAATTCGACTGCGGCACTTGTGCGGCGTGGCAGGCAGGAACTTTCCGCGGGACGCCTGGAAACAGCGGAGGCGGCGTTCCGGAGCGCGCTTGCGGCCGATCCGGGTGACGCATCGGCGCATCGAGGTCTTGCGGATATCGCGCGCCGCAGAAACAAACCCGACGACGCAGTGAAAGAGTTGCAGGCTGCGCTAGCGCGGCGCGATTCGGCCGTGGATCATGTGTCGCTGGCGCGCATTTACCTGGAGCAAAAGAAAAACGATCTCGCGCGGACGGAATTGGAACGCGCGGTGAAGCTGGCCCCAAATTACGCGGAAGCGAAACAGTTGCTGGAACATTTGCAAAGTGCGAAGCCGGGCGGGGCAAAAAAGTGAAGTCTTCCACCAGACAATTCGAACGGCTTGCGCGGCAATGGGTAGGAGCCACCGCGTTCGTTGCGGCTATCGTGGTTTGTTGCGCTTTGCATCCGGCGCGAGCGCAGGAAAAGCAGGCGGGCCCGCTCGTTCTGGACATGAAGATTGATGGAGAGATCGGGCCGGTTCTGGCGACGTACATCGAGGAAGGCCTGGCGGATGCGGCGAAGCGTCACGCGTCGCTGGTGCTGATCACCATGGACACGCCCGGCGGGCTGAGCGACTCCACGCAGAATATTGTGCAACATATTTTGGATTCGCCTGTTCCCGTGGCGGTGTACGTTGCGCCCAAAGGAGCGCGCGGGGCATCCGCGGGATTTTTCATTCTGCTCAGCGCGGACGTTGCCGCGATGGCTCCTGCGACGCGCACGGGCGCAGCTTCTCCGATTCTTGCTGTTGGCGGATACGTGATTGGAATTGACGAGACGCTGCGGCGCAAAATCATGAACGACACACAAGCGTTCTTGCGGAGTTTCACGGAAAAGCGCGGACGAAATCCCGCGCTGGCGGAAACGGCGGTGACGGAAGCGAAAGCGTTTACCGCAGAGGAATCGCTGAAAGGCAATCTGATAGACCTTGTGGCGGACTCTCCTGAGGAACTGCTGCGAAAGCTGAACGGGCGTGAAGTTACGCGATTCAACGGAACAAAAGTGAAGCTGGAATTGGCGAATCCCGTTCAACAAGAGTTCGCGTTGTCCATGCGGCAGGCGTTTCTGGCGCGAATCGTTGAGCCGGATGCATTTTTCCTGTTGCTGATTGTAGGAGCGCTCGGTTTGTACACGGAGTTCACGCATCCGGGAATGGTGGCACCGGGAGTGGTCGGCGCGATCTCCATGGTGCTGGCACTTTACGCCATGCACTTGCTTCCCGTGAATCTCGCGGGCTTGCTGCTGATTTTGGTCGGCATAACGCTGTTTGTACTCGAAGCGAAATACACGAGTCACGGCGTTTTGCTCGTCGGCGGAATTGTGGCCATGGTTTTAGGCGCGCTGTTTCTGGTTCGGTCGCCGCTTACTGCGGGCGGCGTGAGCCTGGGTATTGCGCTTGCCGTGACGCTGCCTTTCGCGCTGATTTCGGTAATTCTCACGAGGCTGGTTCTACGTTCGCGAAAATGGAAGCCGCAGACGGGCGTGGAAGGCATGATTGGACACCCTGGTACCGTCGTCGAAGCGATTTCTGCCGGAGCCGAAGGAATGGTGCGCGTGCAAAGCGAATTGTGGCGGGCAAGCGCTGCTCAAGCGATTCCTGAGGGAACCGTCGTGCGGGTTCTGAGTGTACAGGGTTTGAAAGTTGTCGTTGAGCCCGTTCCGGACGCGGATTCGAAAAAGGTTTGAACTGAGATTTGGATTGGGAGGCATCAGATGGACATCTTTTTTATCGGCTCGGTAGCGGCAGTGGTGATTTTTCTGGGCTGGATTTGGGGTTGCCTGAATGTCATCCGGGAATGGGAGCGCGGAGTAATTCTTCGGCTGGGAAAAATGTTGCCGGATGTGAAGCAGCCAGGCCTGCAGTTTATTTTCCGGCCGATTGAGACGCTGAGTATTATCTCTTTGCGGTTGGTCACCTTGGACGTGCCGCCGCAGGACATCATCACGAAAGACAACGTATCTGTGAAAGTGAACGCGGTTTGCTACTTCAAGGTCGTTGATGCGAACCGCGCGCTCAGAGAAATCGAGAACTATCAATATGCCACTTCGCAGCTCGCGCAGACCACACTGCGAAGTGTGGTGGGGCAATTTCAGTTGGATGAAATTCTTTCCCAACGCGACAAGGTCAACGGGAAATTACAGGTAATTCTAGACCAGGACACGGAAGCATGGGGAATCAAGGTCACTAAAGTGGAAGTAAAGCAGGTGGACATACCGGAACAGATGCAACGCGCGATTGCGCGGCAGGCAGAGGCCGAACGCGAGCGGCGCGCAAAGGTCATTCACGCGGACGGCGAGTTTGAAGCCTCACAAAAACTGGCGGACGCGGCCAAAGTGCTGGAGACTCAACCATCCGCAATCCAGTTGCGCTACTTGCAGACGTTAACTGAAATAGGTGTCGAGAAGAACACAACGATTGTCTTTCCCCTGCCGGTAGATATTATTAGTAGCTGGGTGAATGCGTTAGGGGGCAAACAAAAGTAAGCATGGCTGCTGGGGGAAAAAGAGGGAGCGCGGGTGATCGCGTGCTGGAGGGCCGGCACGTAATCGGTTTGTTTTTCCTGATGCTGCTTTTTTCCGGCGTGTTCTTCACGCTCGGCTATGTGATGGGGCGCAACCAGTTCGAAGGGCAAGTGCGGGCGGAAACCTCCACGCGGCCGTCGGACATGGTCATAAATTCGAAGCCCGCGAGCAATTCCAAACAAACGAAATCCGTTCCGCAGGTCGAGCCCGCAACTGATCCCGCCACGCCGCCGAGTTCCGATTGGGAGTTTTATCACGCGGGTGAAAACAAAGCAGTTGATGAGCACCTGAAGCCGGCGCCAGCGGGCAGCGCGCCCGCGAAGACTATTGCCGCTGCGCCGTCCAGGAATTTGACGGTAGCCGCGAAGCCGCTGAACACTCAGGTCCAAAAGAGTTCGCCAGGCGCACCGCAAATTCCGCGCGGAGCATTTACCGTGCAAGTGGCCGCGCTTACGAAACAAGCGGATGCCATGAGCGTTGCCTCAAATTTGCAAAAGAGAAAATTCCCCGCATACGTTGTTCCACCGCAGGGGGACAAATATTTTCGAGTTCAGGTGGGTCCTTACCCGAGTCAGAAGGCTGCCGACGCGGCTCGCAAGAGCATCGAATCCGCCGGCTTTAAGGCCATCGTGAAGCGCGGATGACGCCGCGCAACTGGTTCGCTTTTCTCAATCCACAAACAGACGCGGAGATGCCCATCGCGCTCCGGGTGTTTTTCGCCGCGCTCACGGGCGCGGGACTTTCCCTTTCCTTCACAGGCTTTTATTTGCAGATCTATTCGTGGGTCAGCGTTGGGCTGCTGCTGATTCTCGTGATCGGACCGAAGCCACGCGTGGCGTTCCTCTGCGGCTTCTTGCATGCGATTGCGTTTGTGCTGACTTCGGTGCCATGGATCGCAACCGTACTGAGCGTGCACGGAGGAGTTTCTCGCGCGGGCGGCTGGGGCGTACTGTTGCTAATCGCCGCTGCGTGGGGAGTGTTGATTGGCGGTTTCACGTGGTGCGCGAATCGCATCGCCAAACGTGACGTGACGCTCGCGTGCATCGCGGCGCCGTTCCTTTGGGTGACGTTCGAATTTATTCGCGCGCACCTGCCGGAGATTAGTTTTCCATGGAATCTGCTGGGCTATCCCGCAGCGGCAAACCCGGCGCTGGTGCAAGTTACGACCGTTACCGGAATCTACGGACTTTCATTTGCAGTGGCGGCGTTCAATTCGCTCATCGCTTGGGCGGATGTTGCATCCAAGCCGCCGACGAAGAAAAAAGTAGCCATCGTTGCGATTGTAACGGCTGCAATTCTCTTGATTATGCTCGGTGGCGGAAAACTCGTACCGAAGCCGGTTGCGAGTCATGCTGCGCGTGCTGTGCAGCCGAATTTTCCGGAAGTGGAATCGTACGGACAAGATTGGTTTGGCACGCACAGGGACGATCTAAAGGATTTGGAAGACCTAAGCCTGGAGACATCTGCGAAAAATCCAGACTTGCTGGTCTGGCCGGAAGCGCCCGCGCCATTTTCGTGGCAAGAATCCCAATTCGTGAAACTGGCTTCGCATATTGCGATTCAAGGCGGACATCCGTTTCTTGCCGGCACGATTGAGTGGAAGCCCGAAAAGCTGCCTTCGGGCCTGTTGAGTCAGATGCCGTACAACAGTGCGGTGATGGTGGATGGGCAGGGCCAGCGAATTTTTTCCTACGACAAGATGCATCTCGTCCCGTTCGGCGAATACGAACCGTTTCCGTTAATTCATCGCGTGGTGTCGAGCGTCTCCAGCGAAGTGGGTGGATTTCGCAAGGGAACGAAGCGCGAGGTAGGGACGCTTCCGAATGGGCATAAGTTCGGCGTTTTCATTTGTTATGAGGCGATCTATCCCGGTGAGATTCGCGAGTTAGCCGATAAGGGCGCGAATTTGCTGATCAATATTTCGAATGATGGTTGGTTTGGAAAATCGGCAGCTGCAGAACAACATTTGCGCATGGCGCGCGTGCGCGCCGTAGAAAACAGGCGTTGGCTCTTGCGCGTAACGAACAGTGGAATTACGGCCGCCGTGGACCCTTATGGCCGGACGTTTACGGCGATACCGCGAGACGTCCGCGGGGCAGCGGATTTGCCATACGATCTTCGTACGGACCGCACGCTGTACACGAGACTTGGTGATTGGTTCGCCTGGCTGTGCGTGATTGTTTCGGTTATTCTAGTAGGGAAAACGTTCAAGAAATAGATAACGAAACAATTTACGACTGCGAAGAGTGACCGAGAAATGATTCTGGAAGATCTGCAGCACCGATACGAAAACCTAGAGCAGCGCATCTCCCTTGTGCGGAGCTTTCTTTGACGCCGCGCATTTCCGCGAAGAGTTAAAAACCCTCGAAGAAAAAATCGCGCAGCCCGGCTTCTGGGATGATCAGGAGAAGGCCCAGGGCGTTTTGCGCGAGCGCAAACGTGCCGAAGACCAAGTCGGCGCGGACGCCAAACTGACTTCCGTGACGGGTGACATTGAGACTTACGTTGATCTAGCAGCGCAGGAAACGAACGCTGCTCAGAAGGAAGACCTGCTCAAGGAATTAGACCGCGAGTTGAACAACGCCGAGGCCTTCGTGTCGGAACTGGAAACGCGCACGCTGCTCTCCGGCGAAAACGATCACCTGAACGCGATCATGACGATAAAGCCGGGCGCTGGCGGCACGGAGTCGCAAGACTGGGCTTCGATTCTGCTGCGTATGTATTTGCGCTGGGCGGAGCGCAAGAAATTCAACACCGTGGTGCTGGACGAAACACCTGGAGAAGAAGCGGGAATCAAGAACGCGACGATTCAGTTCACTGGGGAAAATGCCTACGGCTTGCTCTCCGGAGAAACGGGCGTGCACCGTCTTGTGAGAATTTCTCCATTCGACCAGGCGGCGCGGCGGCACACGTCCTTCGCGAGCGTTTTCGTAATTCCAGAAGTGGACGACCGCATTGAAATAAACATTAAGCCGGACGAACTCAAGCTGGACACCTACCGTGCAGGTGGCAAAGGCGGCCAGAACGTTAACAAGGTGGAAACGGCCGTGCGCATCACGCACTTGCCCACGGGAGTTGTGGTCGCGTGCCAGGTGGAGCGCAGCCAGCACAAGAACCGCGAACTGGCGATGAAGATGTTGCGCTCGAAATTGTATGACCTGGAAATGCAGAAGCGCCGGGATCAGACCGACAAGCTGGACGAAACAAAAATGGATATTTCGTTTGGCAGCCAGATTCGCTCGTACGTGATGCAGCCGTACCGATTGATCAAGGATCACCGCACGAAGTTTGAAGTTGGCGACGTAGATCGCGTTCTGGACGGCGATCTGGATCCCTTTATTCGTTCCTACCTGATGGCGAAGAAGACGAAGGGTAAGCTGACGGTCGAGCCGGACGAAGACGCGGCGTAGAATCCCCTAACCCAGTTTCTGGCAAGCGATTGGCCATTTGTCCGACTTATTAGGAGTTACCCCACGGGTTTCACTCGGCTCGTTGACAGCACTGGCAAAGCCGCACATAATCCGCAAGTTCTCGTCCCGAAGCGCACTTCATTCTCGTTTCTGGCGAGTGTTCCGTGACGTTTCGATACGCGGCAATCGTGACCACCCTTGCTGTTCTGGCCCTCCCTGCACCCGCACAGAAATCCAATATCCGCGCCGACAGCGATCCCAAAATGGTCGAGTCCGTAAAAAAGTTCGAGCTTGAGTTGTGCGACTTGATCGTTCGAGGGGAGTGGGACGCCTATGCTAGCCGCCTCACGGATGATTACATCCGTATCCTGCCGGGCAAAATCCAGGACAAAGAAGTGTAGAATGAGTTCCGCACGTCGAATGCGAAGACGACATCGATGGTCCCTGAACGGTTGGATGTCCGCATCTATGGAGAGACGGCCATAGTGATTATCCGACTCCGGTCGCGCGAACAAACGCCCGACGGGCATACCATCGACCATCGCGGCTGTGCAACAAAAGCATTTGTCTGGCGCAATGGAAAATGGTTCCTCGCACAACTTACCGGTTCACCGTTGAAGTAATGGCTGTGCCACTTCACGCGAGTCACCGCATATCCCACTTGCCGACCCGCTGCTGAGAACAGGGTCATTGCTAACCAACTTTCACTAGCCTAATTGGTCAAGCGAAATGAGCTGGTGTCGCCCCTATGGGGCTTGCTGCACCTTGCGACTGTGACCTCAGCCTTGCGGCCTGGGCTAACCAATGCCGCGCCTCCGGCGCTGGTGGGTAAGGGCTCACGTGCGTCCCTCGAACCGCTTACGAAGAACGGATCTGAAGATCCGCCACTACATGTGAGAAATGCTGGAAGCCGGACTGCCTTCAGTCTTTGTAGGGGTCGAATTCGTTGGCGCCGGCCATGGCTACGCCGATTGGCGTGAGGGTGTGGAGGACGCGGATGCTGTCGCCGTGTTCGCCAAGCACTTTGTCGAGGCGCTTATAGCAATGAGGTGACTCATCGAGGCCGGCGCCGCGGAGTTCGACTCCGGAGCGATCGACCCATTCGCGCATCATTTCCTGGGAAACTTTACCCGGCCGCAGGACTGCGCCGGTTTTCTTGTCCACTTTTCCCTTGGCTTCCATGCGGCCCATGACCCGACCTGCACCGTGGACCGTGCTGTAAAGGGAGTATTTCGCCTCCTCGTTCTCAACGCCTTCGAGGATTACGGATTTTTCGCCCATCGTTCCACCGACGAAGCCTTTTTGCCCGGGAAAAGCCGGCGTCGCCCCTTTGCGCACGACCCAGTAGTCTTCGCTGCCATGCGTTTCGCGCCAGGCAAAATTGTGATGGTTGTGCACTTCTTCAATGATCTCCGCGCCCAGAATCTTCGCGACTCGCTGGCAGACCCAATCACGGCCCGCGTAGGCATACTCGCCGGCGAGATTCATGCAGACAATGTATTGAGACCCGAGATCGTTGAAAGCGGGGATAACGCAGGGTTCCACGTCCATGCCGTCTTTCGCGCCACCTTTTTCAAGGAACCAGGTCGCAAGTTTGTGACCGAGGCCGCGCGAGCCGAAGTGAACTCCAATCCAAACGCGGTCCTGTTCGTCCGTGAAAAGGTCCACATAATGATTGCCGGAGCCGACGGTGCCGAGTTGCTGACGCGCCATTTCTTTGAGCGGAGACGCGGCTTGCGTCTTCCAAGCGTGGTTTTCGAAAAGAGCGTGATCTACGCGCTCATTGTTTTTGCGGCCGACGCCGAAGCTGATGATGCTCCAGACATCGTCCATGATGCGCTTGATATTTGCACGAAGCTCGACGCCGGGCATGTCTACGCGGACGGCTTTGTTGCCGCAGGCGATGTCGTAACCGACGCCAGAGGGGCTGATCGCGTCCTTGTATGCGACGACGCCTCCGATTGGCACGGCATAGCCTTTGTGGTGGTCAGCCATGAGTGCCACTTTGTCGGCGGTAAGCGCACACGTCTTGATTTGTGAAACCGCGCCAGCGTCGGGAGCGCCCCAGATTGGAATTCCATCGACAAATTGCATGGTTTACGTTTCCTTTTAGGTGCAGCCATATTGCCGAGAGCACTCCAGCAAATGAAATTAGTGCGGGTTCTTTGCGGACGAAGCCGCTTTTTCCGGCAGAGCGAACGCGTAGAGAGTGTCCTGAACCGGCATGAGAAGATATTGGCGCCCATCCAGCTGATACGTCATGGGAGATGCAACCAGGCGTGCGCCGATGTTCAGGTGCCAGAGTGTATTGCCTGTGGCCGGGTCGAGAGCGAGAAGATTTCCAGAATTATCCGCGGTGAATAAGAGATGCCCCGCCGTCGTCAGAATTCCGGCGATACTTTCTCCATCGCCGAGTTCGTGATTCCAGATCACTTTTCCAGTGCGGTAATCGAGCGCGCGCACCGTGGAGTTAGCCCAAAGATTTCTGTCGCGGCCGCCCCAGCCTTCGGCTTTTGTTTCAACGGTGTTGTAGTAAATGCTGAAGAGGCGGCGCGCATTTACGTAAAAGAGATTTGTTTGTGGATCGAAACTGGGCGCCATCCAATTCGTCGAGCCGTCGGATCCCGGTTCCACCAGCGCGCCATCCGGGCTCGGCGTTGCCTCCGGCTTGGCGATGGGCCTGCCTTTTGCATCTATGCCGGAAGACCACGTTTGGTCTATGAATGCTGCTGTGACGAGATGCTCTCCGTTTGTGCGATCGAGCAAAAAGTAAAAGCCGTTGCGACTGGCCTGCCCAAGCAGCTTGCGAGGCTTGCCCTTGAACTCAGCGCCAAAGAGCACCGGGGTTTGCACCGCGTCCCAGTCATGCACGTCGTGCGGAGACGGTTGAAAATACCAGACAAGTTTTCCCGTGTCCGGATTCAGCGCGACGATCGTGCATGTGTACAAATTGTCGCCCGGGCGCCCTTCCCCTGCGAGGACGGGATTTGGATTACCCGTGCCCCAGTAAAGAAGATTCAACTCCGGATCGTAAGTGCCCGTCATCCAGGTCATTCCGCCGCCGTGCAGAATGGCATCGGTGTCCTTCGGCCAGGTTTCGGAGCCTGGTTCGCCGGGTTTCGGCTGCGTGTACCAACGCCACTGCACCGCTCCAGTTTTCGGATCAATGGAGACCAGAAAACCGGGAATGTCCGTTACGTCGCCGGAAACGCCTGCAATGACGTGATCTTTGACAACAAGGGGCGCCATCGTGGCGAAGTAACCCAGCTTGTCGTCTGCAAGTGCGACGTCCCAGCGCATTGTTCCATCTTTTGCGTTGAGACAGATGAGGTGTGCGTCGGGCGTCGTGAAGAAAAGCGAATCTTCGTACATAGCAAGGCCGCGATTGCCGATGTGATCGCCCTCGGAAGCACGATGGTAGTGCCAAATCTGATGCCCGTAACGGGCGTCCACGGCCCAGACATTGTCTGGAGATGAAAAATACAAGATGCCGTTAACCTCTAGCGGAGTGGATTTGAGAGTATGCGTCGGAGTTCGAAAGACCCACGCGAGCGAGAGCAAACTCACGTTTCCCGCATTAATCTGATCCAGAGTGCTGAAGCGGCGGCCGGAATAATCACCATTGTAGGTTGGCCAGGTATCCGTCGCGGGTTTGAGTAATGCAGCTGGATCCAGACCTTGCGCCGAGGCGTGGGAAGCGCAGAGGCCAGCGGCAACGATAAACAATGCCAAGCAAAATTTTTCCAGTCTTGCGAACGGAGAATTCATCCCTGCTCCCATAATTGCCGAAGCTACTTAAGACTATTGATGTACGCAAAAAGATTGTGCATGTCGGCTGACGTTAGCTTGTGAAGCAGTTCGCGGTGTTCAGCGAGTGGGTCCTTCAGCTCGAGTTTCACGTCTTTGCGGAGAAACGAGCGATACCATCCGGTTTTGTCGCTGATGCGGATGGAAACTACAAAATCATCGAAGTGCGAGACGACGCCCTTGATTTGCTCCCCTGACGGAAGTGAAACCGTCGCCATCACAGGCTGGCTGTCTGGATAGAGCATGTGCGCTTGAAGCTCGATGGGCGGGTATTTGCGAGAGACACCCGCGAGATCACCCGTCGGCGAATGACAATTCTTGCACCCGCCCGCGCCTTCAAAGAACGCTTTGCCTTTTTCGGCGCTGCCCGTTAGAAGTTTCTCCACCGGATAAGTATTCGGAACACCAGAGGATTCCAACGCCTCCTTGGCGCGCGCATGCAAGTAGGCAGCGATGTCCGACACTTGATCATCGGTCGTAGGCATGGCGGGCATGCCTTTGTCCGGCCTGCCGTTGCGAATAACTTCGCCAATTAGCTCGCCCTTCAGGTCATGCGCGACGAGCGGTGAGCGCACAAGATCAGGTCCACGCGCGCCCGTCGCGTCCGCACCATGGCAGAAGGCACACGCCTGACCGAAGAGCTTTTGGCCGCGCTGAACCGGTGCCGGAGAGGATTCTGTTTGCTGCGATCTCGCGCTTGAAACGGAGAGTACGCCCAGAGTTAGAACGGCGCCTATTGAGGTTGCCAACCCTCGGAAAAAGCTGGCGTGGTTTCTAAGCCACAGCATAGTCCTCCTTGTCAGCACGTGTCCGGCGCATTCTATCTGGGTCAGGCGAGCGTGTGAAGGTTGTTTGCGAACCTCGGTCAGCCAACCGTGCCTACACCGTTCGAGTGCCTTTTTTGACCATTTAACCGCCGTCTAAAGCATTTGGATTCAATGCGTTGATTCATGCTCGCGAGAATGCTACCTTAGAAAGGTGAGGTTGTGTGCTTCAACGCATGCCACTGCGCTGACAAACGCGAGTCCCAACAAAAAGCGTTGTCTAAATCGAACTGTGCACGGGAATAGCTGGGCGACGACAAACAGCTAACCCCAGAGGAGCGTTCGTTTTGAGTCAAGGACTAAGGAATTTTCTTTTTACGTCGGAATCGGTTACCGAAGGACACCCCGACAAGATTGCCGATCAGATTTCGGATGCCGTACTCGACGAAGTCATGCGTCAGGACCCGAAGGGCCGCGTCGCATGTGAAACGTTGGTGACGACAGGTTTGGCTGTTGTGGCGGGCGAAATAACAACGACCGCTCATATTGATTACGACCAATTAGTACGCGATACGATTCGTGGGGTCGGCTACGACCGCGCGAAATATGGATACGACGGCGAAACTTGCGCCGTGATGTGCACGGTGAAGCGGCAGTCGCCGGACATCGCCATGGGCGTGGATACCGGCGGCGCGGGCGATCAAGGCCTGATGTTCGGTTTTGCCTGTGATGAAACCGAAGAATTGATGCCCATACCGATTCAACTCTCCCACCGCCTCACGCAGAAACTCTCCGAAGTTCGTAAATCCGGAAAAGTTGACTTCTTAAGGCCTGACGGCAAGTCGCAGGTCACGATTGAATATCGCAATGGGCGTCCCGCGCGCGTGGATGCGGTTGTGATTTCGACGCAACACAGCGACAGCGTTTCGAATGAAGATTTGCGCGCCGCGGTTACGGACCTTGTAATCAAGCCTGTAGTTCCTGCCGCGATGCTGGACAAAAACACGAAGTATTACATCAACCCGACGGGACGATTTGTGATCGGCGGACCGATGGGCGACGCGGGATTGACGGGCCGCAAAATCATCGTGGACACCTACGGCGGTTACAGCCGCCACGGCGGCGGCGCATTTTCCGGTAAGGATCCATCGAAGGTGGACCGCTCAGCTTGCTACATGGCGCGCTACATCGCAAAGAACGTGGTTGCTGCGGGATTGGCGACGAAAGCGGAAGTGCAGCTCGCATACGCCATCGGTGTGGCCGAGCCGGTCTCCGTAATGGTGGACAGTTTTGGCACGGCAACTATGGACGAAGAGAAAATCACGCAGCTCGTGCGCGAGAATTTCAAGCTCACGCCGAAGGGAATTATCGAAGCGCTCGATTTGCGGCGTCCGGTGTACAAGCCGACGGCCGCTTACGGACACTTTGGCCGCAGCGGGCCGGGTTTCACGTGGGAAAAGACAGACCGCGCAGATGCATTGCGCAAGGCGGCCGGTTTGGGCGCGGCTGCAACAGCAGAAGTGGGCGCGCGGCGATAACGCAGGCGCTTTGAAAAAATTGAAGAGGGCCCGCCCTCCTTACCTTCTGCGGGCCTGCACTTCCGGCCAGGAATCTCGAAACGAATACGAATTAACCTAAGGAGCAAGTCTGTGGCGACAGCAGAAATGAAAAAAGGCGATGTAAAAGATATCGGGCTGGCGGATGCCGGCAAGCGAAAGATTGAATGGGCGCAGCAGCAGATGCCAGTGCTGCAGCAAATTCGCAAGCGATTTATCAAAGAACAGCCGCTCAAGGGGCTCCGCGTTTCGGCGTGCCTTCACGTAACCAGTGAAACAGCGAACCTGATGATCGCGCTGCGCGATGGCGGCGCGGACATCGTATTGTGCGCTTCAAATCCGCTTTCGACGCAGGATGAAGTGGCTGCATCGCTAAATCGCGATTACAACATCCCGACATACGCGATTAAGGGCGAGGACAACGACACCTATTACACGCATCTGAGCGCGGCGCTCGATCACAAGCCACAGATGACCATGGACGATGGCGCGGACCTGGTGACGATGCTGCTCACGAAGCGCACGGATTTGGTGAAGGACGTAATTGCCGGTACGGAAGAGACGACAACGGGCGTGATTCGCCTTCGCGCGATGGCAAAGGACGGCACGCTGAAGTATCCCGTGATCGCAGTGAACGACGCGCAGACCAAGCATTTCTTCGACAACCGTTACGGCACGGGCCAGAGCACACTCGACGGCGTGATTCGCGCTACGAACTTGCTGCTCGCGGGCTTAAAGATTGTGATCGCAGGATACGGTTGGTGCGGGCGCGGCGTCGCGATGCGCGCAAAGGGACTCGGCGCGGACGTGATCGTTACGGAAATCGATCCAGTGAAGGGTATCGAAGCTGTGATGGATGGATTCCGTGTGATGCCCATGGCGGACGCAGCGAAGGAAGGCGACGTCTTCATCACGGTCACTGGAAACAAGAATGTGATCCGCGCGGAGCACTTCGAAGCGATGAAGTCCGGCGTGGTGATTTGTAACAGCGGTCACTTCAACGTCGAAATTGACATTCCTGCACTGGAACGGCTTTCGAGCGGCAAACGGGAAGTTCGTCCGCTCGTTGACGAATTTTCCTTGAAAGACGGCCGCAAGATTTGCCTGCTCGGCGAAGGCCGGCTTGTGAACCTTGCCACGGCGGAAGGCCACCCCGCATCCGTGATGGACATGAGCTTTGCAAATCAGGCGCTTTCCGCGGAATACCTCGTGAAGAATTCCAAAGACTTGAAGGCACAAGTGTACGTTGTGCCGGAACATCTCGATAAGGAAATTGCGCGGTTGAAGCTCGAGACGATGGGACACAAGCTGGATAAGCTAACGCCGGAGCAGGAGCATTATTTGTCGTCGTGGCAAGAAGGAACGTAAGAAGGGATCATTCGCTTCTTAATGTGGGGATCTAGGGGCACGAAATTCGTGCCCCTTTTTCTTGGCATTACTCCTTCCACAAACGGCGCTACTTGCGGCGGGCTTCGCTGTATTCTCCTAGTATGAAGATTACGGGAAATTCTGGCGCCAATTTTGGATGGCTGATCGGCTGCGTGATGTTCGTTTTCGCTACTTTGTTTGTGCCTACCTGTGGATACCCCCAGTCACCTGCGCCTTCCGAGCCGGCCAAATCGGAGAATCCGGCGAGCACTTCAAAACAACCGCCGCAGAAATCAATTCGCGAAATAGACTTGGAAGAATATCTGCAAGACCACATCGGCGAAGTGGATCCTGACTTTGTGAATCTTCAGGACCAGTGCGCGAAGGGAGATGACCCGATTCGCAGTGTTACTCTTAAATATGCAGACCTGGATGGCGACGGAAAAGAAGAGGCAATCTTTCAAGGATTCACTTGCCTCGCCGGTAATAACGGATACGATTTTTTTGGAGTGCTCAAGCTAAATGATGCGGGAAAGATCGTAGAGCTTCCGGTTCCTCCTTTTCCACGAGAATTCAAAGGGCGAGAAACGTTTGAGAATCTTCGCGGCCACGTACACTTGGAGGTTCTGGATGGAAAACTCGCCGAGGTCTATCCCGTTTATTCCGGTGATGAGTGCACCAATTGCGCCGCGGGAGGCGACAGGCAACTGATTTTCCGATGGGATGGACAGCATTTTGTTCCGGATGCCATCATAGACATCCCGCCGCGGTAACTGCGGGCAATAAAGGAACCCTCGGTTCATCTGCATGTACGATCTTGCGACTCATGCCCTGGATACTGCCCGCGTTCGAGGCGCGTCTTACGCCGATGCTCGCGTGATGCATCTGCGGCAGCGCGACTTGACCACAAAAAATGGGGAAGTAGGGACCCTCGCGCAGTCGGAATCCATCGGGATTGGTGTGCGCGTTCTTGCGAGCGGCGCTTGGGGGTTCGCTTCCACGGATCGACTTACAAAAGAGGGCGTGGTGACTTGCGCTGCGGAGGCTGTGAAGATTGCGAAGGCCTCGGCGTTGGCGAAGCGCAGCGATGTGATTATGGCGCCGGAAGACGCGTACGTGGACAGTTGGCAAAGTCCATTTCGCAAAGATCCCTTCGAGATTCCCCTGGAAACGCAGCTAGAACTCTTGCTGAAAGCGGACGCCGAGATGCGCCGTGTCAAAGGCGTGACGCTTACCGAGACCGATTTGCAATTTCGTAAGATTGATTCGTGGTTCGCGTCGAGCATCGGCTCCCGAATTCACCAACGCAAGGTGATCTCGGGCTGCGGAATTGTTGCAACGTGCTATCAGGGTGAAGAAATTCAGAAGCGATCGTATCCGAACAGTTTTGGTGGACAGTACGCGCTGCGAGGATACGAACTTGTCGAAGAGATGGATTTGGTAAAGCATGCGCCACGAGTGGCGGAAGAAGCCGTAGCGTTACACTCGGCAGCGCAATGTCCGCGAAAGAACGGCACTTTGATTTTAAGCGGCAGCCAACTCGGGCTGCAGATTCACGAATCCGTTGGACACCCCATCGAGCTGGACCGCGTGCTCGGCCAGGAAGCGAATTTTGCGGGCACGAGTTTTCTCACGCTGGACAAATTGAACAAGCTGAAATACGGGACGGACATCGTAAACGTTGTGGCGGACGCGCGCCTGGAACATGGGCAGGGACTCGGCACTTTTGCTTACGACGATGAAGGCGTTCCCGCGCAGTGCACGGACATCATTAAAGACGGGCAGTTCCGCGGCTATCTTTCGAATCGCGAGACAGCGCATCTCGTCGGGCTTGCGCGTTCCTCGGGCACCATGCGGACGGAAAGCTGGAACCGGCTGCCGATTATTCGCATGACGAACATCAGCTTGCTGCCCGGAACGTGGAAGGAAAACGATCTCATTGCCGATACGGAAGACGGAATCCTGATGGACACGAACCGCTCCTGGTCCATTGACGACCGGCGCTATCAATTTCAGTTTTCTACGGAAATCGCCTGGGAAATTAAGGGCGGCAAGAAAGTTCGCATACTGAAGAATCCGAGCTACAGCGGCATCACCACGGAATTCTGGAATTCTTGCGACGCGATTTGCTCGCGCGATTACTGGACGCTTTGGGGTACGCCGAATTGCGGAAAAGGCCAGCCGATGCAGACGATGGGCACTGGCCATGGCGCATCGCCCGCGCGGTTTCGAAACGTGCGCATTGGAACGGCGTTCGGCGAAAAATGACTCCGCACAGCAAATCCCGGATTGACGAAGGCGCCAGAGGCTTGTCTTCGGAGAAACGTCTGCACGAATTGATGCAGACGGTGATTCGTCTTGGGAAGGCGGCCGGCGCGGAAGAGACGGAAGTTCATCTGGACGAGACGCTCGATGCGCTGACCAGATTTGCGAATAACGGCATCCATCAAAACGTCGCCGAACACGGGCTGACCGTTTCCGTTCGGACGTTTCTGGATAGAAAAACCGCTCGCGTCACCACAAACAAATTGGACGAAGACTCGCTGCGTGCGGCCGTTGAGTCTTCGCTTTCGCTTGCGCAGAGCCAACCCAAAGTCCCGTATCTTTTGCCGATGCCTGCAAAACAGCGTTATCAGCGCGTGCAGCGATTTGTGAAATCGACCGCGGAACTGAGCGCCGCGGAGCGCGCCCGTGCCGTTCGAAAAGCGTGCGACCTCGCCGTGAAAGAAGGCCAAGTCGCTGCTGGAATTTTCGTAAGCGGCCAGATGCAGTCCGCCGTAGGAAATTCGCGCGGACTTTTTGCCACGTACCGTCAGACGCGAGCGGAATTTTCAATCACCATGCAACAAGAAGCCGCAACAAGCTGGGCGAAAGGTAACGCAGCCGACGTAAGGAATCTTGATCCGCAAGTGTTGGCACAACGTGCGAGCAAAAAAGCACGATTGGCAACAAGCGCCGGGGAACTTCCGCCGGAAAAATACACTGTGATTCTTGAACCGGCCGCCGTCCTCGACCTTGTTGGGTTTCTCTTCTACGATTTTGCTGCGACAGCCGTGGACGACAAACGTTCCTGCCTGAACGACCGCATGGGCAAGCAGCTCTTTGGGGAAAATATTTCTATTTGCGACGACGCCTATCATCCCGGCCAGCTAGGAGCGCCATTCGATGGGGAAGGCATCCCTCGCCAGCGAGTCCTTTTGGTTGACAAGGGCGTTCCACGCAATCTGGTTTACAGCCGCTCCAGCGCCAAGCGCGCCGGAAAAAAGCCGACAGGCCACGGCTTTGCGCTGCCGAATGAATACGGCGAAGCCCCCATGAACCTGGTTTTCTCAGGCGGCAAATCGTCGCTGGAGGAAATGATCGCTTCCACGGATCGCGGCCTGCTGGTCACGCGCCTTTGGTACATCCGCGAAGTAGACCCTTACGAAAAGGTGATGACCGGCATGACCCGCGATGGCCTCTTCCTGGTCGAAAAGGGCAAAGTGACCTCCGCCGCGCGCAATTTCCGCTTTAACCAGTCCGTGCTCGAGATGCTGCGGAACGTCGAGCTTATGAGTCCTGCGGTCCGGGCGACGGGTGAAGAAGCGTTCGAAATGGTCGTTCCGGCTATGAAAATCAATGGTTTCCAGTTCACGGAAGTCACCAAGTTCTAGGCCGAAAGCCCTCGTCCCGCCTGCCAAAGCTCACTAATCAGAAATTCAATTTTGTATATCGAATTTCTGCGTTGTACATCCCTCTATCCGCACCTCTATAAACGATGCATATGGGGCAGCGCCATCCCAATTGGGGCCATCCCGACCATGATGCGTGCGGAACCGGCTTCATCGCACGGCTAGGCGGAGCTGCGCGTTACGATATCGTCGAATACGCACTGAATGCCCTGGAACGCTTAACACACCGGGGCGGCGTCGACGCCGACGGCGCAAGCGGAGACGGCGCAGGGCTTCTTACCGGCCTTCCACGCGCATTTTTCACCACGAAAGCAACCGAGCAGGGTATTGAACTCCCGGAGCAATTCGGTCTCGGCGTTGCGTTTTTCCATGCCGAGGAAGTTTCGCAAGCGCGTAGCGCGATCGAAGAGGCGTCGGAGACCGAGCGTCTTCGCTTGTTGGGTTGGCGGCAAGTGCCGGTGAACCCCGGTTGCCTTGGGCAACGTGCCCTCGAAACCATGCCCGAAATCTGGCAATTTTTCATCGCGCCATTTCATCCGGCGCGCGGAGATGCACGTTTTGAGCGGCGTCTGGCATTGATGCGCAAGCGGGCCGAATCACTGATGCCCTCTCGATGTTACGTCTGTTCGCTTTCTTCGCAGTCGGTTGTGTACAAAGGCTTGCTCACACCGTGGCAGTTCCCACAGTTTTACGCAGACCTGCGCGACTCCTCTTACGAAACGACCTTCGCGATTTTTCACCAGCGTTATTCGACGAACACGCAACCGTCGTGGCACTTGGCGCAACCGTTCCGCCACGTAGCGCACAACGGAGAGATCAATACAATCGTTTCCAACCGCCGCTGGCTGCGTGCCAAAGAGCGGCAGATTCGCAGCGACCTCGCCGTCGGTCCGTGGTTCCGCGCCCTGGAAGAAAACGTCAGCGATTCGGCCAGCTTCGACAATGGATTTGAAGTGAAGTTGCTTCAGGGCTTTTCGCCGGAAGAGGCGATGCTAGCGATGGCGCCGCCCGCGTTTGAAAACGATCCACTGCTTTCGCGCGACGTTCGCGCCGCGCTTTCTGCGCTCTCGTTGCATAGCGAACCGTGGGACGGTCCCGCCGCGCTGATTTTCTCGGACGGCCAGGTCGTTGGGGCAAAGCTGGACCGCAACGGATTGCGGCCGCTCCGCTACACGGTGACGCACGACGGCCTCGTTGTGGCCGGTTCGGAAACAGGCCTCGTGGACTTTGAAGAATCGCGCATCGCAGAACGCCAACGGCTCGGGCCTGGCGAAATGATCGTCGCGAATCCCGCGACGGGAACGCTCTTCCGCTGGCGCGAAATCTTGAAGCGGCTGGCGACGCAGCAGTCGCGGCGGCCTGCGCCGCAGACCCGCAGGCTCGGAATTGCCACGGCTGCATCACCTCATCCAGCGGTGGAATTGCCAAAACGCGTCGCCGCCGCATGCGGCTGGTCTGACGACCAGTTCAAAATTCTTTTTTCTGCTCTCGTACACGGTAAGGAAGCGGACTGGAGTATGGGAGACGACGCGCCGCCTGCGTTTCTGTCCGCGCAACTACGCACGCTCTGGGATTATTGCAAGCAGCGCTTCGCGCAGGTGACCAATCCCCCGATCGATCCGTTGCGCGAAACGCACGTGATGTCGCTCGAAGTGAGCCTGCCGCAGGGAATCGCGCTACCGACGCCGATTCTCACACAAGCCGAGCTGGAAGAGTTGCTCGAAGCGTGCAGCCCTGTGCATCGCGAACCATTTTCATTTCCCTCCAAACTAGGAGTCCCGGGAGCACGCCGCGCAGTCGCTCAGTTGACTACCCCTCTGAGCGGTGGTGCGCGCCCGGGGCTCTTCCTCCTTTCCGATCGCGGAATGGACGCGGAGCATGCGGCATTGCCGGCATTGTTGGCGACGGCCGCGTTTTGGAAGCAGATGGTCGAAGACGGATTTGCGGACGTGCCATTGATAGTGGAGACGGCGCAAGCGTTTGACACGCACCACGTCGCGTTACTCGTCGCCGCAGGTGCGAGCGCGGTCGTGCCGTATCTTTCAGAACAGTTCACGGAAGAGCAAGAAACGGACGGAATGGCACATGTGCGCGCAGCGATCACGGCTGGTCTGCGCAAAGTGCTCGCGCGTATGGGTGTTTCCACGCTAGCGAGCTACCGCAACAGCTACCTTTTTGAAATCGTTGGGCTTTCCGAACAGTTCTGCTCGGACTTCTTTGAAGACGCCGCGGATTTTGCCGGCCAGAAGTCGCTCGACGATGTGCTCTCCGACTATTTGAAGATGCATGAGAAGGCGTTCGCGCCCGCTGCGGAGGAGATGCACGACGCAGGTCTCTATCGCTTCCGCAAAGGCGCGGAACTCCATGCAAATTCTCCCGAAATCGTGCGTCGGATGCACGCGCTCGTAAAGGCGCCAGACAAGGCCAAATACACTGCGTTTGAAGAGCTTGCGGATGCACAGGGACCGGTTTTCCTGCGCGATTTGCTGGAAACGGTGGTATCTGATCCGATTCCGCTGCAAGAAGTCGAGCCGCTCGAATCCATTGTGCGCCGCTTCAGCACGCAGGCCATGTCGCTCGGCTCCCTGAGTCCGGAAGCGCACAAGACTCTCGCGCTTGCCATGAACATGCTCGGCGGCCGCAGCAACACGGGCGAAGGCGGAGAAGACCCGAAGCTCTACACGGAAGAGCCGCACGCCGCGAACAAAATTAAACAAGTAGCTTCGGGAAGATTTGGAGTCACCGCAAATTATCTAGTGCATGCGCAGGAACTCGAAATCAAAATGGCGCAAGGCTCAAAGCCGGGTGAAGGCGGCCAGCTTCCCGCGAAAAAAGTAACCGAATACATCGCGCGCATTCGACACGCGACACCGGGCACGCCGCTAATTTCTCCGCCGCCGCATCACGATATTTACAGCATCGAAGATCTCGCGCAGTTGATTCACGATTTGCGCGCGGTGAATCCCCATGCGCGCATCGGCGTCAAGCTGGTTTCTGGCGCAGGCGTGGGCATCATCGCGGCAGGCGTTGCAAAAGCGGGCGCGGACGTCATCACCATTAGCGGACACAATGGTGGCACAGGCTCTTCGCCCCTCACCTCCATTAAAAACACGGGCCTCCCCTGGGAAATTGGATTGCGTGAAACGCATGAAACACTGGTTCGTGCAGGATTGCGTTCGCGCGTCGCGCTTCGCGTGGACGGTGGCTTGAAATTCTCGCGCGACATTCTGATTGCTTCCATTCTCGGCGCGGACGAATTCGGCTTCGGCACCGCGTCGCTGCTTGCCATCGGGTGTGTGATGGCGCGGCAATGCCACCTGAATACCTGCCCGGTGGGAATCGCGACTCAGGACGAAACATTGCGTCTGCGATTCAACGGTAAGCCGGAAATGGTCGTCGCGTATTTCCGCGCGCTCGCGGAAGAAGTCCGCAACAAACTCGCCGAACTCGGCGCTCATTCGCTCGCGGAATTGAAGGGCGCATACGATTGCCTGCGGCCGCGTTCTGTAAACTATGCGGAAACACCGGCGCTAGCGCTTGAATCGGACATGTCCTTCCGCATCGCACCGCAGCAGGCTCCTGGTTTGCACGCGGCCGTCGGCGAGACTTCCGTAATGCCTTCGCTGGATTTTCCCGCTGGCGCTCCGCAGCAGATTCGCAACTCCGATCGCAGCGTCGGCGCGGGACTCAGCGGGGATTTGATGCGCGCACGAATCCGGAAAAGTGCGCGAGAAGGAATTGTGGTGCAGGAATTTTCTGGAGCAGCCGGACAGAGTTTCGGCGCGTTCCTTTGCAGCGGCATGACGTTGAAGCTTAGCGGCGAAGCGAACGACTACGTCGGCAAAGGCCTTTCCGGCGGGACAATCTCCATCTCTTCCGGGCCGAGTGCGTCGCGCAGAGGCGATGTGCTGGTTGGAAACACAGTTCTTTACGGTGCCACGTCCGGTCAGCTCTTCGTTGCGGGGCGTGCTGGCGAGCGCTTTGCAATTCGCAACAGCGGCGCACTCGCGGTCGTCGAAGGTGTCGGCCAGCACGGTTGCGAGTACATGACGGGCGGTGTTGTCCTGGTGCTTGGACCGCTCGGTTTGAATTTTGGTTCTGGCATGACCGGTGGCCTCGCGTACGTCTTGCGCGCGGAAGCCGAAGATGTGCTGCACAAGGAGTTTGTTCGACTTGAAGAAGTGGAAGCGGCCGAGGAAGCCTGGCTTCGTCGCACTTTGCAGGAACATGGAAATTTCACGCGCAGTCCGCGCGCGGCCCGGCTATTGTCGCGGCGAGGTTCTCTCGGTCTCCTGCGTGTGCAGCCCGTGCATTTTCAGGGCACTGTGGAAAACACATGGGCGCCGATTTTGGGCGGCTTTGGCTTCTTGGAAGTCGCGCAGCCCGTGCCCGTCTCCGTTTCCGCCGCGACGCAAGCAATTCACGCCTGATGGCTCTTTCTTTCGCTCGCGGCTACCAATTTGGATATAATCTCCGCCTGAATGGACGGCTATGGATTTTGATCAACTTACAACTTTCGTATATGTAGCCAAACTCAAAAGTTTTTCGCGTGCCGGCCAGAAAGTGTTTCGCTCGCAATCCGCCGTCAGCGCACAAATCCGGCAGTTGGAGCAGGCGTATCGCGCAAAGCTGCTGGATCGCTCCGCGAAATCCGTAGAATTGACACCCGCAGGCGAAGTGCTTTTCGATTACGCGGAAAGATTACTGCGCTTGCGCGACGAATCCGTGCAGGTTGTAGCGGATCGCGGCAACGTCGTGCAGGGACCGGTTGTGTTTGGCGCAAATGAAGCGACCTGTCTCTATCTCCTGCCGGACATTTTTGCGGAATTTCAAAAACGCTATCCTCAGGTGCATATCAGCATTTACAGGAATTTCAGCCACAAAATTTTGCAGCGCGTGGAAGATGGTTCCGTGGATGTGGGTATCGTCACTTTGCCGCTCAAGTCTCCCAATCTGAAGGTCCATCATATCTATCGCGACCGTTTGCGTTTTATGGTCAGCGTGCGCAACCCGCTTGCGCAACGCACGAAAGTTACTTTGGAAGAAGTCGCCTCGCAGCCGCTGATATTTCCTCGCACGGGATTTACGCGCCAGGTTTTGGACAAGCTGTTCCGCCCCTATCGCTCGCGCGTCCACGTCGCCATGGAACTGCCAAGCATCGGCATGATTAAGCGCTTCGTCGGCGCGGATGCTGGCGTTTCGTTTATCAGTGAAAGTTTCGCGCGCGACCAGGTGAAAGCCGGCGAGGTGAAACTGTTGAGCGTGGATGGCGTGGATCTTTGGCGCGAGTTGGGCCTCGTTTACCGCCGCGATCGCAGCCTGCCACGCGCCGCGCAAGCGCTCATCGGTTTGATTCGCGAACATCGCAAGGGTTCGGAATCTTCCGAACCTAGTTAACCCGCCATGTTGCTTGGAATTTCTGGCTTAAGATTTCAGGGATGAATGCTGAAGTCGAGGCTTGAGATGGACCGGGAAATCACATTTTCTTGAATCTGAATTAAATCCGTATCAGCAAAGGTCATTCCGAGCGCCGTCAGCATATCTTTGCCGCGCGCAATGACCACCAGCGTGCCGGACCAATCGTGATTATCCGCCATCCCGCGATATTTATATTCGACCGCCGGCAGCCCGCCGACCGTCGTCTTGCGTTGGGAAATCAGGCGATAGTTGACATAAATTTCGCGCAGGCGTTTTTCCACCCCAGCCGCGGCCGCTTCGAGTGGCTCCTTCGTTTTTTCCTCGCCAACAACCATCAAAGTTGATTCGTTCGACGTACCCAGGGCGACGATTGCATTTGGCAGCGCCTTGCGCGCATCTTCTATGAGCTCCCAGCTTGGAGCCTTGTACATGCGGAAGCCGTGCGTGAAATTCGTGTACTGATTGCCTTGAATTTCTTCCTTGTTTGGCGGCGGCTCTTCTTTTGGCGGGGCAGGAGGCGGACCCGACGCGGCGAGAGAGCTATTTGTCGCGGGCGCCGCTGACTTCATGTTGGGAGCGGCAGCGTTTCCTGCGTTTGTGTTTGCCGGAATTGCAGGGCGAACGCTCGTATTCGAAATCTTATTTTTGGTGGAAACTTCTGTCGCGCTGGCTGCGTTTGGCGCGGGACTCGTCGCGGATGCCGGAGAAGATTCGTTTTTTGCGGGTTGCGCCGCAGGCTTCGAATCCGTTGGAGGGCCCGCCGGCGAGTTCGGTACGATTGCCGCAATCTTGTCCTTTTCCACGAGCACGTATCCAAAGTCGGTCTTCACTTTGAACATGTTGTCTTCGTAAGCCACGATCACACCGTAAAGTTTCTTGCCGTCTTTCAGCCGAATTTCGTCAGCCGAGGCGGGAATCGCGGCAAAGGCCATCATCGAAGCGAAGGCTACGCAGAGGACGCCGTTTTTCACAGAGGCTTGCATAAGCTGAGTATGCGTCCGTCCTGGTCCGCCTGCAAGAATCACGCTCGCGGACGTGTCCGGCGAGCCACCTCCGCAAGCAGCGCGGCCGCGCGGCTCGCAAGGTGCTCAACGTCCGCCAGTAACTGGCTGAGTTTTCCGCGCGTGGAATCCTCCAATCTTGCGTGCATTTGTTGAGCTGCGAGCGCTTCTGCAAGCAGGCGCAGCGCTTTTCTGTGGCGCGGGTTCAACCGTTCCCAAAGCCGCTGTTTTTCACCCCGATTTCTGCCCAGCCATTCCTCCGCGCTACCGGCCGGACGCCCTCCGGCGGGTTCGGCCGACTTCTCGCGGTGAGTTGTTCGCAGATAAAAGTGCATTTCAGTGTTTCTCCGGTTTCAGCGCGGTCAGGGATTCGCAATTCAGTTGGCCGCTCGGTTCGACGCGGCCGGTTACCTGGAACGTGCGTGTTTCGAAGACAAGTCCGCCATAGCGATCGTAAACATCGGGGAACAGTACAGTCTCGAAAAGTCCGTGCTGGTCCTCCAGCGTCAGAAACATCATGTTGCGGTAATTTTTTGTGCCGACATGCCGATGCGTCACCGCCCAGCCGCAGAGCGTTACGCGTTTGCCGGTGTAAGCGGGCAATTCATCGCTCCAGAGCTCGCCGTTGCGCGGCAGAAAATCGAGCGGGTGGCCGCTGACGCAAACCTCAAGCAACTCACGTTCATAGCGCAGTTTTTGTTCGCGCGTATAGTCCGGTACATTTTCCGGCATAGCCTGTAGCGAGCTGTGATTGTTTGCTGAATCACCAAAAAGAGAAGTAGAAGGTGCCGTCACTTTAGGAACTCGTCTCGCCTGATAAAAATTCCACTGCCAGAGCAGCGTTGATCGCGTGGCGCGGCAGTCGTCGTCACTCACTTCATCGAATGCTCCGCACTTGATGAGCGTTTCGATTTCGTCACGCTCTACGGTGACGCGTTCGAGAAAATCTTCGAGCGAACGAAACAGGCCGCCATGACCCCGCGCGTGCAGAATGTTGCTGAGCGTTTCTGTGCGCAATCCTTGTACTTGCATCAATCCGATGCGCAGGGCTTTATTTCCACTTGGCTGCAATTCCACGGTGTACTCCATCCGCGAATGATTCACCGATGGCAGCAGCACTTCGATGCCCCAGCGCTTGGCTTCTTCAACATAAGCGGAAACGTGATAAAAACCCGCACCCGCGCTGCACATCGCGGCAAGGAACTCCGCCGGATGATGCGTTTTCAAATAGGTCATGCGGTAAGAAATGTCCGCGTATGTCGCCGCGTGGGCTTTGCAGAAGCCGAAACCGGCGAATTTTTCCACCATCATCCAGGTTTCTTTGCGCTGCGCGTCCGTTAGGCCCATCATTCCCGCGGCTTTATCAAATTTGCCGCGCAACCGCTCGTAATCGGCGCGGCCGGAATATTTTGCGGAGGTTCGCCGCACCAGATCCGCCTCCGCGAGTGACATATCTCCAAGCGCCTGCGCAATTTGCATGACTTGTTCCTGATAAATGCAAACGCCCAATGTGTCTTGCAGTATTGGTTTTAGGGAATCATGCGCGTAAGTAGGCTCTTCTTTTCCAATCAATCGTTTTACGAATAATTCCTTGGAGCCATATTCCGCTGCGCCGGGCCGGATGATAGCCAGCGCAATGGCAGTCTCTTCCAATGTTTTTGCTTTCATCATCCGAAGCATGCCGCGCATGGCGGGCGATTCGATTTGAAAGACGCCCAGCGTTTTTCCCGAAGCAATCACGTCGCAAGTTTTCGGATCATTTTCTGGAATCGCATCGAAGTTGATATTTCTCGCCTTCGGCAGCGGAGTAGTTCCGTCTGGCGCGATATTATTTTCTTTTACTTCGCTTACTCCCCTAGCTTCCTGTTTCTCAATGTTGTCTAGCGCCAAAGACATCGTCGTGAACCCGCGCTGGCCGAGCAGGTCCATTTTGATCAGGCCCAGCGCTTCCACGGCGTGCATGTCGTATTGTGTGACGATGATTCCTTTCGCGGCGCGTTCGAGCGGCAAATACTGTGTCAACGGCCGCGCAGCAATCACCGTCCCACACGGATGAATGCCCAGGTGCCGCGGCGCATCATCCAGCTTCAGCGCCACTTGCAGAATCGTTTTCCAGGGCTCGTCATCTACTGGCAGGTCGCGGCACTCCGGCAAGTTGTGGATTGCCTGCAAAATTTCCCGCACAGGGCAGTGCGGCAACCGCTTGGTGAATCGGTTCACTTCCAGCGGTGGTACGCCAAAAACTTTCGCGATTTCCCGCACGGCGAGGCGCGCGTGCATGGTGACAAAACTTCCGATCATAGCTACGTGTGGCCCCTGCTCTCCTTGCGCGCCCCATCGCTCATAAACGTAATCAATCAATTCATCGCGTCGCGCTCCGCAAATATCAATGTCAATGTCCGGGCAATCGCCGCGCTGCACGTTCAGGAAACGTTCGAAATAAAGCCCCCAGCGCAACGGGCAAACACGCGAAATGCCAAGGCAGTACGTCACCATCGAACTCGCCGCCGACCCGCGCGCCACTGCGGGAATCCCGCGCCGCTTCGCCTCCTCCACGATGTCCCACACCAGCAAAAAGAACGGCGCAAGTTTCCACTTCTCGATGACATTCAATTCGTTCGTAAGCCGCGAAAGCACTTCCGGCTTGACCGGCCGGTAAATGCGCCGTGCGCCGTCAAAACACAGCTTCCACAAATAAGAAAAAGGTGTTTCGCCTTGCGGAACGGGAAATTCCGGCAGGATCAGCTTGCCGAGTTCCAGTTTTAAATCGCAGCGTTCAGCGATTTCCAGGGTCGCGCGCAGCAGTTCCGGGTGATCCGGAAACAACCGCTTCATTTCTGAAAACGGCTTGAACCAAGCTTCACCGGTAGTGATTTCCGCCTTGCTGGATTCTTGAGAAAGCGATGCCCCAACCGTCGTAAGCAATCCGCCCACGCGAACTGCGTTCACGGCGCGGTGATGCAAATGATCCTCGGATTTAAGAAAATGAACGTTGTTCGTCGCGACAAGCGGAATGTTTAGTTCTCGACCAATGCGTTCTGCTTCACGAAACAATCGGCCATCGCCGGGCGAGAGACGCTGCACCGCGAGATAAAATCTCCCGCCGAAAATCTCTTTGAGATACTTAATCTGTTCGACGCTTTCCGCGGAAGCGCAACTCGTCGCATCTTTGTCGCCGGGGTCCTTTGTCTTTCTCGCCAGGGATGCCAGCGCGATAACTCCGCTACTATGCTGTGCCAGCTCTTCAATTGTGACCGGCCGCCCCTCGTTTTCCACGTCCGCCGTTTTTGGGCGCGGCGCAACCGTCCCCATCTGCCGCAGCGTCACGAGCCGGCACAGATTGCTATATCCCTCCGCATTCTCCGCCAGCAACACGATCGACTCACTTCTCAACAAATTGTCATTCCGAACCCGCGGTATTTTCGCGGGTTCGGAATCTGCTTTTTTCCCGCATTCCACATCCAGCTTCACCCCAACAATCGGCTTGATCCCCTTCGCCAGCGCCGCCTGATAAAAGGGAATCGCCGCATACATTCCATTCGTATCCGTCAACGAAACGGCAAGCATGCTCGCTTCCGCCGCCGCCGCGATAATCTCCTCCGGCGAAGGCACCGCCCGCAAAAACGAATAATGACTGTGACAATCGAGATGAACGAACATGCGCACCTATGAATGCGGCTAGCTACAGGTTTATTTGGTAGGGGAATCAGGAAGGAAATTTCAGAAAAACGTTTATCGCGATAAACAGGGCGTAGAAAGCACGAGACCGCCCGGCTTGCTTGCATAATGCTCTCGCAATTGCAAACCTTTACCGTAAAAAAGCGCATTCCAGCCGTAGCGCTTGCGCGCATTGTCCACGCCGCGGTTCAGATACCAGCGCCGGTTCGCGTTGTTATCGAAAAGCTCATTCTGCCGGCGGTCCAAATCCAGATTCACCACGGTGACGCCAATCAACCGCACCGCCACGCGCCGCGTAAATAATTTCTGAAATAGCTCCATCGCCGTCGTGTGCAATGCGCGCTCATCATTGCTCGGCTTTGTCAGCCGCAGCGTCTGATGCGCGGAGAAATGATCCACATAACGGATGCGCAGTCCGATGGATCGTGCCTGTCGTCCATAGTCGCGCAATGTAGAGCCAACGCGCTCGCAAAGATATTCAATCAAGCTGCCCAGAAATTCCGTGTCAATCGTGCCGCCCTCGATGGTCGTCTCGCGCGAAATGGATTTCGGCGTCGCCGGCAGCATCACTTCACGGCCATCCAGCCCGCGCGCGCGCTCCCAGATCTGCCCGCCGATGACTTCGCCGAAAGCCGCCTCCAGTGCAGGCCGCGGCACGCGGCTCAATTCCGCAATCGTCGTCACTCCGCGCTCGGCCAGCATCGAAGCATGCACATGACCGACCCCATGCAGCTTCTCCACAGGTAGCGGCGCAAGGAACTCCTGCTCCGTGCCGGGCGCAATCAGCCGGAACCCGCGCGGCCGCTCCAGCCGCGACGCAATCGCCGCCACCACTTTCGTCCGCGCCGCTCCCACGGACACGCTCAATCCCGTTTGTTGAAAAATCTCCATCTGCAACCGCAGCAAAGTTCCGCGAAAATCCGGATACAGCCGTTCCGTCCCGGCAAAATCCAAGTAAAAATCGTCCAGTGCCGCCGTTTCGACCGCCGGCGTATAGGTTTCCAGGATCCGCCGCACGCGCTCCGCGTAATCGGCGTAGTGCTCATACTGGCCGGGAACAACGATCGCTTTCGGGCAAAGCCGCATCGCCTCGCGAAAGGTCATTGCCGTCTTCACGCCCTGCAGCTTCGCTTCGTAGCTCGCCGAAGCCACCACGCCGCGTCCCACCAATACTGGCTTGCCGCGTAGTTTTGGGTTCAGCACCTGTTCGACGGACGCAAAGAACGCGTCCACGTCCACATGGACAATATTGGGGATGGGAACACCGCAGGAAGGCGCTGGCTGCGCCTGCGAAGGCTGTACAGGCTCCGTTGGCAGCGAAAGGGCATTTGGACTCAGGGCAGGGAATACGGTTTCGACACAGGCTTCCATAAACGCTCCCGGCGAGGACAACGGCTGGTGCTAGATTCAACGGGTGGCGCCCGGCTCGTGAGAGCCTGTACGGCAATGGAACCGAACGCCACTTTATCCGTGCCTGTTGTTCAATGCACGGGCCGTTCCCGTTTTCCTCTACCGCCCGCAGTATAGCGAACAAAAAGCGAAAGTCAACTGATTTAGTTGCCGTCCTCGTTACGCTTGACGTAAGGCGTACTTTTGCTAGCGTCTGCTCATGATCCTCAGCTACCGGGACAAGCGGACACGCGATTTCGCTGCCGGCAAGCGGGTCAAGCATTTTCAGGAATTGAGCGCTCTGCGCGCTTGAACTCGACCGTCTGGAAGCTGCCGTTTCACTGCGGGACCTTAGCGCATTGCCCGGCAATCGATTTGAAGTTTTGTCTGGCGATCGCAAAGGCCAGTACAGCATCCGCATTAACGATCAATGGCGAATTTGTTTTGAATGGACGGACATCAAACGTGGAGATCGTCGATTAGCACTAGGAGAAACAATATGGCAATTCCCGCAATCCATCCCGGCGAACACCTGGCCGAGGAACTCGAAACGCTTTCGATGAGCGCCGCCGAACTCGCACGCAAAATCAACGTGCCAACGAATCGCGTCACGCAAATTCTGAACGGAACGCGCTCCATTACGGGCGATACTGCTCTGCGCCTCGGCCACTTTTTTGGCACCAGCGCGCAATTTTGGCTCAATCTGCAGACTCTTTACGACCTGCGTATCGCGCAGGAAAAATCCGGAAAATCAATTCAGGGGCTTCCTACGCTGAAAAGTTCGGAGCTCGTTCCCGCTCGCTGAAAATAGAACGGGAGCCCTGCCGCCATTCCACGACAAAGCTCCCGCCTATCTATTTGGTTTTTTCAGGCGAACCTTCCAGCGGAATCACTTCCACTGTTTCGCCATTACTCACGCGAAGCGCATCCACGCTTACGAAACCGAACCCGCGCGGCTCCGGCTTCGGCTCCGCCACCAGAGCAGTACGCTCGCTATAATCCGTGCAATTGCCCACCGGAAAGGGAACCACGGTGTTCGGGCTGATCAAACGGCAAAAGGTTTCCACGTCCTTCGCGCGCTCTCCCGTACGCACGGTTCCCCAAATGCAAGTGGCGCACAACGAAATGCGCCGCTTCCAGGCAAACGAAGCCCATTGAATGACACTCATGATTCCTCCTTTCCGCGCGTTGCGCGCTGTCTTTCCGTTTACTCCCGGAAAAAAAATAGTTTCGGTTGCTGCCGTCAAAGCTTCTGCTCTGTAGGCAACAACGCTTGAAATTTCCTCCCGGAACCGCACGGGCATGGATCATTCCGCCCGAGTTTCTCCACGAGCTCTTTCTCGCCGTGAACCAAGCGGTGGCCGCGCTTCACATGCGCTTCCGATGGGAATCCTTTTCTTCGTTTACTGCTCCGTTCAAAAGCACCCGTCCTCAAATTGATGTTCGTTTCGCACGGTGTCCTCCTTCAAAGTCACCTTAAATTATTTGTGTGAGCCCCATTGCAATGCTTCACTTTGGGGCTCACCTTTCACTCCTTCAACTTCGGTTCGATGGATGCCGCAGGCAGGATCCCTTCGTCGCCGTCTTCCATCTCCTGGAATTGCTCCGCAGTAACGAAGCCGATGCTCCGTCCCGCGGCTTTTGTAACCAATATCCAGGCGATCTTTTCCATGTCGCTTCTGCTTACGATGCGCGTGTCATCGTAGGCAGAACATTCCGCGACGAGAAATCGAACACGCCGCTCCGGGTAGCTCGCGCCACAGAAGATGTCCATCTCCCCTGCGCGGTAACCCTTCACGATGCGTGCGGAACGGCAAGTCGTGCATAGCGTTCCATGGCTTTCCGGCGTTCCATCCTGCACCCTAATCGTGACCATGACCTTCTCTTTTTCTAAGAAGCGCAATGCGCTTCGGAATCGCTCCGCGCATCTCTCCATGCGAGGAGCATAGCTCGCGCGAATTTCAAGAAATTGCGCGCGCAACGCGGCGAACTTCGCCGCTCACTTGCGTTTCGATTAAGAAAATTGCCGTCCGCTAAGGAACTTCAGCGATCGTGGGTGGACAACGTCCAACCGCTGCTGCAGTGCCTTGGCACCGGCAACGCTTCTAAACGGCTCGTTCGTTTGTTTAGCCGCATGACGTCGTCCTCCCTTTGGTAGGACTTCGCGCAGAATAGCACGAATCGAAAATTTGCCAATCGAAAAATTTAATCGGCCTCGTGGGGCATTCTCCGTTCGCCCCGCGATCGCCATTGCCCGACTTGTAAAACGCTTAGCCGGTAGTAAAGTTGGCCGGAAAGTGACAATCTCGTTTCATGAAATTGCTTTCCGTCAATGTCGGTGTACCGCGTGAAGTCACCTGGCATGGCCGCGAAGTGACCACCGGAATTTTCAAAGAACCGGTTCAAGGCCGCATTCCTTTGCGCACCCTCAATCTGGATGGCGACGAGCAGGCCGATCTCACGGTCCACGGCGGCAAAGACAAAGCCGTCTACTGCTATCAATCGCGACACTACGAATATTGGAAAAGGGAATTGCCCGGTCACGAATTGCCTCGCGGTATGTTCGGAGAAAATTTCACCGTGGATGGCCTCTTGGAGGCGTCCATCCACCTCGGAGATCGTTTCGCCGTCGGCTCGGCCGAAGTCGTCGTTACGCAGCCGCGTCAGCCTTGTTACAAGCTAGGTCTGCGTTTTCAATCCGATGATATGGTCAAACGCTTTCTCGCTAGTGGGCGCACGGGCTTCTACTTTGCCGTGACCCGCGAAGGAGAAGTTGGCGCCGGCGACGACTTGAATTTGCTCGCTCGCGACTCCAACGCCGTCCCTGTGTCGGAAATCACCCGTCTTTACATCACGAAGCGTTATGACGAGAAAGATCTCGCCTCGATCAACCGCGCTCTCCGCGTGGAAGCTCTGCCGGAAAGCTGGAAACAGTATTTTCGGGAGCGCGTACAGCGACGCAGCACCTAGTTAGTAACCCCTTCAGCCGATATAAACAACACCGATAATCAGGATTCCGACAAAAATCAGCGTGCCAATGAGTCCCGGCCATCTTCTCGTGCACTGCTGATGGCGGTGCCGCAGTCGTGGCCATAAAGCTCCTTGAGGAAAGCGCTGTAAAGCCGGTCCGGGAATTTGCCAGTTTGGGAGCCTGAGTTATACGAAAGCCTTGTTTCAGTTCGATGAAGGCTGTGCGCTTCTTCATTCACATTTGGAATCGCGGCGAGCAAAAACTGAGGCGAGAATTCGTTCCGAATGTGATTTGCCTAACGTTCTGTTTTTCTATGAGATTGCTTGACAAAAGACTCGTGCCAGAGCAACTTGGCCGCTGGCAAATTGGAAGGGATTTTTTCCTTTAACACATGCCAAATCCGAAATCATCGCAAACTGCCCATTACGACGCCATCGTCATCGGCTCCGGCCAGGCAGGAACGCCTTTGAGTCAGGCGCTTGCCTCCGCCGGGATGCGCACCGCGCTCGTCGAGCGCGTACACGTAGGCGGCACATGCATCAACGAAGGCTGCACGCCGACGAAGACCATGGTCGCCAGCGGCCGCGTCGCCTACCTTGCGCGCCGCGGCGCCGATTATGGCGTGCAGGTCGGTTCACTCCACGTAGACATGCTACGTGTGCGCAAACGCAAACGCGACATCGTGGATTTGTTTCGCAATGGAAGTCAGAAGCGCATCGAACAGGCCCGCAATCTCGATCTGATTTTTGGCGCCGCGGAGTTCACGACTCCAAATTCAATTCTCGTCCGCGATAAGAAGCGCCAGGAACGAGTTCTCACCGCCGACCGTTTTTTCATCAACGCGGGCTGCCGTCCCTCCGTGCCGCAAATTGTCGGATTGAAGGATGTGCCGTTTCTAGACAGCACCAGCATCATGGAGCTGAACGCCGCCCCCGAACATCTACTGGTGCTGGGTGGCGGCTACATCGGTCTCGAATTTGGCCAGCTGTTTCGGCGATTCGGCAGCCGCGTCACCATCATTCAGTCCGGAAGCAGCCTGCTCTCGGGCGAGGATGCGGACATTGCCTCCGCGGTGGCGCAGATCCTCAAGGAAGATGGCATCCAAATTCTAGTCAGCTCCAGGGCGGAAAAAGTCGCGCGTCATGGTTCGCATATCCATCTGAAAATCCGTTCCGGCAGCAAAATGCACAGCCTTGAAGGCTCTCATCTGCTGGTGGCCACGGGCCGCATTCCGAACACCGATACGCTGAAAGTTTCCGCCGCCGGAATCGACACCGATGCGCGTGGTTTCATTCAGGTAAACGAAAAACTTGAAACTTCCGCGAAAAGTATTTACGCGCTCGGCGACATCAACGGCGGACCCGCATTCACGCATATTTCCTACGACGATTTCCGGATTATCCGCAAGAACCTGCTCGAAGAAGGAAATGCGTCCACGGCGGGCCGCCTCGTGCCGTACACCCTTTTCATTGATCCACAGCTTGGACGCGTCGGTCTTTCTGAAACGGAAGCGCGATTGCAAAATCGCGCGATTCGCGTTGCCAAAATGCCGATGAACTACGTTGCCCGCGCTCTCGAAGTGGATGAGTCGCGCGGTTTCATGAAAGCCGTTGTGGACGCCAAGTCCGGCCAGATTTTGGGAGCCGCGGTCTTAGGCATCGAAGGCGGCGAAATCATCTCACAAATTCAAATCGCCATAATGGGCAAGCTGCCCTACACGTCCCTTCAAAACGCCGTTTTCGCCCACCCTACTCTTTCCGAATCACTCAACAACCTCTTCAACCACTTCCTCACCTGACACTCCTGCTTTCGGCACCCGTAGGGGTGCAGCATGCTGCGCTCCTTCTCCGGAAAGGACCAATCGTGCTTACGCTCTTTCTTTCGCACTGCCAGGCCACCCCGTATCAGTCTGACGCCAACCCTGCTATACAAGCGCTGTCATCTGAGGCGCCGGTTTTGGCCCCGAAGGACCTCAACTAAAATGCCCGCTATGTCTCTCCGCGAAGTGCCAGCCCGCATCTCTCTAGAAAACTCTCCCCAACTGGAAAAACCACTTCTCATGCCCCGAGTCCCCAACGCTCCCCCCTAGAAAAATCGGCCCCAGCGCCGTTTGAGCAACAATACCAGCGGAAACGTCGTTCGGAAACTTGCTCTCATTCGGAAAGCCATACATCTTTCCGAATTCAAACGATGCAGTCGCATAAATCTTTTTTCCGAAAAAAGGTGGCAACGTAAAAAGATCGTGCAAATAGCCTGCGCGGAATGTGTAGTATTGGTTTCCGAACAATTCATTCGTCCCATAAGCACTGAGCCGCCCGGGCCCTCCCAGGAAATATTGCGGAATTCCCGTGTTCTTAAACCCAAACGTACTCCCTCCTTCTCCTGTGAAGAAGATCGAACCCGGCTTGCTTACCGGTTGGAAATAACCGAAGCGCAAATCCATCGCCGGAAAAGTCTCAGTCGCCTGCGGACTGGTGTCTATGTAGCGAAACACTGTGTCAAAACGGAAGCCACGGCGCGGAATGATCGGGTCGTCCGTGTGGTCTGTAAGAAGGGAAAATTTTAGATTGCCCGTCCGGCCAGACACCGCGGCAAACTCCGGCGTCCCCAGCCTTAGCTTCGCGTCGAGGTAGCCGACTTCATAGCCAACGCGCGCTTCCGTGAACCTGTTAAAGCCGTATCCGAAGTCCGCGCCAATCGTCGCCCTGCCCAGCCGGTACTCCGCCAGAGGATCATTCATCCGGTAGATTTTGAAGTTTGCGTCGCTGGCGCTCCCATGCGGCGCGACAAACCATTTGCTCGCGGCCGTCAGCGGACGGTAGAGCTCACTGGAAATTCCATACGTATTTCCAAAGAGAATGTCCGTGCGCCATTCCGAGCGGTAGCCAAACTTGTCCTGAAAGGTCAGCCGCGCCGCCTGCGTGAAATTCACGTCGCCGCTTTCCGAACCGTCCACTTCAAATCCAAGCTGCAGATAAGGCGGAGCGTAATTCTTTTCGTGTGCGGTGATCAGCAATCCGCTTTGATTCCCGTCGTTCACGATCGAGTAGCCCACCCAATCAAGCCTCCCAAAACCCGTCAGCCGGGTCAGCAGCTTGTCGAGTTTCGCGTTGTCGATCGGTTTACCGGCAAGCGGCTGCAAAAATTCCTGCATGCGTTTCGCGGTATTCGCGTCCGTGCCTTCCACCTTCACAAACTGCGGCACCGGAACGGTAGTCTGTTTCCGTTCATCGCGAGCCTGCAAATATTCCGTCCACGCGGCGTCATTCAGCGAATAGGGGCTTAGAATCTGCTGTTTTGCTTGCGCTGCTTGCGCGCCCTTATTGATGATCGTGTCCGCCTTCGGATAATCCATCGAAGTGAAATCTTTCAAATTCACGTTGACGACCAGGTCCGCTCCGGAAAGGCCGCGAATTTCGTTCTCGCGAATGACAACGTCAATCGAACGTCCCAGCACGCTGAAGAGCCCCCGAATATCTTCCGGTTTTGCCGGCGCCGTCTCCAGGTGAACAGCAACTATAATGTCAGCGCCCATTTGCCGTACAACTTCGGTCGGCAGATTTCCTACAAGTCCGCCGTCCACGTAGACCTTTTCGCCGTCGCGTACCGGCGAAAAAATTCCAGGAATGGACATCGTCGCCCGCAACGAGCGCGAGAGCGATCCATCTCCAAACACCTGCTCTTTTCCGCTCACGAGGTCCGTCGCTACGCAGCGAAAGGGAATTGGCAAATCATCAAACGATTTCAATTTGGAGTAAGCCAGAGTTTCGCGGTCAATCAGCAACGTAATCTGATGCCCGGCATTCAGCCCCTCCGGCAGCGACAATCCATTTTTCAACCCCAAAATAATCTTGTTGGGATACGCGCGGTTATCTTCTTTCCTTCGGTAGGAAAGATCCTGATAAGGCGTCGCTCCGCCAATCACAATGTCCCAGTTCTGCGCTTCCACCAATTCCTTCAACTGTTGCGGGCTCTTGCCCGACGCATAAAGCCCGCCGACGAGTCCTCCCATGCTGGTTCCCGCAACGTAGTCCACCGGAATGTGATGGTCTTCGAACCATTGCAGTACGCCGATGTGCGCGAGCCCCAGCGCACCACCGCCTTCGAGCGCCACGCCAATTTTCGGGCGAGCTTTTTCTGCTGTCGCGGAATTCGCAGGAAAGGCTTGCTGCGCTTGTGCGAAAGTCGAACTCGCGACAACAAGGATCAAACTAACAGTGGGAAACAGGAACCTTCTCATGGACAGCCTCCCCAAAATTCAAGCGGCGCGCCGCAGCCATCTGGGCGCACAAAAATTCTACTGTGCTTGTCGGAGGAGCGAACTGTCTAAATGTTGAAGTTTGCTGGGCCGGAGAATGGCTATGGGCATCTCTAGATTTGTGTAAAGACGAGCAGTGCAGACCTTTCTCAGCGTATCGCTAATCTCGCCGATTGTGTTGGTGGCGCGGGATCATCCCACAGCAAAAGATGCCGTTCGAAATCCAGGGAAACCCGGTTTGAGCCCAGCGCCAGGAGTGGCATGAATCCATCGAGGTGGTCGCTTGCAGCCGGCCACTGCATCCCGCGAAGCACACCCGGGCCCCGCAGTCCGGTGTCGCTCAGCGAAAGGCCCTTGGTTTCAAAAACCGCCACGGGCGTCACGGTAAAATTCGAGGTGACGGTTCCTCTCTTCAGTTTCTGAGGTTTATACGAACCTTGTTTGATTCGGTCTTGATCCAGCGTGACTACGTCAACGCCTGTAGAGATCGCCAGCTTGATCGGCATACCCTTCCACGAAGCGTTTACTGCGAGTCCTACGAGGCATGTTTCCAGTGGAGCTTGGTGCTTGCCATTCACGCCAGAGGAGAGGATCAACTTTTGTTCCGCAAAATCGATGGTCATGTTGTGCAGTTGCAATATGTCCAGACCCACGACCCCCGCAATGCTGGGAGGTATCGCGGGCATCTCGCTAAAATCCGCAAGAAGTGCGTGAAAGTTTTTCATCACGATCGGTCCAATCGCAAACTCAGGCACAACTACGTCCTTGGCTGAAATGGAGGTCGAGAAATGAGCCACATCCAAGCCTTGGCCGTCTCCTTGGCCATTGCTGCTCGGCTCGCCCGCAAAATGACGATCCAGCAGAGTGTACGTTGTCCCAAAATCCACTAGAAATTGCAGATTTGTGCGCGCACCGATGTTGCCCCGGACTGAAATTAAATAGCGATCCTTGTACTCAAATGGAATTTCCTGCATTTCTGTCGCGGGAGTAGGGTTCGCTGCCTGTTGGGCAAATGCCGCGCTGGGAAATTTGCCTGGAAGAATGACCAGAAGCAAAGTGGTACGGAA
>Ga0137397_10000174_pt1 | contig 43093 bp, 37 predicted proteins | sample czorhiz116metaG_FD_106658 | JGI IMG/M metagenome (GOLD analysis project Ga0137397, IMG submission 106658) | Vadose zone soil microbial communities from Angelo Coast Range Reserve, California, USA - czorhiz1.16 metaG | ecosystem: Environmental > Terrestrial > Soil > Vadose zone | place: USA... | reverse complement strand
TCCACACCGGCCCCGGCGCCGCCGAGGTCACGCACCGGTTCAACGCCGAGGCGGTGACGGTGAAGGACCACGTGTTCTTCGCGCCGGGCCGCTTCAGCCCCGGCACCGTCGAAGGCCAGAGGCTGATCGCGCACGAGCTGACGCACGTCCTGCAGAAGGGGCGCTCCAACCTCGACGTGCGCACCGCGGAGGGCGAGGCCCTGCGGGCGGAGCACGGCTACGGCGTCTCGCCCCCGATGGAGACGCTGAACCTGCGCCCGGCCGAGCCGGGCTTCCGCCTCGCGGCCGACGGCGAAGGGATGGGCGCGTCCTCCGGCATCCACACCGCGAAGCGCACGCGCAGCCGCGGGCACGAGGTCGGCGGAAGGGACGCGATCCCGGACGGCGAGGAGATGATCGAGCGGATCTCCGGGCGCGTGTACGAGCTGTTGATGGAGGAGCTGGAGCAGGCGTTCGAGTCGCGCTGACGGTTTTCTTGCCCCGAGGCGGCCCGGGTGTAGCGTCGCCGGGAAATGCTGGAGAAGCTCTCGCCTCGCAGGCGGCTGGTGCTCGGCGCGTTGGCGGCTTCGGCCTGCCTGAGCGCGATCTCGCTTCTGGACCCGCGCGGGCTGCGCCGCCTGGACCGGCTCCGGGCGGACATCGAGCGCCAGGAGCAGAAGAACCGCACGCTGCGGGCCGAGAACGCGCGCCTGGTGAAGACGATCCGCGAGCTCTCTCCCCCCATCCAGCCGGCCGCCCTGGAGAAGGCGGCCCGGGAGCAGCTCGGGTTCGTGAAACAGGACGAAGTGCTCTTCAAGTTCGAGTGACCCATGCCAGTGGCGGCCGGCAGAGCGCGGAGGTGGGTCGCCCTCGGGGCGCTCCCCGCCGCGGCCGCATCGCTGTGCGCCTTGCTGGTCTCGGGTGCGTTCACCACGCCGCATCCGTTGCCCTGGGCGCTGTTGATCGCGGCGGACGTGGCCGCGCTGGCCCGCTGGGGGTTGGCGCGGCAGCCCGGGATCTGGCGCACCTTCGAAGGCGGCGTGCTCTGCGCGGTCTCGGTGATGGCGCTGACGCAGATCGTGCCCCCGCTGCAGCCCCTCATGTATCTCCTGGGCGCGTCCTTCGTGCTCGCGCTCCCGCTCAAGCTGGCGCTGCCGCTGCTCTGCGCGCTGGTCGCCCTCGACGCCGGGATCACCCGGGAATGGCCCGACGTGCTGGCGCACGCGGCGTTCACCGTGCTGTTCGCGGCGCTCTATCACGCGCTGCTCGGCGCACGGCTGGCGGCCGCGCGGCGGGCGGAGAGCATGGCGGTGCGCAAGCGGGTGGCGGAAGCCGAGGTGCGGGCCCGCGAGCTGCGCCTGGTGGCCGTCTCGTCCGATCCGCCGGACGCGGCCGAGCGGCACCTGCTGGCGGGCGTCGCGGAGGTGGAGGAGGTGCTGCGCGGCGCGCTGGCGGTCGCGGAAGCGGCGCTGCGGCCGCACACGGTGGCCGTGTTCCTGCTCTCGCCCGACGGCGAGAGCGTCCGCCTGCGCGAGTGCACCTCGGAGAGCGACCGGCTGTTCCGCGGTCCCCTGTCGTCGCGCGAGGGGGCGATCGGGGCGGTGCTTTCGGCCCAGCACGCCGTGCGGCTGGACGACGGCGCGGCGCAGCTCACCTATTACGAGAGCCGCGCGCCGGTGCCGGCCTTCTGCGGCGTTCCGTTGCTGGAGTCCGGCGGCAGGCTGATCGGCGCGCTCGCGGCGGACCGCGTGGCGCCGTTCACGCCGGAGGAGCAGCGGGTGCTCGAGGCCCTCGCCGGCGAGGCGACGCGGGCGGTGGAGGCGGAGCGGCTCCTGGGCGCGGTCCGGCGGGAGAAGGAGGAGAAGTCGCGCTTCTTCCGCGCGCTCGAGGAGCTGAACAAGACCACCACTCCGCAGCAGGCCGCCGAGACGGCGGTGAGCCAGGCGCGGCAGATGTGCAGCGCGCTGGACCTTTGCGCCATCACGCTGGCGGACGAGCGGCGCCACCGGGTGGTGGCGGTGGAAGGCGAGGGGTCGTCCGCGCTGCGCGACCTCTCCTTCGCCGACAACGCCGGGCTGGTGAGCAACGTGGTGAAGCTCGGGGCGCCGTTGCCCGGCCGGCCGCTGTCGGCGATGGACCGCGTGCAGATCTTCGACGGCGGGACGGTGATCCGCGGGCTTTCCGCCCTGAAGATCTTCCCGCTCACCGCGGGGGAGACGGTGGTCGGGACGCTGGTGTGCGGGTCGCGCGACCCGGGAGCGCTCGGCGAGTCCGCGCAGAAGGAGCTCGCGATGCTGGCGCTGCAGGCGGCGGAGGCGCTGGTCCGCACCCGCCTGTACGAGAGCGCGGAGCGGCTCGCCACCACCGACGGCCTCACGGGAGTGCTCAACCGGCGGACGTTCAACCTCCAGCTCCAGAGCCGGCTTCGCGAGGCGCTGCGGTACAACCGGCCGCTCTCGCTCGTGCTCCTCGACGTGGATCACTTCAAGAAGGTCAACGACACCTACGGCCACCCCGCGGGAGACGTGGTGCTGCGGGGCATCGCCGCGCTGGCGCAGAAGCAGGCGCGCGAGACGGACATCGTGGCCCGCTACGGCGGCGAGGAGATGGCGCTGATCCTGCCCGAGACGGACGCGCAGGGCGCCCACGCGATCGCCGAGCGCATCCGCAATGCAGCCGCATCCGGGACGCATGCGACCGAGCAAGGCAACATCCAGGTGACGGTCAGCATCGGGCTCGCCACCTGGCCCGGTCCCGGCGACAGCGCCGAGGAGCTTCTCGAGGCGGCCGACAAGGCGCTCTACCGCGCGAAACAGGCTGGAAGGAACCGGGTGGCCGCCGCAAATCCCGCTTCCCCCGGGGCCCATCGCGATCTACGCTCGGCGCTTCCCGGGAGCCCAGGTTGAGAAAGAACTACGTCCTCGACACCAACGTCCTGCTCCACGACCCGCGCGCTCTCTTCCAGTTCAAAGACAACAACGTCATCATCCCCATTTACGTCGTCGAGGAGATCGACAAGTTCAAGCGCGATCTCTCGGAGCTGGGGCGGAACGCGCGCCAGGTCTCGCGCGACCTGGACTCCTTCCGGAAGGAGAACGGCAGCCTGACCGAAGGCGTCCCGCTGGAGAGCGGCGGGATTTTGCGCGTGCTCTTCACGCAGCGCGAGCTGCCGCGCGAGCTGATGAACCAGCACGTGGCCGACAACCGCATCCTCGCGCTGGCATTGGACGTCAAGGAGCGGGAGCCGAATCTGCGTTGCGTGTTCGTCACCAAGGACATCAACCTGCGCATCCGCGCCGACGCTCTAGGGCTCGTCACCGAGGACTACGAGAACGACAAGATCCAGAACCCCGAGGTCTACATGGGGGTGCGCGAGCTGGAGGTGGGCAAGGGGGACATCGACGACTTCTACGCGCGCGGCGAGCTGACTCCGCCCGAGGGGATCAACGGCGTCTACCCGAACGAGTTCGCGCTGCTCAAGGACCGCAACGCGCCAAACCACACCGCGCTGAGCAAGTACAACGCGCAGAAGGGGCGGTTCGTCCCGCTGCTCAAGTCGCTCAAGGAGGGCGCCTGGGGCCTGCGGCCGCGCAACAAGGAGCAGAGCTTCGCGCTCGACCTGTTGCTCAACGACGAGATCAAGCTGGTCACCATCGTGGGCAAGGCTGGCACCGGCAAGACGCTGCTCGCCATCGCGGCCGGCCTGCAGAAGACGATGGAGGAGCAGGTCTACCAGAAGATGCTGGTGAGCCGGCCCGTGTTTCCCCTGGGCAAGGACATCGGTTTCTTGCCCGGTACCGTGGAGGAGAAGCTCAATCCCTGGATGCAGCCCATCTACGACAACGTCGAGTTCCTGATGGGGCTGTCGCGCGCGGACAAGAAAGCGGGGCGCAGCTACCGGGAGCTGATCGATCTGGGGCTGGTGGCGATCGAGCCGCTCACGTACATCCGCGGGCGCAGCATCCCCAACCAGTACATCGTGGTGGACGAGGCGCAGAACCTCACGCCGCACGAGGTGAAGACGATCATCACTCGCGTGGGCGACAACACGAAGATCGTGCTGACGGGCGACCCGTACCAGATCGACAATCCATACGTGGACTCGACCAGCAACGGCCTGGTCCACGTGGTGAACAAGTTCAAGCACGAGCGCCTGGCCGGCCACATCACGCTCACCAAGGGCGAGCGCTCGGCGCTGGCGGAGCTTGCCTCCAACGTGTTGTGAGAGCGTCCACACCGCGGCCAGCTTTCTGGCTGAAGGCCCACGTTCTGGCCCGTGGAATCCTGCACTGAACCTGTAACATCAGGGAAAAACATGGCCGAATTGCGGCACGCGGCTTGAAGGCCTCTCCCCGGATGCCATCCGCAAATTTCGTCTTCCCCGTGCGCTACGTTTCTGAGGGGGTGGCCGTCCAGAGCACCTCGCGAGAGCTGAGCCCGTTGGGGATCGCCGTCCGCTCGCTCACCCCGCCCCCGGTCGGGGCGAGGGTCTCGATGGCGCTGTACCTGCCGAACACGTCGGTGCCCGAGGTGGCGATCGGCCGCGTGGCGCGCGCCAGGGCCGATAGCCCGGCGGAGTCGGGCTTCTGGGCGGACTTCATCGTGGTCGACCCGCAGGCCCGCATGCGCATCTCACACCTGCTATCGGATCGCGATCAGGAAGAGGCGAACAAGCGAGGCTTTCCGCGGCACGAGGTGACCCTGGCCGTCCGCTTCCGCAGCGCGCGCGAGTTCGTCCTCGAGCACGCCAGCAACATGAGCCGCGGCGGCATCTTCATCCAGACGGACGATCCGCCCCCGCTGGAGACGGTGGTGCAGGTCGAGCTGCAGCTTCCCGACGACCCCCAGCCGGTGAGCTCCAGCGGGATCGTGGTGCACCGTCAGCTCGCGGTGGGAGGGAAGACGCCCGGCGTGGGCGTGCAGTTCGTCGATGCCAGCGACGCCTTCCGGGAGCGGATCGATCGGTACATGGATTCGCTGGTGAAGCAGTAGCGGGCCCTGGAACGCATCCCATTCTGCACTCGCCCCGGGGCGTGTTGCGCGGTGTCGCGACTACCCGCGCGCCCGGAAGTCGAGCAGCTCGAGCGGCCGCTCCGCCATCTCCAGGGCGATCTCGCGCCGCCAGCCCTCGGCGTCGCCGCCGACCTGGAGGGGCATGTCCCGATCGAACTTGATCAGGACCTTGTCGCAGTGGAAGTCGTAGATGCCCGAGGGCGGCAGGCCACCGCGCCAGAGCGTGCGCAAGTTGGCGAGGATCTTCGGGATGCCGATGGCGGTGAGGCGGAGCTGGAAGCGGCCCGGGGCGTGCAGCGCGTAGGGGAAGGCCTGGAACCCGAATCCGTAGTTCGGCACCGTGCTCGCCGCCGCGATCTTGCACGGGCCCTTGTAGAGGATTTCGCCGCGCTCGACGTCGCGGCCGACCCGATTGCCGTCGGGGCCGAGCCGCTGCGCGCGGCCGCCCAGGTTGATCACCTCGACGTTGGGAACGCCGCACTGGAACAGGTAGGAGGGGAGCGTCTTGCCCACCACCGAGCAGAAGTAGCCGAAGCCGCCGGGCCCGAAGTGGTCCTTGATGCTCACGTAGTCGTTGAGGATGGCCGCGTCGATGCCCAGGCCGGCGAAGGGCGCGCGCTTGCCTTCCCAGGAGAGCAGATGCAGCGGACGGACGACGGAGACCTCGCCCGACCGCGCGCGGAGGATGTCCTCCACCACGCCGAGGCGGCGGCCGCTCGCACCCGCGAAGTCGGCCAGTGCATTTCCGGTCCCCAGCTTCAACACGCCGAACCGGGGAAGATCCACGGCGTGCGCGGGGACCGGGAGCAGTTTGTAGGCGCCGCGCAGCGCGCCCACTCCGGGCTGCTGGGCCTGCTCGAAGAAGCAGTTCACGTAGCCTACGAAGGTGCCGTCGCCGCCGCCGGTGAGGATGGTGCGGTAGCGCTTGTCGAGCACCTGCCGCGCGATCAGCCGGGCGTCGTCGAAGCAGCGCGAGTAGTAGAGATCCTCGGGGGGCACGAAGTTCTCGAGCTCCCGCTTGAGGCCGTCGGAGACGCTCCTCGCGTTGGCGTTGAGGAGGACGGCGACGCGCTCGGCGCTGCGGATTGGAAGGAGACGCTCGACGTTGCCCATCAGGAGGTAGTCAGTAGCAAACGGAAGGCCGGGACCGCTGCGGCGCGTTACAGGTCACAAATCGGAAACAATCTCGACACTTGGATGTATTGCAGGTAATCCCGACACCCACATGCCTCCGCGTACCAGCGGTGGCGGTGCGAACAGCGCTACGCAGATCACCTTTGCTCTTGGCGACCTGCTTTGCACAGCGTAAACAGGGCGTTTCATCCTGGAGGCTCTTGCATGAAGGTCTTCCTGACGGGCGGTAGCGGGTACATCGGATCGGCGGTCGCGCTCGCCCTGAAGAAGGCGGGTCACGACGTGCTCGCGCTCGTTCGCTCGGAGGCCAAGGGGGAGGCCCTCAAGAAGGCCGGGGTGAAGCTCGCCGTCGGGGAGCTCGGCAATCCGGCCGGATACGCCGGGTCCGCCTGGGGCCGGGCGGCGTTCGTGAACCTGGCGCAGGAGTACAGTCCCGCCGGTCCCGAGCTCGACCAGAAGACCATCGGCAGCGCGCGGGATCTGCTGCGCGGCCAGGTGGGCGCGACCTTCATCTATACGAGCGGGTGCTGGGTGCAGGGCGCCACCGAGGGCATGGCCGACGAGAGCACGACCCTGAAGCCCCCGCGCGCGGTGACCTGGCGGCCGGCGCACGAGCAGGCCGCGCTGGAGATGGCGAAGGACGGGATCCGCTCGGCGGTGATCCGCCCAGGCGTCGTCTACGGAGGCGCGCACGGTGGAATTCCGGCGATGTTCTTCGGCACCGCGCTGAAGCACGGGGCCGCGCACACGGTCGGTCCGGGTGACAACCACTGGCCGCTGGTGCACCTGGACGATCTGGCCGAGCTGTACGTGCGGCTGGTGGAGCGCGCGCCGGCGGGCTCGGTCTACTACGCGACCGACGCCTCGCGGCTCACGCAGCGCGAGATCGCGGAGGCCGCCTCGCGCGCGGCGGGCAAGGACGGAAAGGTCCAGGCGCAGCAGCCGGACGGAAGCCCGTACCAAGAGGCTCTCATGCTCGATCAGCAGATCTCGAGCGAGAAGGTGCGCAACGACCTCGACTGGCGGCCGCGGCACGAGAGCTTCGCCGCGGAGGCGTCGGCGCTGTTCAAGCTCTGGCACGACGCAAGGTAAGCGAGCTCCCGACGTGATCGGGTCGGGCCCCTAAGCCTTCGCCGGTTCGCCCGCCGGAGCAATCGCGTCCAGCAGCGCGCGGTCCGCCTGGATCGCCACCCTCTGCGAATAGAGCTGCAGGCCGCGCAGCCCGCCCAGCTCCTCGCCTCCTCCCGCGTGGCCGGGCCCGCCGTGCAGGAGCTGCGGCAGCACCGTCCCCGGCCCCAGCGTCTGCCCCGCCACCTTCTCGCTGCCGACGTAGATGCGCCCGTGGTACGGCGCGATCGCCAGCACGCACTCGCGCAGGAAGTCGCGGTCGTCGCTGTACACGGAGCAGACCAGCCCGCCTCCTCCCTTGCGCACCAGCTCCGCGGGCGAGGACGCCGGCGCGAGCGTCGCCACCGGCCCGAACACCTCGTCCTTGTGCATCACCTTCGCGCCCCCGGGGTCGCGCGAGAGCATCAGCACTGGGCTGACGAAGTACCCCTTGCCCTCGGGCGCGAGCGGCTTCACGCTGCCGTCGCCTCCGAACACCGGCTGCGCTTCCGAGGTCAGCTTCGCGATTCCCGCGCGCACGTCGCGGAGCTGGTCGGAGGTGCTCAGCGGGCCCATCGAGACTTCGGCGCGCGCCGGGTCGCCGACGCGCACCTGCCCCAGCCGATCGATCAGCGCGTCCTGCGCGGCCGCCAGGTGATCGCCGGCGACGAAGATGCGGCGCACGGCGGTGCACTTCTGGCCCGCCTTCTGGGTCATGTCGCGGACGACGTCCTGGACGAAGAGGTCCCAGGTGGCGCTGCCCGGCTGCACGTCGGGTCCGAGGACGGCTGCGTTGAGCGAGTCCGCTTCGACGTTCAGGCGCGCTCCGCGCTTCGCCAGCTGCTCCCGCAGCTTCGCGGCCGTCGTCGAGGATCCCGTGAAGGCCACCACGTCCTGCGGCCCGAGCCGATCCAGCAGATCGCCCGGCGATCCGCAAACGAACTGGAAGGTCCCCGCCGGCAAGAGGGGCGCCCCGATCTCCGCGACCCGGAAGGCGACCAGCGCGGTGCTGGTGGCCGGCTTGCTGACGATGGGCATCCCCGCGAGCAAGGCACAGGCCGCTTTCTCCGCGGTGCCCCAGGCCGGGAAGTTGAACGCGTTGATGTGCACCGCGACGCCGTCGCGCGGGACCCAGAGGTGGATTCCGGCGTAGCGCGGCGTCCGCCCGAGCTGGACGGCTTCGCCGTCGCGCAGCACGCGCAGCGGACCGACCTGGGCCCCCAGCTCGGCATAGTGCGCGAGGGTGCCGATGGCTCCGTCGACGTCGAACTTCGCGTCGCCGCGGGTGTTGCCGCCGTTCTGCATGGCGAGGGCGATCACCTCGTCGCGGGCGGCGTAGAGCGCCTTGCTCCAGGCCTTGAGCAGCCCTCCGCGCTGGGCGAACGTCAGCTCGCGGAGGGCGGGGCCGCCCTTCGAGCGCGCGTGCTCGAGGGCGGCGCCGAAGTCGAGGCCGAGGCTCGACGCGCGGGCGAGGGGCTCTTCGGTCGCCGGGTTGACCAGCGTCGCGAACGGCTCCTTCCCTTCGATCCATTTCCCTTCGACGTAGCTGCGCAGCGTCTTCATGGGGCGGCCAGATAGCACACTCCTCGGCCGCTGCGGCAGGTCAGTGTGCCGGAGGCCTCTGCGGCGGAGGGTTCTCCCGCGGCGGACGCGGTGGAGGACGCGGCAAGGCCTGCGGCATCTCCGCCAGCGCATACGCCACCAGCGCGGTCGCCGCGACGTTCCTCGCCAGCTCGGCCGGATCGATCTTGTCGAACGTGTCGGCGGCGCTGTGGTGGGTGTCGAAGTAGTGCGTCCCTTCGTTGTGCACGCGCACCAGCGGGACCGACGCCGAGTCCATTGGCCCGAGGTCCGCCCCCCCCGCGTCCCCCGGTTCGAGCCGGATCCCGAGCCCTTCGAGCGGGGCGATCCAGGGATTGAGCAGCTCGCCGGCACCTTCTCCCGCCCGCAACCGGATGGAGAGCGGCCGGCCCGCGCCGCTGTCCGCCTCCAGCGCCGCCACGTGGTTGGCCAGCTCGGCCCGGTGCGCAGCCGCGTAGGCCTTCCCTCCGGCCAGGCCGTTCTCCTCGTTCATGAACAGCACCACCCGCACCGTGCGCCGCGGGCGCTGCTTCAGCGAGCCGATCAGCCGCCCGGCCTCCATCACCATCGCCACTCCGGCGCCGTCGTCGTTCGCGCCGGTCCCGAGGTCCCAGGAGTCGAGGTGGGCGCCGAGGAGCACCACCTCGTCGGGCCGCTCGCGGCCGCGCACGTCGGCGACCACGTTCGACGAGTCCGCGTCCGGCAGCATCCGGCAGCCGAGCGACAGCCGCACGCGCACCGCCCCCCGCTGCAGGAGGCGCGAGATCAGGTCCGCGTCCTCGGTGCTGATCGCCGCGGCCGGGATCTGTCCGGCGTCGGCGTCGTAGCTGGTCATCCCGGTGTGCGGCGAGCGCAGCGAGGCCGTGGCGAGCGAGCGCAAGAGGACGGCGACCGCGCCGAGCCGCGCCGCGGCGGAGGGGCCGCGGGTGCGCATCTCCACGAAGCGGCCGTAGTCGTCCGGCTTGCTCATGGCGTGGTTGAAGAAGACGATCTTCCCGCGCGCGGCAGCGCCCAGCGCGGACAGCTCCGCCAGCGACCCGGCTTGCACCACTTCGGCAGTGGCGTTTCCGCCCACGCTGTTGCCCAGCGCGGTCAGCGCGAGGCGGTGCCCGACCAGGCCGGCCGCCGGCAGGATCTCGCCGCTCTCCTCGCCGCGCACCCAGTGCGGCACCTTCACCGGCTCGAGCCGCGCGGAGAGCCCGTCCTGCTGGAGCTTCTTCAGCGCCCACTGGACGGCGGCCTCGGCCCCGGGCGATCCGGACAGGCGGGGACCGACGGTGTCGGTGAGCTCGCGCAGGCTCGCGTAGGCGACGCCGTCGGCGAGGGCGCCGCCGACGAGCTGGCGGGCGACGTCGGGTGGAACGGCGGCGGAGAGCACCAGGAGCGCGATCAGCAAGATTTCGGCCTCCTTGATAAAGACCGGACTCTACGCCAAGGGAGGTCGGGTGCGTGCGCCAATGTGCCCACAATGTCGCGTGGCCTCGCCCGCCAACCCTGTGGTCTGTCAGGGACTAGAGAGGAGCCCTCCAAAATGAAGCGAGTCCTTCTTCTTGCGTTCGTGATGGCTGCCTGCGGCGGGAGTGGATCGGGCAACACCGCCGTGGATCGCAACCGCGCCGGCACCGGCAGCGCCACTCTTCTGGTGTCCGCCACCGTGACAGTGACCAATTCCTCCACCACCCCCAGCACCGCGCTGGGCGTGGACGTGAGCGACGGCCTCAACGCCAAGGTGAGTGGCGCCACCGTGACCATCCAGAACGCGGGCCTGGGAGGCGACGTCGCGCTGACCGAAGGCACGGCGGGGTCGGGGCACTACACCGCCTCGAAGACCTCGCTGCCCTCGGGCGACTTCACCCTCTCCGTGGTGAGCGGCACGAACAAGGTGCAGGGCGTGGTTCTGGGAAGCCCCGGTGTCCACGCCATCAACGCCCCGGCCCTGAACGGGACGGTGACGGCGAACCAGCCGCTCGACGTGAGCTGGACGACGCCGGCGATGGCCAAGTCCGCGACGATCACGACCCGCAACTACACGATCCAGGTGCCGGACACGGGCGCGTACACGATCCCGGCCGCCAACAACCCGGTCCGGACGGGCCAGCGCGTGATCATCACGCGGACCAACGAGACGGACATCGCGGGCGGGCTGCCCGGATCGAGCATCCGGGCGAGCGTGACCACCACCGTGGATCCGTTCAACGTCCAATAGCCCGACGAATCCGCAGGGCGACCAGCGAGGGGCCGGACACGTCCAGCCACTGCTTCAGGACCGAGCGGCGGCCGTCGAAGGCCAGGTTTCCGCCGGCGAGGAGCGTCTGGAACGGCGACGACGTGTCCGCCCCTCCGCTGAACCACTGCTCGACGCGCAGGAGCGAGTCGCTGCCGCCGGAGAACCCGCTCCACCAGGAGTCCTCGCGGTGAGGAGAGAGATCCGGCTCGGCTGACGCGCCCGCGCCGGCGATGCCGAACCAGCGCTGGACGAGGCCGTCGCCCGAGGCGACGTCCACGCCCTGCAGCTCCAGCGCGGGCTCCGCCGGCTCCTCTGCCGCGCGCACGCGCAGCGCGCCTTCGCAGACGCGCCGCTTGGTCATGCGCTGGATCTGGAGCGGAGCCTCGAGGAGGGGGCGCCGCGCCAGGTGCTCCTCGATGCGCCGCAGGGTCTCCTTCTCCCGGCGCTCGTCGGGCACGTCGAGGGCGATCAGCTTCCAGCCTTCGCCGAGCAGGTGCAGCCGGACGCCCGCGCCGCGCAAGGTGGTGAGGTCCGGCGCGGCCCGCCGCAGGGTCCCCTCGAGCTGCCGGCGGACCAGGGCGATGACGGTCTCCAGCAAAGCCTCGCCGAGCTGCCCGTGCCGCGCGCCTTCGGCATCGCGGAGCGCGCCGCCGCCCGCGATCAGCGCCCGCCAGCGCCGCGCCGTCGCGCGATAGGCGCTGCGCACGGAGGTGGGCGCATCGCGATCCGCGCTGGCGAAGGCCGCCGCGTCGATCAGGCGCTCGCCGCCCAGCAGATAGCTCATCGAGGAACCCGGAACGAAGGGAAGCGGACGGCCCGGAGCCTGGGGCAGGCGGACGGTGACTTGTAGCGTGAGCCCGCCGAAGTCCACGAAGGTCTCCAGCGGATGGCGATCGTCGCGCGCGCGCGCCCGGCCGGAGCGCGCCGCGAGCGGGTCGGTCACCAGCCGGTGCGAAGCGGTAGCCCAGGCTGCGGACAGCCCGGCGCAGAGCTGCCGGCCGACGCCGTCGAAGATCGTCCGGAACGGTTGCTGGCCGCCGCTGTCGAAGGCGCACTCCGGATAGGTGAGCACCGCCTCCGCAGAGGACAGATTCGGCCGGCGCAGCGTCCAGCGGCCTCCTTCGGGCGTGACCAGCGGAGTGCCGTGGGCGGCCGCCAGGGTGCGGCCCAGGTGAAAGGCGTACGTTTCCAGGAGCCTGCGGCTCACCTCGGTCCGGTCGGCGAGCGGCTGCGGCACGTCCGCCAGCCAGTCCGAGAGCAACAGGAGCTCGGGGGACTTGAACCGATCGATCAGGAGCGGCGCGTGGTTGCCTCCGCTTTCCGATGCCTGCGGCAGCCAGAGCTGCGCGGCGGCGTCGGGCGCGCCGGTCAGCAGATCCACCAGCGCCTCCGGCGAAGCGGCGGACAGCGCGGTCGGGAGCTGCTCGCCCGGCGCCAACAGATGGTCGGCGCAGCCCACCTCGTGCGCGCTCGCCGCGTCGCCGGCGATGCGGCGGAATCCGGAGGGGGAGGGGCGCGGCGCTCCCTGCGGCAAGAGCTTCGCGCCGATGGATCCGGCGGCCGCGTTGTCTTCCTCGACCGCCACCGTGGACGTGCTTCCGATGTCCACCGCGAGGCGCAGCGTGCCGGGCACCGGCGAAGCGGCTGCGCTGACCCCGGCCTCCGGCGCGTCCTTGGTGCACGCCTGCCAGATCGCCGGCAGGTCCCAGAGCGCCTGCGGCTCCCGGCCCTCCAGGACGCGCAGGACCGCCCAGCGGGGCCAGCCCGCGGGCCAGTCGGCGGTGGGCGGCGAATCGCTCCGCGGCATCACCCAGGTGACGGTGGTCTGCCCCCGCGCTCCGGGGGCAGGCGCGACGGGCGAGGCCGGGGCGCCCAGCCAGATCCGCACGGGAGCGCGGGGCTCCGATGCGCGTCGGGCGGCTGCGCGCAGCCAGACCTCGCCGCGCCAGTCGGCGGCGGGGAACGGCGGCGACAGCGCCAGGTGGAGGCGCAGCGAGGCGGCGACCGAGCCGTACCGGCCCGCGAAGACCAGCGGGAAGCACTCCACCGCCGCAAGCTCCGTCTCGCGCACGACCGCGAGCCAGGCCCGCTGCACCACGCGAGGCCCGTCGAGGTGCGGCGGTCCCTCCAGCAGCAGCACGCCGGCGTCGATCAGCCAGGCGCACCAGGACGGCATCGGAAGGGGCAGCAGGGCCTTCTCCGCCGCGGGACCCTGGGCGTTGGCCGGCACCAGCAGCGGATCCGCGCAGCCCACCGCGTCGCGCCAGTCGGCGAGCGCGGGCCGCAAAAGGCCGTTCACCGCCGACTCGGCCAATCCGAAGCGCGCGCCCATGCCCGTGAGCAGCGCGTCGATGGCGAGCGCCGGCCGCAGCGGCTCGGACTGTCCCCATCCTCCGGGCCGCTGCGGAGGAGCGCCGCGGCGCTTGAGGACGCGCAGGACCGCGCCCGCCGCGCGCCGGATGGAGAGGGAATCGCCGTCCGCCATGACGCCTCAGCGCAGGTGCGCCCGGGCCGCGGCCGCGGGGGCATCCTGGACTTCCGGGGGTGGAGAGCTCTTCGGCAAGGCGGGCTCCTCGTCCAATTCTTCCTCGACGAGGCGGCGCCGGCGCAAGAGCACCCGGAAAACCCCGGTGCTGACCGCGAATAGCCCGGCCAGGGCGGCGACGAGGTTGGCGTCGCCCAGGGCGGCCGCGGCGTCGAGCCACTCCGGGGGGCCGTACAGCGCCAGGGCACTGGGCACGAGCAGGCTGACCCCGGCGCCGGCGAGGAGCGCCAGGATCCACGGCCTGCGCTCGAGGCGCAAGAGTCTGCGTCCCATCCTGCTCATGGCTCCCCGCCGTCGATGGTCCACTCCCGGGCCGGGATACCGGAAGAGCGCGCCAGCCCGAGGTCCACCAGTGGACTGTGCGAGACCAGGATCGCGGCATTGCGGCCCTGGGAGTCCGAGACCCAGCCGAGCAGCGCGTCCATCAGCCGCAGGTGGGCCGCGGGATCGGCGGCGCCGAAGGGCTCGTCGAGCAGGAGCAGCCGCGTCCGGCGGGCCGACTCCAGCCGCATCACCTCCGCGGCGAGGAGGATGCGCTGCCGCTCGCCCTCGGAGAGGGCGCCGATCGATCGCGCCAGCAGTTCCCTGTCGAGCGCGCCGCCGTACCAGCGCTGGGCGAGCCCGTGCCCCTGCGCGGCGGAGACCTTGCCCAGGACCTCGCGGACGGGCATCTCGGCGGGAAAGGCCCGGGCCGCGTCCTGCATGACGAAGCCTATTTGTAGCGAGAGCGGCGGCCGCGCAGCGATCTCGCGGAGCAAGGTGGACTTGCCGCAGCCCGAAGGGCCGGAGAGGACGACCAGCTCGCCGCCGCGGATCCGGGCGGAAGCGGAGACGGAATAGGGGCGACCGGAGATGGTGGTGCGGTCGCGGAGGACCCGGACGCCCTCGCCGTCCTTCGCGGCCGCGGACTCGCCCGGCGCGCGCTCCCGGGCCGCGAACAGGGCGTCGACCGCCGCGAAGTACTGCTGCAGCCCCTGCGGCTCGGCTCCCTCCCAGCGGCGGACCGGACCGGCGAGCACGGAGAGCGCCCGCGCCTTGCGCTCCTCGATCCAGAGGACGTGGTCGGCGACGGCGTCCGCGGCCCGATCGCCGAGGAGCGCGTCGATGGGCTCGGGATCGTGCGAGGTGAGCACCACCGCTCCGGTTCCGCTGAACTGCGCCGGCAACAGCTCGCGCACGCAGTCGAGCAGCGCGTGCGTGCGCGGCCCGTCCTGCGCCGAGGTGGGCTCGTCCAGGAGCAGCGTGCAGGCCGGATCCGCGCGCGCCCGCGACAGGGCGAGCGAGAGCAAGAGGCGCTGCCGCTCGCCGCGCGAGAGCGCGGAGACGGGCGTGAAGGGATCGAAGAGGCGCCTGCGGAGCGGAGCGTCGCCGAGCCGGCCGAGCAGGTCCCAGAGCACCCGATCGGCGTGCCCGTCGCGGGGCCGCGCCAGCCGGGCGACGTCGGGTGCGGAGAAGGAGCGCGGCAGCGCCTCGTCCGGATCCTGCGGGACCAGCACCGCGCGGGGAAGCTGCGCCGTCCAGGCGCGCAGCAGCGTGCTCTTGCCGGCGCCCGAAGGACCCAGCACCCACTGCAGCGCAGGGCGCGTGGCGATGCCGTGCGCGCTGGCCACCCCTCGCGCGAGGACGCCGCGGCCGACGCGGAGCACGCCGCCCTCGAGGGTGACACGTCCGGTCCCGCGGGGCAGCGTCTGCGCCAACAGGAGCAGGAGGGCGGCCGCGACCACCGCAAGGTGCGTCGTCCCCCAGGCGGCGGGGAACGGCAGCGGCAGGCCGTCTCCGCCGGCGCCGCGCAGGAACAGCGCGGCTCCGAGCGAGGGATAGGGCGGGAACCCCGGCGGGCGGAAGCTGTCGATCAGCGTGTTGGAGAGGATGTCGATCAGCGCGGCGGCCGCCATTCCCGCCAGCAGCAGCGCGCCCAGCTCGCGCCGCCGGCGCAGCCACAGGCCCTGCCGGACCAGGATCGACCAGGGCCGCTCGCCGCGGACCCGGGCGGCCAGGAACGAATCGCTGCTCTCCTCCGCGGCGCGGACGTCGTCCAGCCAGCTCCACAGCCCCCGGCCGATCCCGAGGCCCAGCCCCACCGAGGCCGCGAGCAGGCCGGGCGCGATGCCGAGAAGCGATCGATAGGCGAGCTGCTCGTCGGGCCGCAGCGCCAGCCATTGTCCGGCGGCGAGGAAGGCCACCTCCGCGCAGATCAGCGCGCGGACCACCAGGGCGAACGCGACATAAGGGACGGCGCCGGTGAACGAGAGCACGCCGCCGATGGCGCGCGCCCACCCGTCCATGCGCTGCGCGTAGAGCAAGAGCCAGAGGGCGCCGATCACCGCCGCGGTGGCCAGCGCGCCCAGCGCGACCAGGGTGGTGCCGGCGAGCATCATCGCCAGCGGCGGCTCCGAGAGGCGAGGGAACGGAAGCGCTCCATGCCAGGCGAGCAGAAGGCGCGGCGGAAAGAGCACGCCGCTCGAGCGCCACGCCTCGGCGGTGGCGGCGGCGATCAGCACGAGCGCGCCGGCGGACAGGGCGTCCGAGATGGATCGCGGAGGCGCGGCGTCCCGGCCCAGCCCCTCGCGGACGTTCACCCGGATGAAGGCGAGCACGATCGCGCCCCCGCCGGCGAGCAGGAGCCCGAGGAGCGCGGCGGCCGCCGGGTAAGGCTCGTCGCGGGCGGGCAGGACCAGAAGCTGCCCCGCGCCGACCGCAAGCAGCACGGCTCCGAGCGCGGAGAGGGCGCGGAAGCCGGGCGGGAGAAGGGCGTCGATCCGCGGGCGCCCCGTCATCGGACGCTCCCGATCGCGCTGAGCGAGGAGCGGATCTCCACCACGAAACGGTGGCCGAGCACCCAGAGCACCACCAGCGCGCCGCCGACCAGCGCCGCCGACGACAGCCGCTCCCCGACCGAGGCCTCGCGCATGGCCGAGCGGATCAGCGAGCCGAGCCCGCTGGCGGCGGCGACCACCGAGGGGTCCTGGTCCGCCTTCGCGCAGGCGAACACGGCGGCGGCGGCGAGCGCGGGCACCAGGGGAATGAGCCACTGGACGGCATCGAGCGCGGACAGCCGTGCGGCCGCCGACACCGCGGGCCTGCCGCCCAGCGCGCTCAAGCAGGCCGCCTGGGGCGCGGAGCCGAAGAGCCCGCGCGCCGCCGCGCCGGACAGCGCGCCCGCGAACCCGGCGACGAAGAGCACCGCGGCCGGGCCGACGCCGAGGGAGCGCGTGCGGTCGTAGAACAGGGCCGGATCGAGCAGCGGCCACAGCGGTAGGACGACCAGGACCGCGGTGGCGCCGGAGAGCAGCGCATGCCGCGCGGCGGGCCGCAGGCTCCGCCTCCAGCGGATCAGCTCGGCGGCGATTCCACCCGCGGCCGCGGCCAGGACCGCGAGTCCGAGGCCGCCGAGCAAAAGCCCGAGAGCGTCGGACACGCCGCGGGCGGCGCTGCGGAAGCGGCTGCGATCGGCCACCGAGGCCGCCCACGCGTCGCGGAGCGAAACCAGGCGCGCTCCGTCGTCCCCGGCCGGCGTCAGCGCCCACGGTGGCCGGCGCGCCCAGAGCGATCGCAGCGGTCCGTCGGGCGCGTCCGCTCCCAAGCTCCGTTCCGCGAGCGCGCGCAGGACGGCGAGATCGAAGTCGAGATAGGCGGAGGCGGAGGGCTGGGTCCGCTCGGGGGCGCCGCTGCGGTCCACCAGCGCCAGCGCGACGGCGAGCGCGAGCAGGCAGGCGCAGGCGACGGAGGCGGCGGCCAGCCATCGGGTCGCGGCGGCCGCGATCTGCGCCGCGCGAGCGGCGCCGGCCAGGGCATCCAGCCCGTCTGTCGGCGCCGCGATCCGCAGCTCCGTGGGGCCGCTCATCGCGCGCGCTCCGTTCCGGCGCCGATGCAGCGGCCCTCGTGGCCCAGCGCGCAGCCGAGCTGCTGCTCGAGAGCGCCGCGCAGCACATCCATCTCCTGGCAATGGCCCGACCAGGCGCCGGCGTCCAGCGTCCAGCTCGCCCGATCGAGCGAGCGCCGCGCGCCGACGATCTGCGCTTCCCACTGATCGAAGCGGTCGAGCAGCGCGGTCCGGACGCGCGCTTCGCCGCCGCAGCGCGCGCTCGCGGCCGGCGGCGGCGGCACGGCGGCGGGTGCCGGAGGTGGCGGCGCGGGGGCCGCGGCGGCCGCTTCCGGCCTGGGCGGCTCTCCGCCGAGCAGGATCGACTCGTCGAACGCGGCGCCGGGATCGAAGGCGCGCGCCCAGCGCGCGTCGCCGTAACGGAACGGCTCGGCCCAGCGCTCGCGCCCCGCGACCAGCGGGAACGAGGACCTTGCCAGGTCCGGATCGCCGTCGGCCTTCACCGGCAAGAGCCACCATTCACAGGTGGTCGCGCCCAGGAGATCGGACGAGGGCCAGCCGCGTTCGGCGCCCCAGCAGACGAGAGCGGCGCGGAGCGCGCTGCGGTCCGCCTGCGCCGCGACCAGGTGCTGGTCTTTGCGGCGCTGTGGCGCCCGGGGCCAGCCGTCGATCGCCGACCGGACGGCGAATCGATCGATCAGCGCCGCCGAGGGCGGCGTGCGCGAGAGCCGGATGGCGGCGAGCTCGACCGTGCCGCGGGGGCCGAAGAAGGCCGCGGCGGGCACGGCGCAATCCGGATCGGCCTTCGAGCGCAACAGCTTCACGCGGTCGGGCGACCTGGACCGCTGCTGCGCGTACTCGGCGAGCGCGCGGGTCTGCGCGCCCGGCCGGACCTCGCAGACGTCGTCCGGTTCTCCCTGGCAATCGGAGCAGCCACGCAGGGACGCGGGCTTCGCGGCGTACTGGTAGACGCGGAACCAGTCCGGCGCCTCGGACGCGGTGAGCAGGGCGATCGCCAGCGCGGCGGTCACGGCTGCGCGCTCCAGGCCTGCAGCAGCCGGGTGAAGTACCAGGGGCTGCGCGCGGCGTCGCCCTGCGACTCGGGAATGGTGAGCGTCGCAGGCTGGAGGAAGGCCAGGGGATAGATCGGCGCCGGTCCGTTGCGCGCGACGTCGTCCTCCAGGAGCCGCAGGCTGTCCGCGCGCGTCGGCGGCGGTCCGCCTTGGGCGCCGAGCCAGGCCGGAGGCGGATAGACGATGGAGGACTCGTAGCCGGCGAGCAGCGTGCGACCCGGGCTCTCGCTCACCGCCTGTCCGCCGCTCAGGTTCTGGTTGCCGGCGGGATGCAGCAGCGGGACCAGCGTCGGGTACTTGCGGTTGTAGTAGTTGCTCGCAACCGTGAGCAGCACGTCCCAGCTCCCCAGCGCGCCGCGGTGCACCTCGCTCGCCTTCACGCCCGAGACGGAGACGGAGACGCCCTGGGCCGCGGCGACGGCCGCGATGCGCGCGGCGGCGGCGGCCCAGGGCTCCTCCTGGACGTAGACGAGGCTGAGCGGACGGCAGCCTTCCTCGGCGATCTCGCCGAACGGCTTGGCCTGGCGCCCGACGCAGGCGTCCGCGGCGCCGTCGCCGCCCTTCGGGACCAGGCCGGCCACCGTCCGCGCCCGCGCGTCGCAGGGGGCGCGGTTCTCGCCCGCGCCGAGCGGCTCGCGCAGGTCCCGTTGCAGCTCGAGCAAGCGGTCCTCGCTGGCCGCGCCCAGCGCATTGAAGAGCCGCCGCACGCAGCGCGTGTTGCCGTCGCGGCGCGCGAAGAGCGCGACCAGGGACTCGAAGCCGTCCTCGGCGGGCTCGATCGCCCGGCGGGGTCCGTCCAGGTTCCAGAGGGCGCGGAAGAGGCAGATGCCCGGCTGCTGCCGGCACTGCAGTCGCCTCTCGGCCACCGACTCGGGCCAGAGCGGCTGGTACCGGACCAGCAGGCGCGATCGCGCGCCCTTCGCTTTCGGCACCTCCGCCGAGCTCTCCAGCGTGACGTGCAAGGCGTCGTAGTCGGTCAGGTGGAACGGGCCGCTCGCGCCGATGTGGTAGGGGATCTCGTCGGCCGCGAGGTTGGTGAGCGGCGGCTGGAGCTTGCCCACCGATGCGCGGAGCTGGGCGGCCATGCGCTCCCGCTTGAGCTTGCAGGCGCGCTCGCCGCCTGCCTCGCACCTGAACAAGTCCACCATCGCCTCGTCGTCGAAGGCGGCGCGCTGCAGGCTGCGCAAGAGCGGGGTGGCGCGCGAGGGCAGGCGAGGATCGAACGGCGCGAACACCGGGAAGGCCAGCGTCTGCGCCGCCATCTCCGCCTCGTGGGGCCGCTCGACGTCGATGCCGCGGATCAGCAGGCAGAGCCCGCGGGGCTGCCGCTCGAAGAACGCGCGCAGGTCCGCCGCCGTCTCCGAGCTGCCCGGCGTGCCGAGCGTCGCGGCGTTCCAGGGCTGCGCCTCGATGAAACGGGAAGCGTTGGTTGCGGTCACGGCCTCCGACACCAGCGAGCTCAGGTGGACGCTCATGGGGACGGGCCCGCAGGCAGCCGGCGCCACGGAGGACGGCGCGGCCGCCTGCGCCAGCGCCTGGTAGTAGTAGAGGCTGGCCGCGACGTCGTCGGGGGCGAGATCGGCGTTGCTCCCCTGGAAGCAGGCTCCCTGCGCGCAGCTGCGGACCACGCCGCAGTAGAGCAGCGCGCTCGCCGCCTTGCTCACCGCGCAGTTCGCCCCTCCGGGCGCGCAGCTCTCGAGCCGGCCGACCTCCAGGATCGAGCCGGGCGCATCGTCCGTCTGCCGGCGCGAGAGCTGCAGGGCGGGGAGGAAGAGCGCGTCGTGGAGCTGTTGCTCGGTGAGCGTGGCGTACTGGCCGGGGCACAGCGGCGCGACCCGGCCGCTGACCTCGTAGACCAGCACGTCGCCGACCTCGTCCACCGCCTGCGCTTCGCACTGGTGCGCGGATCCCGCGGTCGCGAAGCGGAGGAACTGGTCCGGCAGGTCCGACTGCATCGGGCACTTCAGCAATACCGGGCCGGTGGGCTCGCGCACCTTGAGCACCGCGTGGCGGCCGCGGACCGAGTAGGTGGCCTGCTTGCGCACGGCCGGGGGCAGTGCACGGTCGATGCGCAGCGCTCCCATGCGCTCGGACAAAGACCAGGGCGAAGCCGGCCGCACGGGCGCATTGCTGCGCACGTACGCGGTGCCGGAAGCGGCGGCCCCCGCAAAGGCCATCGCGATGGCGAACAACGTCCTCAGGCAGGACCCTTCTCGGCCGTCAGTAGTCCCTCCGCCGAAGGCTGAAGAAATAGAAGACCTGGTTGGCTACCGTCGGGGTCAGCGCCATCTCGTAGAGCGAGTCGGCCCGGCGGGGCACGTCGTCGGGATCGGTGAGGTCGGCGACCCGCTCGTAGATGCGGCCGAGCTGCGGGTGCCGCCCCTGCCGGGTCACGTTCTCGCTGCCGTAGCGGAAGGGATAGGCGCTGGCGATGGCGACCAGCGTGCCAGCGCCCCCGAGGCGCCGCAGCGTGAGCCGGACTCCGGCGTGGGCGTCGCAACCCAGGGTGAGGCTGCTGGGCGATTCGGGGCTGGACAGGGTCACTTCCTGCGGGCGCTCCACGCCTTCCGGGCGCGGCGGGCAGATCGGGCCGTCGAACTGCCCTCCGGGCGCCTCGCTGCGCAGCCGCGAGAGCGCCTCGCACGCCTCCTGCGCGCAGCGATCGAGCTTCTGCACCCACTCGTCGCTGAAGCCGAACGGCGGCGGGAAGTCGAGCCTGCGGCTCTCGGACGGAGCGGGCGCGGCCAGGTCGGGGCGGTGCAGCCCGAAGATCCTCCGGACGGAGGCAGCCACCTCGTCGGGGCACTTGCCCGAGCGCACCGGGCAGAGGCGGTCCTTCACGGCGTGCCGGTCGAGCGCCTCGCGGTACGTGGCGCGCAGGCGCCTGCGGATCTCCCGCGCGGTGAGGACCGTCTTGCCGCAGATCAGCGGCTGGGGCAGCAGCTCGAGGATGCGCGTGCCCCCTTCCACGAAGATCTTGTACGCGGCGACGGTGCTCACCCGCTGCGCGACGGCCTCGGCGTCGAAGGCCCTGCAGAGGATTTGCGAGGTGCGCGCCAGGACGCCGCGCGCCAGCTCGTCGTGATCGCGGCGGGGATCGGCCGCGGCGAAGATCTCCTCCAGCCGCTCGGACATGGGCCCGAGGTCCTTGTCCTCCACGCCCTTGAACAGCTCGGTCAGATCGGGCGCCGGCGGCTCGCAGAGCAGGTCGGACGAGCGGCGCAGCGCGGCCCGCGCGGACGGGATGTCCGCGACCCGCTCGATGCGCAGGCGCTGCGGGTCGCTGCCCAACAGGCGCGCCACGATCACCGCATCTTCGTCCGGGTTGCGGACCGGCGCGGCTCCGGCGCTCCCGATGCAACGCTTGCCGCGGATCGGCACCGCCTGGTCGCGGACGCGGAAGCCGGCCGGACGCGAGATCCCCGGCACCGGGAGCGCGCTTCCGGAACGGGCGTTGACCCAGTCGAGGCGCGCCTGCGCGTCGTCGAGGCTCCGGATGCTCGGGAGCCCGGCCAGCCGCTTCTGCAAAGCCGCGGCATCGGGGGCGAGGGCCACCGTGATCCAGCGCGCGGCGGTGGGCTTGTCCTCCGCCGGGATCGAGGAGAGCTGCGCGGCCGCGTCGAGGTGGGCGCTCGCGCGGAGCCTGGCGCCGGCGCCCGAGCGCAGCGAGAGCGGCCATCCGTTGGAGCGCGCCGCCGACGCGGCCAGGCCTTCCAGCGCCGCTCCCGCCGCGTCCCAGGCGCGGAACACCGCGGCCGCGTCGGGAAGGTCGGGCTCGGGGCCGTAGAGCTGGGCGCGGCTGGCATCGAGCTGCGAAATGGCCGCCTGCACCGCCTTGAGCGGTCCATCCAGGCCGACGCCGCAGCGGCGGGCCTCGCCGGTGAGGCCGTCCGCCAGCTCGCGAAGCTGCGGCGACGGCCGCAGGGGCGCGTCCTGGGGCTGGGTCGCGAAAGCGCTCTCCACTCCGTTCAGCTCCTGCACCGCGCGGCGGAAGAAGCTGTCCAGCGCTTCCCGAGCGCCAAACAGGCCCGTCAGCTCCACGTCCACCCGGCACACCTTGCACTCGCGCCGCGGCCAGTCGTCGCGCGCCCGCCGCGGCCGCGAGAGCACGATGGTGAGCGAGCGCTGCCCCGCGCCGGGCGTGACGTCGAGGATCCGGTCGAACTCCGCGGGCTGGTCGGCGTCCAGCTCCAGCCGGGCGCCGAAGCGCGGCCGCCGGACCAGGACCCGGAGCTTGCCCATGGCCTGCGGCAGGTCGTCGATGGTGACGCGCAGATCGCCCAGCTCTCCCTCGACTGGGACCTGCACTTCCTGCGAGACCAGGATGCTCTCGCAGCGCAGGCCCGAAGCAGGCTGCGGCGATGGGGTCGAGCTCCGCACCGTCTGCAGCGGCGCCGAGGCGCAACCGCCGGTTGCGAAGAGGAGGAGCAGGAAGAGGGCCACGAGCACCGCGGCCAGCGGCGCGCGGCGCCGCAGCCTCCAATGCGCGGCCCAGGGATGGACGCCGGGCTCGAGAGCGAGCCGCAGCGCGGTGCGCGTCCAGGAGACGCGAATCAGCCCGTCGTCGGGCGCCGGGAGGGCCTTGGCGACCACGACGCTGCCGCGGCCGGCACCCGCCGCTTCGTTGGTCGCGCTTGGGGCGCGGGCGCTCATGGCTGGGCGAGCAGCTCGGAGGCCTCGAAGATGCGCTGCAGGTCGCCCGGGAGGAGCGGCTCGAGGGCGGCCGCGCGGCGCGCGAACTCGTCCGTGCAGGACCGCTGCGCCTCGGGGAAGGCGCGGGCCGAGAGCCGGGCCTCGGTGGTGCGTCCGGAGAACTGCGTCCGCTCTTGCGGGTCGCGGCGCCGGTTGTGGGCGCGCTCCACCGCCGCGTAGAGCGCGAGGGGATGGACCTGGGGATGCAGCGAGGACAAGGCGTCGAGGTCCAGCGCCAGCGCGCTCTCCTCGTCCCGGCCCCCGACCAGGTCGTCGAGCACCGCGGCCTCCGCCACCGCGAGTTGCTGGTCGAAGAGATACGTCTGCGCCGGCTCCATGGCCGCGCGGAACGCAGCGCGGTCGGCCGGCTGCTGGAGCTGGGCGATCGCCACCAGGAACGAGGCGTCGAACTCGCGCACCGCCCACAGCTCGCTGCCCCTGGAGACGAGCGGGATCCTCAGCCGGGAGAGCGCGTCGAGGTACTCCCGGCGCCGCTCGGGCCGGCCCCGGCCGGCCGGGACCAGGATGAGGATGGGGCGAGCGGCGTCGCGCCACCCCTGCGGCATCGCCTCGATGGCCTGCTCGGTCAGCTCGATGAAGATCTCCTCGCCGAGCGGCTTCGCCATCAGGAGGTTCCGGACCAGGAGCAGCGGCTCGGCCTGGCCGAAGAGCCAGGCGTGCAGCGCCTCGCGCTCGGCCCGCTCGAGGCCGTCGAAATCGATCAGCCCGAGCCAGGGCCCCGCGATCCATTCCAGGGCGGGCTTGCCGCGAACCCGCGTTCCCGGTCCGGGCGCACCCGCGGAGGCGCAAGCGCCGGCGGTCACGGAGAGCATCCGGGTCCAGGTCGCTGCCACATTGAGGGAAACCATCGGAACCTCGTGCGCTGTCGTACGTCCGTCGAAGCAAAAAATCCCGGCGAGGTGGCTACAGGAGCGAGAGCAGCTGGCGGAACCCCCTCATGTGGTCGTATTTCCTGACGTTTCTGAAGAGCTCCGCGAGCTCCTCCGGCGAGGGGAGCGCGGCGGATCCGTCCGCGAGCAGCGCGAGCCCGCCCGGCCGGTCCTTGGCGGCTGCCACGAACCGGGCGCAGAGGCCCGAGGCGTCGGCCAGCGCGGCCCGGGCGGCGCGCGCCGCCTCGACGAACGCGGGGAGATGCGCGGGCAGAAGAGCCCAGTGGGCTGGAAGCGACCCGCAGAGCCGCTGGAGATCTCCCCGCAGGTCGGCGGGTCCGGCCAGGAACAGCCGCAGCCCGGCGTGGCGCACGGATGCGGGGTGGCGCGCCCAGCCCGAGCTGAGCACGCGCAGGACCAGGGTGATCGCGACCTGCGCGGTGAGCACCGGCGTCTGCCGCGCGCCAGCGTGCAACAGGGCGAACCAGTCGGCCTCGGGGACCGTGGCCAGATCGGGTCCGGCCTGCAGCGCGGGCCGCAGCCTTGCGTCTACGCAATGGAAGGCAAGCGCGAAGGCCGGGTCGGCGACCAGCGTCTCCAGCTCGGAGACCGCGCCTTCGGGAGATTCCACGGCGGCGGGCGCGCAGAGCCCGTCAACTCCCGGGAGCACCTGGTGCAGGCCTTCGTCCTCGAGCGTGACCGCGATCGCCGAGACCGCGAACGCCGGCAAGGCCTCGAAGTCGAAGAGCCACCGGGTCAGGTCCTGCCACAGCGTCCGCTCGACCTCCACCTGCGCGACGCCGCTTTCCTGGAGCCGCATCCGCTCGCGCCCGAGCATCCGATCGACCCAGGGCCGCAGCCGCGGAGACTTGTCGAGCAGCGCCTCCCAGCGCTGGACCAGCTCGGCTCCGGAGCTGCTCGCGGAGGCCTCCGGCCAGATCCAGTCTGAGCGCATCCTGCGCACGTCAGGTCCTCTCCAGCAGCTCGCGGGCGTTCTCCTCCAGCCAGCGCGCCAGCGCCGGCATGCGGACGCGGGCCCGCCCCAGCATTGCCCCCGCATCCTCCGGCCCCAGCTCGATGCCCAACCGCTGCAGCGCCGAGGATACGTCGCCGGCTTCCGCATTGGATATCGTGCTTCGGACCAATACGGAGGCCGCCTCGAGGATCTCGCCGGAAGGCACGCCGGACGCCGGAGGCGCGGTCAAAAGCCGGATGGCGAGGTCGTCGGTCCGGTCGGGAAGCCATTCGGCGGACCCGAAACCCGCCTCGGCGAGGGCAGCGGAGAGGCCGCCGGAGGGGCCTCCCCGGGTGCGCCGCTCGCTGGCGGCGTGCGCGAGCAGCGCGAAGAAGCAGGCTCCGGCCATCTCGGGAGTCAACGCCTCGGCGCGCGGCAGGAATTTCCCGGACGCGTCGAGCCAGGGCCAGAGGTCGCGGCCGGGTCCGGCGGCGAACCGCGCCAGCAGGGCGCGCGCGTGCTCCTGCGTCCGGTGCTCGTCGTTGCGGCGCCGCAAGCGCTTGCGGGCGTTCCCGGCCGCGGCCTGGAGCAGGCTGGGAAGATAGGCTCCGCGGGCCTCCATGCCGGACCGGGTCGATCGGCCCGTCGGGTGGGGGAGCCAGAGGCGATCCTGCACCGCTGTCCAGGCGGCTCCGTGGGGGTGGCCGGCGTGCCGGAATGCCGCATACGCCGTCTGGGCGATCTTCAGCACACGAACCACGAACGCCGCGAAGGGCTCTACGCGCAACGTACGCTGTCCGACCCCGTGCAGTACCTGACGCACCGTGGACCTCGGCGTGCGCGAACCGAGGAGCCGCTGGGCCACCGACTCCAGCTCCGCCACGCTGCGCAAGAGGGCCCAGGTGAGGGCGAAGCCCTCCGCCTTGCCCAGCGCCAGCGCCGCTTGCGCCAGCCACTCCCGCGTCGCCACGGGCAGGGCGGGCCGGGGTGAGGGGCAGGAACGCCAGGAAGCCGGGTCCATCGCCAGGTCGACGGCGCGCTCCGCATCCGCCCCGAGGCGGGCGCGAAGCTCGGGGGGAAAGAGCAGCCTGGCGTCCAGATCGCTGCGGCGGCGGCCCCGGGTGGGGGCGCGCACGAACCAGGACGCCAGCGAGACCCCCGACGGGCGGCGCTCTTCCCGCGCCTCGAAGGCCAGCCGGAGACATGACTCGAGCTGCGGAAGTGGCTCCATCCCCTCGCTGACCTGCGTCCGGTGTTGAAGGTGACCGTGGCCCCCCGTTTGCGGTCACGCCAAAGTCCCGCTAGGACATACGTTCGGGACGGCCGGAGAATTCATCATGCGCGTCGAGGGTGCAAAAGGGTTCCTGGCCGGATCGCCGGAAGTAAACCCTCGCTGTGGCGGGTTCTACATCGCCTGGCTGGACGGGCGGGCCTCGGTGCGGCTCGTTCCCGGCGACCGGGCCGTGGAACCCGGGCTCTGGCAGGCGGTGGTCGATGCCTTGTCGGAAGCCCCGGACGTTCTCGCCGATACGATGGGGCTAAGGGCCCCGCAGCGGCCGTGGGAGCGGGTCGAGGTGTCGATCGGCGCCGGAGCCTACGCGGAGGGCGAGGCCGTCTCGCTCGGCTCCGGGTGCATCCGGCTCGCCGTCGGTCAGGATGCGAGCCCGGCCGATGCCGCGGCGATCGCGCAGCACGAGGCATTGCACCTGTTGCTCGCGTCGACGCTGCGGGGCGGGGAGAAGTGGTGCGACCCCGATCTAGCCTTCACCGACTGGATCGTCCGGGGAATCGAGGGGCGCTTCGCGCCCGTCATCCCGCGCTTCCGCGCCCCGCTGCCCGGCTTGCTCGACCCGGTGCCCGCCTCGCGGCAGGAGGTGCAGCGCCGGGTGGCGTCCGCCGGTGAAGACGTGGCGGCCGGCCGGCGCTACTTCGGAGAGCCGCTGCTTTCGGCGTTGCGCCGTCTCGCCGGAACGGAGGATCCGCGCATCGCGGAGCGCAAGCAGCTCTGGCTGGTAGAGGCCGCGCTGGGGACCCACTACCTCGAGGCGGCGGGGCGGCTCTGGGCGGAGGACGCGGAGATGCTCCGGCCCATCCTGCTCGACGATTGGCTGATCGACTACGAGCAGTACGCCCGGGGGGTGTCCAATCCGCCGGACGCGGCCGGGCACCTCTGGCGGATCCCGGAGGCGGGCTGGAGCCGCGACCCGGTGGTGCGCTTGTCGGTGGCCGCCCAGGCGCTCCAGCGCGACGACCATTGCTTCTTCTCGCCGGGAGCCATCCCGCACGATGCCGTGGTGTGGAAGAACCGCGGGCGCGTGCGCCTGCCGGTGGTCGCCTCCGAGCCGGGAGCGCGGCCGCCTCCGCTGCACGGTTTCCGCTCGGTGTTGCGCGCGATCGACGGCGGGAAGGTCACGCTCCTCCTGGAGGAGGCCGCGCGTGGCGCGGAGGCGTTCGAGGCGCGCGCGCTCTGGCCGCGAATCCTCGCGCGCCTGCTCGCGGCGGGGCTGCCGCTGCCGGAGGCTGAAAGCGCCGCGGTCCCCGCCGTCCAGGTGATCGACGCGGAAGCGTACGCAGATTGGAGCGAGGCGGCGGCGGCGCTGCGAGCCATGCTCGGCGAGCGCGGCGCCTTCGTTCCGCGGGTGCTGCCGCCCCAGCCCGCGGCCACCGTCGCGCGCCCGAAGCGGCTGCCCACTTCGATGCTGGTGGTCCACGCCGGACCGCCGACGGCCGAGTCGCTGCTCGCGGCCCGCGAGCTGGCCGCGCGGGTGCCGGTGCGCGGCGCGCTCTTCCGCGGGGACCTGGGCGGGGGCGCAGCCTGGGAGCGGCTGCCCGACCTTCCGCTGCCGATGGATCCGCGCTACCGCGAGGAGCCGTGGCAATCGGGCCTTCTGCCCTCGGAGCTTCGGGAGCTCCCGCGGATGGTGGACGAGGCGACGCGCGAGGGGCACCTCACGACGCCTTTGTCGCACCTGCTCTCGATCGCGTCGGTCGGTCTCGAGGAGTGTCACTATCCGCGCGCCGCCGCCCGCGCGCCTCGCGAAGCGCCAGGCTGAAGCGCAGCGCGTACGCGGCCACCGAGGCGGGGATGACGACGGTGCGGAGGTCGGAGGCTTGCGCGAAGACCTTCGGCGCCTTGCCCCAGTTGTAGGTCAGCGCGGCGAAGGTGGCGCGATCGAGCTTGCCGCGCCAGCCGGCGGCGCGCAGCGTGCGGTTGTGGCCTGCGCGCGCGAACCGCTCGTCCCACCGGCGCCAGGCGTCCTTGTAGATGCGGGCCGCGGCGATGGCGTTGATGCGCGGATCCCAGAGCAGCCCGGGCGAGTCGAGGCGGAAGATGCCGGCCCACCAGGGCATCACCTGGAAGGCGCCGACCTCACAGGAGCGCCCCAACCAGGGGCGCAGCGTGGTCTCGGTCATGCCCAGCGCCTCCAGCGCGTAGGGATCGACGCCTTCCTGGTTCGCCACCTCGTGCACCAGCGTCCGCAGCCACTCGCGCAGCCGGGGGTCGTCCGGGGCCTGGGGCCCGCTGCGGGCGGCGCAGGGCTCGGAAATGCCCGCGGCGCCGGCCCCGGAGGCGAGGGCCAGCGCCGCGATCACCCACACGGTGCGGTTCACCGGTACGGATCAGCGGCTGGAGGGGCGCTCCTGCGCGCCATCGAGGCGGACACCGGCGCTACCGGCGAGGGCAGCGAGCGCGGCGCTCCCGCGCCGTCCGCTTGCGTGGCCACTTCCGTGGCCAGGCGCGCTGCCGCGCGCTGGGTCACCGCCGCCATCACGCGGGCGCGCAGCGCGAGCAGGCCGGCCTTGCGCCGCAGCGAGTACAGGCTCAGGCCGCCGTCGGGTCCGCCGGTCTCGAGCGTGCCCTTGACCAGATTGGAGATCTCCTCCTGCAGCGCCTTGTCGGCGGGGTCGCCCTGCTGGCAGGTGTCCGGAGAGAGATAGCAGGCGGAGTTGGTCAGGCGCTCGTCGCGCTCCGCCGCCACGATCTGGTCCTGGGCCTCGCGCGCGAGCCCGCCGACGGCGTTCTCGCCCTGCTGGCCGTTCTCGGCGCCGTCCGCGTCGAGCGCGTCCACGTCGCGCAGCACGCCCTCGTAGATCCCGCGGGCCTGGTCCAGGTCCTTCTTGTATGCGGCCAGGAACTTGGCGTGCGCTGCCTGCGCGGCGCGGCCGTGCGTGCCGTCGCGCGTGACCTCGCTCTTCCAGGCCTGGTACAGGCGCCGGGTGGCGTCGCTGCGCTCCATGCCCGCGGCCTGGCCCAGCTTCACCCAGGCGCGGCTGACCCGGAGCGCGGGGCTGTCTTCGGTCTCCGCCCATTTCCCGTTGTCCGGCGGCACCGCGGGCAGGGGGATGGGCGGCAAGGGATAGGTGACGGACTCGCTCGCCTTGATGGGCTTGAACTCGTCGGCGGCACGGGCCGGCACGGCGGCCGCGAGAGCGAGGATCAAAAGGATGCGGTTCATATGCGACTCCTCCAATGTAGGGGACACCCGATTGGGTGTCCCCAGCGGGTTGTCCCGGACTGGTATCAGTACTGCCCGCCCCCACCGTTGCCGGCGCGCAGGACGGGTGCGAGCGTCTGGAGGATCTGCTCCTGGTCAGTTGGCGGCGGCGGCTTCTGTGCGGTCTGGACGGCGGCGATCTGCGCGCGCGCCGCGCCGAGCTGCTTCTGCAGCTCCTCGATCTGCTTCTTGTACGAGGCGGCCTGCGCCTGCGCGCTCTTCGTCCGCTGGACTTCGCGATCGAACTCCGCCTTGGCGACCATCGCCATGTTCTTGGCAGCGGCCATGGCGCTGCCCAGCACGTTGGGTCCTTCGGCCTTCGGGGGCAGCACCGCCGCGGGAATCGCGCCAGCCTTGACGAGCTCGGCGGCCGGCGTCGCCTTCATCTCGGCGGCCGGCGCGGGAGCCGCCGCGGCGGTCGCCACCGGGCGGACCTCGGGCGCCGGAGGAGCGCGGCGCACGAACCAGATGAGCGTGGCGACCAGAGCCGCGCCGACCACGGCCCAGGGCCAGGTGCGCCGGGCGGGAGCGGTGTCGATCGGTTGGAACTCGGGGCGTTCGGTGGACATGGGCTCTCCTCGGATCAGGGGTTGTGGGCGATGGGCTTGACGGCCTGGACGCCGCGCAGGAACGCGTCGTTGATGGCGTCGGCGAAGTTCGGCGCGGTCTCGCCGGCGAGGAACGTGACCGGAGGCGCGTCGTTGGCGTGCAGCACCCAGACGATCAGGAAGCCGCGCGAGCCGGGATCGACCGGCGTGCGCAAAGGCGCCGTGATCTTCGGGCAGCGGTCGCGCAGCTGGCGCACGGCCTCCGCGGCGGTGCGGCCCGCGTCCTGCCCCTTGTCCGCGGCGAGCTGCGCGTACGCGTCGCGCAGCTTCTGCTTCCCTTCGCTGCAGGCGTCGGAGCCTTGCTTCGTGCCGCTCACGGCGCCGCAGGCCTGCAGCACCGCGTCCACGTTGCCCGTCTGGCGCAGGGCGCTGTGGGTCACGCGGCGGGCCGACGTGCAAGCGCGCTCGATCAGCCGCGGCGAGCCGTAGTAGACGCCGGCGCGGAAGAGCGGCATCGCCATCGCCGAGGCGAGCACCTGGCTGGACGCGGTGATGATCTCGTCGAGCCCGGCGGCGGTCATCCGGCTGCCGAGGTCGCGCTCCTGCTCGCGGCGGCGGACGTAGTTGTAGGCACCCTGGTCGGTGTCGAGGGGGCCGAGCGGCGCGATCTGCGGTCCGCGCGAGGCGTCGAGGCCCTTCTCCCAATCGCGCTCGGCCGGCAGCTGCGTCGCGTCCTCATGGGCGCAGGCCAGGAGCGCGGCCAGGGTGAGCATCAAAATGGACTTCGGCATGGGGAGTCCTCCTGAACTTCGCCACAGCAAAAAAATCCAGCCCGTCATGGAAGCGTCAGCTCCGGCAGCGGCGATCCGCTGACGGCGTCGAGCAGCGGCCCCGCCGCGTGCTCCGGGCCGTACACGGGCCAGGCGATCTCGAGGATCGCGCCCAGCCGGCGGTGCCAGGCCTGGTTCAGCTCCTCGAGGAACCGGGTGGCGCGCAAGACCGCGTCGTCGCGCCGGTCCGCGATCCGCGCCAGGCGGTGCGTGTTCTCCAGCCGCAGCGGCGGCCGGAACCAGCCTCCGGGAAGCCGCAGCGTGGGCATGCCGGACAGCCGCGCGCGCACCAGCGAGTACGGGGCGAGGGTGGGCGGTGCCAGCGAGACCAGGGGTCGATCGTACTCGGCGCAGACGGCGACCACCGGTCCCGGACCGCGCGGCACCACCGCGCCGTCCTCCTGCCGGAACGAGGCGTTCCCGATCAGCAGCGTCAGCGCGTACAGATCGGGCGACCACCCGAGCGCGGAGGCGCGGGCGGGCTGGAGGCGGAGGGGGAGCGAGACGGAAGGCGGGCCGCGCTCGCCGGCGGCGGCCCTGCGCGGATCGCGCTCGGCTGCGAGCAGCTCGTCGGCGCTCACGCTGCGGCTCCGCGCTGGAGGGCCGCCGCGGTCTCGGCCAGGAGCGTGTGCATGCGCGCGGCGTCCGCCTGGGCGCGCCGCGCCTGCGCCTCGGTGACCGCGAGCAGCGACTTGAGGGTGTGGAGCAGGACCTCCTCGGGGTCGCCGCCGCGCGCGTCGATGCCGTCCTCGTCCAGCCGGCGGGCGACGAGCACGATCACCGGTCCGAGCAGCATCGGGAAGGTGCCGCCGACCATCAGGAAGTACGCGTAGCTGATCTCCCGGTAGGCGCGGGCCATGGTCGCCGCCAGCGCGTCTGCGCCGACTCCTGTTCCCATCGCGTCGCCCAGGGCGCCCATGCCCAGCGCGCCGAGCAGCGTGCTCATCCCCAGGCCGAGCCCGGGGCCGAGCAGCATCATGGTCAGGGCGATCGGGCGCACCTGCTTCTGCCAGATCTCCGCGCGGCGCGCGGCGCGGATGCGGCGGGCGTCGGACGGGACGATCTCGACGCGGGCGCGCCAGGCCTGCGAGATCACCCAGCCCAGCACCGCGACCTGGATCAGGTTGATCAACAGCAGCATCGGCGCGCCGCCGTACGTGTCGATCGAGTAGTGCCAGAAGCGGGCGAAGAGCCCCATCGCGGCCTCCTTCAGGGCCCGCAAGCAAAAAATCCGGCGGGCGGCGCACGGCGCGGGCTTTTTTGCTGGCGCCGCATGCGACTCGCGGTGCTCCTTGCCGGGCTGATCCTCGCCGTGCCGGTGGATGCAGCGCCGCGCCGCACGCCCTGGCTGCTCTTTCCCATCGACGTCCGGCGCTTCGAGCACCTGTCTTCGCCCTTCGGCGTCCGCAAGCTGAACGGACACAAGAGCCTGCACCGCGGGGTGGATCTGGTGGCGCCGCAGGGCTCGTGGGTGGTCGCGGCGCGCGAGGGCAAGGTGGCCGACGCGGGACGGGCGCGCCGCTGCGGCTGGTACGTCACCGTTGAGCACGAGAACGGATGGCGCACGGTCTACTGCCATCTGCGCTCCGACCCGCGCCGCCTGGGGATCACCGAAGGCGTTCGCGTCCCCGCGATGGGGGTGGTCGGCGAGGTGGGGAGCACCGGGCACTCCACCGGGCCACACCTGCACTTCTCGCTGCTCGATCAAATGGGCCGCGCGCAGGACCCGCTCTTGGCGCTCTACACGCCGGCGGAGACGCTGCGCGTCCTGAAGAAGATGGGGCTGGCCAGATGAACGGTCTCGTCCTCCGCTCCGCGATCGAGCGCGCGCGCGTGTCCTGGCGCGGGATCGCCGCCGCTGCCCTGGGCGCGATCGCGGCCTGCCTGGCGGTCGCGTTCGCCTCGCCGCTCTCCCTGGCCGGCGGCGCCCGCGTGCAGCAGGCGGCCGCGCTCTTCGCCGCGGACCTGGCCCAGTACCGCGCCGCGCCGGCCGACCTGCGCGCGGCGCCGCTGGTCTCGGCGGCGGCCGCCGGATACGAGGACCGCGCCTTCTTCCACCGGCCGCGCTGGGTCCCGCCGCTCAGCCCGCCCGGGATCGCGCGGGCGCTGGTCCGGAACCTGCGCGGGATCCAGCAGGGCGGCTCGACCATCCCGCAGCAGCTCGCCAAGCTCTACCTGCGCGAAGGCCCGCGGGGCGATCTGCTGGACAAGGGGAGGGAAGCGCTCTTCGCCACCTGGCTCGTGCGCCAGGCCGCGCCGGACGAGATCGCGGGCGTGTATCTGAACCTGAGCGCCGCGACCTCGATGGGCACCGCGCGCCGGCCGGCCGACGGGCTGAACCGGCTCTCGCTGGCGTTGTTCGGCCTGCCGCTGCGCAGGCTGGCGCGGGAGGACCAGCTCGTGCTGGGCGCCTCGCCGCGCGGGGTGCAGTGGCTGCGTGCCCACCCGGTGCTCTCCGCGCACCGCATCGCCGCGAGCCGCGCCTGGCTCGTGTCGGAGAAGCTGTGGGACACCTCGGTCCAGTCGTACCTGGACGGCGCCGGCATCGACCCCGAGGGCGCGTTCCGGTTCGTCGAGGGCTGGACCGAGCGCGTGGCGAGCGGAGAGCTGCCCACCGCGGACCTCGACCTGGTGGCCGCGATCGATCAGTTCCGGGACGGGCTGCAGGCCGTGCTGCAGTCCGGATTTCCCGGGACCGACGTGCGCGCGGCCTTCGCGGCGCTGGGCCGCGGCGGCGCGGTGCTGGCGCGGTCGGGCGCGGAGTCCGCGCTGATGGCCGTGAACTACGGCTCGGTGGCCAAGCTCGAGGCGCTGGACCTGGCGGTCGAGGCCTTCGGGCCGGAGGCGGTGCGGGAGCTGATGCTGCCGCCCGGCGCCTGCGTACGATGGATCTGGTCGACCAAGGAACTGCGCCGGTCGCACCCGTCGCGGTACTGCCCGACGGACGTGGCGCCGGCCACGCGACCGATGGCGCTCGACGAGGCGGTGGCGCGCTCGGTGAACTCGATGACCACCCGGCACGCGATCCTGCTGCCGGCGCTCCTTGCGCAGCGCAGGCCCGATCTGCTGCGCGAGGTGGCCAAGGAGCTCTCCCCGCAAGAGCGCGCCGCGCTGGACTCTCCAGCCGATCGCGCGCTGGCCGGCGACCTGCTCGCCCAGCTCGGCGAGGCGCTGCCGCCCGACTCGATCCCGCCAGAGCTGTCCTACAGCGCGGCGGGCGTGGCGCTCTTCCGCTACCTGCGCGACCGCCGCGAGCAGGCCGGGCTGCCCGCGGAGCGGCTTCCGGAGGACCCGACCTCGCTCCTCGGCAACTCGTCCCGGGCCACGCCGGAGCAGATCGGCGCCTACCTGCACAGGAAGCTGTTCGCCAACGACGGAACCTGCATGCTCAGCGATACCGGCGCGCTGCTCGCGCTGCACCGCAAGGAAGGCACGCTGCGGTGGTTGGCGCAGCGCTGGCCGAGGATCGTCTTCAGCGGCAAGACCGGATCCTCCCCGCACGACGACTCGGCGGTGGCGGCGGTCGGGCTCTGCCTGGACGCGCGGCCGGTGGTGCTGATCGGCGCGCTCCGGCCGCTGCATCCGCCGCTGCCCGACGGGCTGCAGGGCTCGGTGCTGCTGCGGGGGATCGACGCGTACCTGAGGGAGCTGGCGAAGCTGCAGCGCAAGCCTTCATCGGCGCTGTTGCCGGCCTGGGCGGAGCCGCCGGCGCCGGCCGAGATCGCCGCGGAGGCCACCCCATGATGTCGAGCAAGGCGCGCAACTCGGGGTTCGACGAGATGGAGGCGCTCATCTACCGCCTCTTCGCCGAGAAACAGTTCGCCCTGGCGCTGCTGGCGCTGGTGATGGTGGCGCAGCTCCTCTCGGCGCAGTTCCTGCTCCTCCGCCTCACGCCCCCCTCGCAGCAATCCCGGGCGGCGCCGGCGAGCACGCAGCGGCTCGACGTCCGCTGCGACGCCGGCGCCGCACGGACCCTGTCGGGGGAAGCGATCAGCCGCGAGGCAGCGAAAGGAAAGGTCGTGGTCATGCACCTCGGCGCGGCGCAGGAATCCTGTCTGGCGCAGGTGACCTCGTCGGGTGCCGCGGAGCTCGTGGTGGGGATGAACGCGGATGCAAATCCTTCCGGCCATTGACGGCGCGGCGCCGCCCCGGCTGTTCCGGGCCGTCTGCCTGCAGATGCTGGTGCTGACCGGCGTGGCGCTCTTGTCGGCGCTTCCCGGCATCCCGTCAAAAAAAAGCGCGCCGGTGCCCGAGCCGGAGCCCAAGAAGCGCGAGGAGCGGCGGATCCGCATCGTCCAGCTTCCCAAGCCGCCTCCGCTCCCGAAGACGGAGCCCGCGAAGGTCCCGCCTCCGCCGCAAGCGGCTCCGGCCCAGGCGCAGCCCGCCCCCGCCCGGGAGGCGGCCCGCCCGGCCACGGCATCGCCGGCACCAACTCCGGCGCCGGCGCTGGCTAGAATCGCCGCGGATTCGACGGCCATGAGCGGCGTACGGATGCGCGTGCTGGTGCCGCGCAGCCCGGCCGAGCTGGCCGCGCACCTGCGCAACTCGGGAGCTTGCCTGGTGGTCTCGCGCCTCGTGGGCGACGGCGCCGAGGTGCTCTCGGTGCTGGGCCTGGACGGCTCGCGCGCGGTGCAGACGTCCGGTCCGCCCTGCTCTGGAGTGCCGCGTTTGCTGCGCGACCCCGCCCTGAACGCCGCGCTGGGCGATCCGCTGGGCCGCGCCCGCGCGCAGTCTCCGGGCGACGAGATCGTCTTCCAGATCATCCTCAGCCCCCGCCTGCACGACACGGCGCAGGCGGCGCTGCGGGCGCGCTTCGGCGCGATCGGTGAAGAGGAAATGGGCCGGCGCGCGGCGGAAAGCGGGTACGAGCTCACCTGCTTCGCTGAGCCAGCGGGACCCTTGCGATGTGAATGAATGTTACCCGGAGGTGCCGTATGAAGCCGCTCGTCTTCTCATTCCTGGTCGCCAGCGCCGCTCTGGGCGCGGCAGCAGCGCCGCAAGACGAGACCATCGCGGTTCTCGAGCTGCGCTCCCGCGCCAATCCCATCTCCGCCGCCGAGGCGAGCGATCGGCTGCGCGAGGCCGTCCGCCGGGCCGCGCCCGAGGCCCGCATCGTCGATCGGACCGGCGACGCGGACTACGTCCTCTCCGGCAAGCTCTCCCGCGGCGGGATCGGCTACCGGGTCTGGCTCGAGCTGCGCGACCGCACCGGAGAGCTGGTGCAGCGCGCCTCCGCCACGGCGGGCTCCCGCCGCGAGCTTCTGGAGGCGGTCGAGGCTGCGACCTCAGATCTACTGGCCGCCCGCCCGGAGGCCCTCGCGGCCGGACCGCTCACCATCGCGCCCATCCAGCTTCCGGAGGTGCCGGCGCCCGTCGAGTCCTCCCAGGACGACAGCGTGCTGAACCTGGAGGCCGACGCGAACGTGCTGGTCGCCTGGGACCGGGCGCGCCGGGTGGAGGCGCGCGGCAAGGACATGCCGGAGGATGCCGCCTACGCCTGGCGGCGGCTCGCCTCGATGCCGGGCCTGAATCCCTTCCGCGAGATCGCCCTGACGCGCGCGCAGCAGTGGGACGCGTTCGCCAGCGCGAAGCGGGCGGCGGAGACGCAACAGGCGCGCGACGTGCAGCGGCTGCGCAAGGTGCTGCCGCTCAGGTCGTTGGGGGACGAGGCGAAGATCGACCTTCTGGTGCGGTTCGCGACCGCGTACGGATTCGACAAGATGTCGCCGCTCGTGGCCCTGCTGCCCGCGGCCGAGGCGCGCGCCCGCGCCGAGCTGTCGCTGGACTGCGAGGTGAAGGAGGCGCCCGCCTGCGTGCAGCTCGCGCGCGCGGCGGACGAGGCCAAGGACGCGAAGGCCGCGGTCGAGTACCTGGACCGCGCCTGCGCCGCCGGAGCGGCGGAAGCCTGCGCCGAGGTCGGGGATCGATGGCTGCAGACCGAGACGCTGGACGCCGGTCGCGCCGTGACCGCGCTGCAGCGTGGATGCGAGGCCGCCAACGCGGCGGCCTGCGTGCGGCTCGCGCGCGTGCACGAGGAAGGCGAGGGCGTTCCCGCCAACCCGAAGCTGGCCGCCGACGCCAGGGAGAAGGCGTGCAACGCCGGCGACGGCAAGAGCTGCCGGCGACTGGCGGGCATGAGCGACGAAGCGGGCCGGATCGCCGATCTGCTGCGCAAGGGCTGCGACGGCGGTGACAGCGTCTCGTGCGCACTGGCCGCGCGGGAGCCGGCGCTCGTCCAGCGTGAGCTCCAGGAGGCCTCCGCAGCGGCGAAGAAGGCAAAGAAGTCCGCCGTGACACCAGCGGCCGCGCAGGTGCCTCCCGCCACGCAGCCTCCGGCTTCGCCGCCCCGCACGGAAGAGACATCGTCGGGCAGCGGCAACGGCAAGGTCGCCGCCGGGATGATCCTCTTCGGCGCCCTGGCGGGAGCCGGCGCGCTGATGCTGGCCCTCGACGACTCCGAATCGTCGGGCTCGTACCGCCGGGGGCCCGGGCGGAACCTCGTGTACCAGGCGCCCCAGCCGAACACGGGCCGGACGGTGCTCACGGTCCTGATGGGAAGCGCGGCGGTGATCACGACGGGCGCGGGCCTCGCGGTCCTGTTCTCCAACCCGAAGGAGCCCGAGAAGCCCAGCGTCGGCGTGGGCGTCTCCACGACCGGGGTGGTGGTGTCGGGGAGCTTCCACTGAGCCGACCAGGAGGCTGTCCCCCTGATGGTCAAGCGTGACTGAAGCGTGCTCGTGCCCGGCACGAGCACGGGTCCCAAGCACGAGCGCCAGCACGCTGACCCGAGCTTATCGCAGCAGGCGAAGCGAGAGGGCGACCGTCAGGGTGGACACGAAGGCCATGGCGGCCGCGACGGTGGCGCCGTTCTTCGAGCCTTCACGGGTCCAGATCAGCCCGGCGCAGATGGCGATGGCGGCCCAGATCAGGCTGCGGGCGTACTGCAGGCGCAGCGCGATCACGTTCAGTTGCAGCAGCAGGCCGATGGAGGAGGCGGCCAGCGCGCCGATGGCAAGGCGGCGGTCGTTGTGCTCGCGGACGAAGAGGTACACCGAGCCGGCCAGGGTGACGAGGACGAAGAATAGCCGCATCGACATGGTGGACCTCCCACGGCGACGATACCCGAGGGGCACTTTCCGACAAGAAAGCAACCTGCCGTAAATAGGGGCAGATGTGGGCATCGCCAGAGAAGTGTCGAATCCTCCGGCAGCCCCGGTTGCGATCTGCAACCAAACCTGGACAGGCAAGGGCGTGTCCCAGAGGGAAGCGGATCTGGCACGGGACGTGAAGGGGACGACTGACGAACCCCGGAGAGCCGCCGATGACCCCGATCATGAACGCCGTCCGACCAATCCGATCGTTGCCTGCCTCCCGAGTGACCGCCCGGCGTGCCGAGATCCAGGGCCAGGTCGTGTCCGTAGGAGCCCCGGGCCGCGGCACCGTCCGGCTGGTCGCAGCGGCGGAGAACCAGATCGTGCGCAAGGGCGATCTCCTGCTGGAGATGCGCAGCGCCGGCCCGGACCGGAAGATGCCCGCGGCCTTGCAGGCGTCGTGGACGGCGGTCCTCAGGTCCCCGGAAGTCCGCGCCCCGGTGGACGGGCGCGTGGTCCAGGTGGACGTCGTGACAGACGAATTCGTGGACCGGTCGCAGCCCGTGTTCGCGATCCTGCAGTCGGACGACGTCTGGATCGTCGCGGATTTCCACCCCGATTTTCTGGAGGGGATCCGGCCCGGCCAGCGGGCGTCCGTCCAGGCCGGCGGCCTTGAATTGACTGCGAGAGTCGAGTTCGTCGACGCGGACGGGTCGGCCCTCCTGGAGTTCGAGCAGGACGAGTTGAATCCAGCCGAGATCCTGCTCCCCGGCGCCCCGGCGGAGGTCACTATCGACCTGGATCAGCCCCGCTTGCGCATCCGCTGACCGTCGGGAGACGTCCGCCGCTCGAAGCGGTATGTTCCCGGGTCCTTTCCCTCCGGGGGTTTCCCATGCCGCGCACCGCGATAATGGTCGCACTGGTCTGCTCGTGGCTCTTCTCCTCCTCGGCCTTTGCCTGGAACCGCGGCGAGGCCCAGCGGTTTGCCACGCTTCCGGCGGGGACCGCGCACCCGGAGGGGATCGCCGTCGACGCCGATGGCAACGTGTACGTGGCCGACTTCGACGTGAGCAAGGCCGGTCCCGGTCAGATCGTCGTGTTCGATCCCTCGGGGCAGCACGCGCGGGTGGTGGACGTCGCCGGCTCGAGCAATTTGCTGCTGGGGCTCGACTTCCACCGCGTCGGCCGCAACGTGGAGCTCCTGGTGATCGACTTCGGTGGCCAGAAGGTGCTTCGCGTCGATCCGGTGACCGGAGCCTCGAGCATCTTCACCACCATCCCCGGCGGCGCGGCGGCAGGCCCGAACGCGCTGACCTTCGACGACGCGGGCAACGTCTACATCTCCGACTCGTTCCAGGGCGTGATCTGGCAGGCGGCGCCCACGGGCGGGGCGGTCACCTCCTGGGCGGCGAGCCCGCTGTTGACCACCACGGGCGTTCCACCGTTCGGCGCGAACGGCCTGGCCTTCAACAAGAGGCGGACGGCGCTGTTCGTCGCCAACACCGGGAACGACACGGTGGTGAAGATCCCGGTGGCCACGCGGGTCGCGGAGGTGTTCGTCAACAGCATCAATGGCGCGGACGGGCTCGCCATCGACGACCAGGACAACATCTGGGTGGTCGCGAACCAGGCGGACGAGATCGTGGTGGTGGAGCCGGCGCAGGGAAAGGCGATCGCCAAGCTCGGAGACTTCGACGGGCTGCGGAACGGCTCTCCGGTCGGCCTCTTGTTCCCGGCCAGCCTCGCGTTCCATGGCGAGTGGGTCTACGTGACGAATCTCGCGCTCGACCTGCGGCTGTTCAACCCGACGTTCAACGCGGTGGATTCGGCCTGGGCCGCGCAGGTGACGCGGCACACGGTGGCGAGGTTGCCGCGGCGGATTCCGTCGATGCGGGACGACAAGGACGACGACTAACCGCTCCGCGCCGAAGGCGCGGTGCCGGGCGGACGGAAGCATCGGTCAGTTGACCGACGGCGCTTCCCTCCGCGTTGGTTTACGCCTCCCCGGCCCCCTTGGTACGATGCATCCTCGCCTGGGGGGGCCATGAGCAGCGCCGATGCGGTCCGCTTCATCCCGGACTGCAAGGTCAGCGTCGACGGAGCGGAGTTGAAGCCCGCGGACCGGGCGGCGCTCACGCGCGCCGTCATCGATCTCGACGTCGATCTCTTCGCCGAGTGCACGCTCTTCTTCAACGACCCGGACCTCCGGATCATCGGCGGGAACCTCTTCGAGTCGGGGAAATCGGTGCGGGTTGCCCTCGGCTTCGGAGCGAAGAAGACCCAGGTCTTCGAAGGCGAGGTGGTGGCGCTGGAGCCGCAGTTCCGGCGCGATCTGCCCGCGGCGCTCCGCGTGATCTGCTTCGACCGGCTCCACCGCCTGGGGCTGTCGCTCGAGACCCGGACGTTCAACAACGCCGACGCGAGCGACGTCACCAACAAGATCGCGCAGGAGCACGGCCTGTCGGCCGAGGCGCCCAAGGGGACGCGCGTGCACGCGATGCAGAACAACGTGAGCGATGCCACGTTCCTGCGTCGCATCGCGCAGCGCGAGGGGAACCACGTCCGCATGGAGGGGACCAAGCTGGTGATCGGCCCGCCGCCCACCGCGTCGACCCTCACCGTCCGGCCGGGAGTCGGTCTCAAGTCGCTGCGGGTGAAGCTCCGCACCGAGAAGAACCTCGGAGAGGTCTCGGTCCACGGATGGGACCCGCAGAACAAGCGCGAGATCGTCGGGACCGTCAAGCACCAGCCCTCCGAATCCCGCGTTCCGAAGGGGTCCGGGACGCTTTCGGTCAGCGGGCACGACGCCTCCCCGCCCGACGTGGCGACAGCGGAAGCCATGGCGAAGGGCCGCTTGCGCAAGCTGTCCGAAGGGACGGTGACGGCCGAGGGGACGATGATCGGCGATCCGCTGGCCGTGCCCGGCGCAGTGCTTGGCCTGGAGGACATCGGCGCCGGCGTCGACGGGACCTACCGCATCGAGCACGCGCGCCACGACTTCAACAAGCACGGCTACCTGGTGCGCTTCCGCTGCGTGCGCACGGGAGCGAAGCAGCCTCCGGCGGCAGCGAAGCAGCAGGCCGCGCAGCCGGCAGAGAAGCCGCCGCCGCGGCACTGGCTGCAGATCGAGCTGGTGGACGAGCAGGGCGCGCCGGTGTCGGGCGCGCAGTACGTGGTGAAGACGGGCAGCGGCGAGGAGCTGTTGGGCCGGCTCGACGAGAGCGGCAAGGCGCGGATCGACGGGATCGATCCGGGCAGCTGCGTGGTGAAGTTCCCGGGCTACAACGACAGCTGGCGGCCGGCATAGGAGCGGACGTGCTGGTGACGATGCTCGCGGTCTACGCCGCCGTCCTCACCGCGGAGTTGGTCGGCGACAAGACGCTGTACACGCTGGGACCGCTCTCCTGCCGCTACGGCTTCTCTCCAGTGCTCGCCGGCGCCACCGTGGCTTGCATGGGAAAGATGGCGGCGGCCGTGCTGCTGGGCGAGCTGCTGGGGCGGCTTCCCGCCTGGTTCATCGCCACCAGCAGCGCGGTCACGTTCTTGTGGATGGCGGTCCTGCTCTACCGGCGCAAGCCGGAGACCGGGCTCGCGGCCCACGCCGGCGGTGCGCATTGGTGGCAGGGAGCGCTGGTCGGATTCGGCTCCAGCTTCTTCTCGGAGTGGGCCGACATCGGGCAGATCACGGCCGCGGTGCTGGCGGCGCAGATCAAGCAGCCGCTGCTGGTCTGGACCGGCGCGACGCTGGCGGTGATGACCAAGTCGGTGGCCTCGGCGACCCTGGGCCTTGGCCTGCGGCGCTGGGTTCCGGACGGCGCGCTGCGCGTACTCTCCGTTTGCGTCTTCCTCGTGATGAGCGCGCTGGCGATCCTGCGCGTCGACTGAACGGGAGCCATGGCAAGCCATCCGGTCAAGCCCGGGGAGCACATGGCCCGCATCGCGGCGGACGAGAAGGTCGCGTCGTACCGGACGCTCTGGGACCACGCCTCCAACAAGGATCTGGCGTCGAAGCGGAAGAACCCCAACATCCTCCTGCCGGGCGACGTGGTGAACCTGCCCAACCCGGCGCCGAAGACCGCGAGCGCGCCCACCGAAAAGGTCTCGAAGTTCGTGGCGGCGTCGAAGGATCAGCTCGACATCCGCGTGGTCCTCCTGGACGAGAACAACCAGCCGCTCAAGAGCCTCAAGTGCCAGTTCCTGGAGGAAGGCCGCGAGACGACCTCCGACGGCAGCGGCATGCTCGAGCGCTTGGAGATCTCGCCCCGGTTCGAGCTGGGCGTCCTGCGCTTCGACTACCGCAAGGACGTGCGGCTGGCGTTCGCCATCGCGGTGGGCCACCTGGACCCGCTCGATACGCCTTCCGGCCTCCAGGCGCGCCTGAACAACCTCGGGTACTACGCCGGCGAGATCGGCTACGCGGACGAGGACCAGATCGCGCTGAAGTGCGCGATCGAGGAGTTCGAGAAGGAGAACGGCCTCAAGCCGGCCGGCGACCCGGCCAGCGCCACGATGCAGAACAAGCTCAAGGACGTGTTCGGCTGCTGAGCGGCCGGGAGGCGAGGCGTGGGCGGCAACATCCTGGGCATGTTTCCCGAGACCGAGATGGAGCAGGGGTTCGCCTCTTCCCATCCTCTGCCCGCGCTGCCCCTCTACGCCGCTCCCTCCACCCGCGACGAGTTCCGCACCAGCAACAAGCTGCGCATCTCGATCAACCCCATCGCCTGCTGGCGGATGAACGACGCGAGGTTCGAGTTCGACTCCTCGTTCATCCTGCCCGACGCCGCCCGCGAGCTTGCCGTGTTGGCGCGGATGGTCACGCTGCAGCCGGACGCGCCGATCTCTGTCTTCGGGCACGCCGACCCGGTGGGCAAGGACGACTACAACATCGTGCTTGGAGCGCGCCGGGCAAAGGCGATCTACGGCCTGCTCCTGCACGACCCGGACGTCTGGGAGTCGCTCTTCACTCCCGTCTTCGGCGGCGACGACTGGTCGGCCCGCCACGTCAACGCGACCATGCTGGGGATGCTGGGCTACTCCGGCGCGAAGGCGGATGTGAAGCGCTTCCAGCACGACCATGGCCTCTCCGAGGACGGGACGGTGGGGCACGAC
>Ga0137397_10000173_pt1 | contig 43186 bp, 61 predicted proteins | sample czorhiz116metaG_FD_106658 | JGI IMG/M metagenome (GOLD analysis project Ga0137397, IMG submission 106658) | Vadose zone soil microbial communities from Angelo Coast Range Reserve, California, USA - czorhiz1.16 metaG | ecosystem: Environmental > Terrestrial > Soil > Vadose zone | place: USA... | reverse complement strand
TAGATGGTGGTGATGACATGGAAAGGGTCCTCGTCGCGGCATTTCAGCGATACTGCGTGTCCAACCCATTGCATCCAGATGTCTTCCCCGCGATCAGGAAAATGGAAGCTGAGATTGTAGCCATGTGTCTGCGAATGTACAACAACCCCACCGGCGCAGGTGCGACGACATCCGGCGGGACCGAGTCCATTCTCATGTCTGTTAAGACGCACCGCGACTGGGCACGCGCCGTAAAAGGAATTTGCGAACCGGAAATGTATGCTCCGGTCCGGTTGCTCCCTGCATATATGTTGAAAAGGCTTGTTGGTTGCTCACAGCATCATCCCTGCGTCGGCTCACGCCGCCTTTGACAAAGCGGCGGCGTACTTTAATGTCAAACTTCATACAATTCCCGTTGATTCCGAGACGCGCCGAGTGGACTTGAAACGAGTTTGTCGTGCCATGTAAGTATTCTTAGTTTTACTGACCCACATACTGAATCCTTCCTTAGCAACCCGAATACTATCATGGTCCATGACACGTTACTTTGCGCCTGCTAATTCGAGCTTACCTGGATGTTTCCAGGTCGTGGGCTCTGCTATCAATTTCCCCGATGGTTGCCAGGATGATATCGTTGGTCTTGGAAAACTCGCCAAAAAATACAACATTGGCCTTCATGTGGACTGCTGTCTAGGGAGCTTTATTGTACCCTTCCTGGAGAAGGCTGGATTTCCGTCGGAACTTTTCGATTTCAGGGTGGAAGGTGTCACGGCCATTAGTTGCGATACCCACAAGGTTGGTTTTCACTTCCAGAGCAACGATAAGCTGATGAACCGTAAAATAGTATGGATTCGCTCCGAAGGTGAGCATCCTTCGCGTTCTACGTACAGTGTCGGGGTTGAACATGGACACCTCATACGCCGCAGGGCTCATCTGTTATAATGTATCGCTCGGCAGAGCTCCGACAATACCAGTACTACGTAAATCCAGAGTGGACAGGTAATCTATCTTGATCCCCCTTTTTCCATTGTACGACCTGAAATGGCCCGTCACAGGCGGTGTTTATGCCAGCCCCGGACTTGCTGGTTCTCGGTAGGCGATGTGCATGGCCCACGTTTGTCATGGCTGATGTGATGTGCTATGTAGCTCCGGGGCACTGATCGCAGGAACCTGGGCAGCGATGCACTATATGGGCGAAGAGTATGTAGTGAGGCATCAATCCTGTTTATCATCCTCACTTCAGTCTTCAGCGGGTACATCTCATCTTGCCACGACATTGTCGGAGCAGCGAAAGCCATTCAACAGTCAATTCAAAACTCTTTTCCCGAGCTGTTTGTTCTGGGTAAACCGCAGGCTTCTGTAGTAGCGTTCGGCTCTCGCACTCCGAGTTTGAACATTCTAGAAGTTGGGGACAAAATGTCGAAGAAGGGGTGGCATCTCAATGCGCTGCAAAAACCGCCGGGTCTTCATATCGCTTGCACGGTACGCACACACATGTGTTGGGGATCGCAACAGGATCTGATGCGAGGTGGCAGCGACTGACGGTATCAAGGGTGGATGATTTCATCCGGGACCTAAAAGACGCAGTTTGGGATGCGAAAGGAAGTCCGGCTGGAAAGGGGACTATGGTCTCTTTGTACGGTGCGTGCAACGAACACGTTTGCGACCTTGCCGACTCGGGTCTGGAGCCTCGGCTCCTGGTACCTCACGATGGTCGCCGATTGCCCTTTAGTTTATTTTTCTCCGTTTCCTTCCATTCTTCTGCCCTTGGCCAAAGACTGACTGGATTTTCGGTCTGAATCCAGGTTTAGGCAGTTCAAGTGCGATTGGCCCTCAAATGGTCGGGGCTATTGTCTCTGCATTCCTTGATGCGTTGTACAAAGCTTGATAAACAACGCCCGTACGTGAGGCGATGGCGCCGGTATTGCGTTGGTATACCCGTATCTAGGAAGGTCTGTTTGTTCATAGCTATCAGGCCAATTGCGGAACAGACGTGTTGTGAGACGTGCCTGCGAGCGCGGGTTCTGATAGAACGTAAATGGGTGGCTCTGACTCCGAATGGGGTTTCTCGAAGACCTTCAAACTCGAGAGGATATGTCACCAAAATATCGAGATATCGAGTTGATTGGCCGTGGCGGCAAGAGATAAGAATGTACCAAAGGAGCGAGTTGGCGCTATTTACGCTCATTGGAGGGCTGTTCGCAATATTCCAGACAACTGATTCAGGTGATAACAATGAGCAATATGCGATAACGCGAGCACTCGACGGGATTGTGCGAGCGACAAAGCCGAGTGTCAGTGGAGCAAGCGGAGCACGATGTGAGATCTACCAGATGCTCTTTATTACCTTATATTCGAGCACCTGGTGACGCTCTCCCCCTCGATTATGGCTTTCCCTTTGGCCCGTGTTGCGTCGTCCGGTGCCATTGATTCACATCTTTCCACGGCGGCCGGCGCTAGTACTCGTCAAGGCGCCGACGTCGATCTCCTTGCATCCGCATTACATCATGCTCTGCAACCCCCTCGTACCCACCATCCCGACTGTCAGGATTCAGCAGCGCCCAAAAAGGACGACAAACCGACTAACATCGAGATCATCGTAGACTCGGATGTCCTTACGCTCAGGGGCATCGGGGTCGAAGTGACTCCCGCTCTTCTCTCCGGACAAGTCGCGCTCAACCTGGCAGAGTCGACTCCGGTCAAGCAGATCACTCTGCAGTTCCGCGGGAAAGCTAAGCTGCCGCCCGTCGAGAACGAGCTGTGGGTTTCTTGCTTCTTTCCGATGTCCCGTAAAGGGGTCGCTTTTGGTCATGTCCTGACTCGGCGTTTTTTCCGTGATTGCGTAGGGTCAGTTTCGGTAACTCAGCGATGACCTACATCGTCTGTAATCACGAATGGTCCTTCCTCGAAGGAGAAAAGAAGCACAGCCACACCTTGAAGGCTGGCCGTCATCTGTTTCCCTTCATGCTCAACCTTGGCGGTTCTCTCCCATCTACCCTCTACACTGGTTCGCACGGAGGGGCGTCGATTGCCTACAAGCTCCGCGCAGTCACAACGCGCCCGGGCTTTGCCCACAATCTACGGACGCAGAGAGCGGTCACATTATTGCGATCGCCTGCCACAGAGGCGCTCGAATACCAGCAGTCGCTCGAGATCGAGAACACATGGCCGGAGAAGGTCATGTACTCTATCATGGTGCCGCATAAGGCATGGGCCGCGGGCGATGACCTCACTGCCGTCGTCAAATTCTCGCCCCTGGCCAAGGGCGTTCGGGTTTTAAGCGTAGTGACGACGCTCAACGAGACAACTAAGCTCTACAGTCGTTCGGGTTGGCAGGAATCGACAAAGCCCGTGATAACGGCGAGGCATGAGTTTCGCAACGGTCAGGCGGTGTGGGTAGAACACCAGGACCTCCGCCAACGCTCGGCTTCGTCCCATCAACCCGGCACTCGAGGTCACACGCATCTTGGCCTTGCACCCTCAGGACCACCTACACCGGCATGCAGCACGGACCAAGCTCAGCACTCCCCTCCCCTCCCAGGACACGGCGTGTTATTCTTACCTGGCCCAGGCCCCCTCAACGACCCCCCGGCCCCGCATAGTCCTGAGGATGGTCCCACTTCAACACCGTTCCCTATTACCAACTCAGAACATGGGATTCCGGTCGATATCGAGTTAGCAGAAGGGGACATTGCTACCAAGCTCGAAATCTCTCTTCCGCTTTGCACGACACCCACGCACACACTGGAACCAGTCATAATATCTCACCGTATACGCTGGAGCATCCTTATTGGCAATCTCGACGGACACACCTCAGAGTTGCGTTGCTCCTTACCTCTCCATATCCTTGATTATCGCCTTCTCGACGAAGCGAAATCCGCAACAGCCCAGACGCGACGACTGCTCTTCGGTGGACCCGATGTGCCGGAGGAGTCCAACCCCGATCTCGACCTCCCGAGCTACCCATCGCACATCCGCGATCGAATCGCGAACATGTACTTGCCGGACCAGGCCGTCCTGCGCGTCGCGAATCCATGGATACAACAGGGCATCAGTCCAGTGCTGCTCGACTCGGACCAAGACGGGGGGCGACAGAGTGGCGTCACATCGGGGACGCATACGCCCCTCGAGGCGCACTACGTGTCCTCTCCCCTCGGCCACGGCCACGCCGGCGACGCTGGCCTGGAGTACGTCAACTCGGAACTGCTCCTCTCGCTCTCTCAGCATGCCCCGCCGCCGCCCATCGCGAGCCCCACAGAATCTGCGCCATCCAGTCGATCCGTCAGCCGGAGAGCCAGCCGGGTCCCGTCGCGAGCACAGTCCCGTGCGCCGAGCCCGGACAGAGGCCGTGAGCGCGAGCCGTCACAACAACAGCTGCACTCGCGCAGGTCGTCGTCAGGGACGGACGCGGCGCCGTCGACGTACCTGCACGAGAACAACGCGGCGAGCCGCAACTTGCACGGTCTCTTCCACACGACGATGAAGCCCCTCACGTCTCTCACGTCCTCTTTCACCCTCCCGACGCGCCACTACACGTTCTCAAGCCCGCCGTCCTTCCATCTCCCCCCTCACATCGCTCCCCTCACGCTCGCGCACGCACACCCGTGGCATGGCCACGGGCAAACACAAGGACACCCCGGGACGACCAACGGCGGTCCACACACTCCTCCCGCGTCTGCGTCTGCGTCTGCGACCGCCGGCGCCGCCGCGCTGCCACGCATGGTGCCCGTGACGTCGCATTCGCTGCTCCACCGCGCCTTCACGGAGGTGCCGGACTACGGCATCGCATCGCGCGGGTTCTTGGGCGGCGTCACGCCGCTCGAGACGATGCAGGGTCTGCCGAGTTACGAGGAGGCCGCGGCGACACAGCGCTCACGGAGCGAGTCCGATCTCGCGTCTATGGCTGCTGCGCGTCGAGGACCTCGCATTTTGGACCCACTTGTGCCCCTGCGCTCTGCGTCTCCTGGCGCCGCTGCGTGACGGCTGATTCATCCCGACCTTTTGCAGCGGTGTTCATGACCAAAGGCCAAAGGTTGTTATATCCAAGAATTTCACTGACTAATTTTGGCTTGACGCTCGAGGCGTAGAGCTCATAGATAGCCTTTTCTTTTTTTATTATCATCACTCTCGATTTCATAGATATAGACGCATCATAGAGCACTAACTCACCGGAAATACGTTCACGCCAAATGGTAGGGGGAAAAAGGTGTACATCACTTCCGCGTGGGTTCGCGGGTATTGAATCGCATTTCATCCTTATGTATCCTGTACCATCAGTCGCAGTGCAGCTCCTGTTCTGGTAAAGGTCAAGGGTGTAAGATTGCAGAATTATAGCTATTAGGCAACAGCTCGATGTGAACCGTGCTTGCGCAGAGCAAATTTTTATCAGGCAACACCAGACGGGGGTAAGTATAACGGTGCTAGTGCAGGTATTTGGTATCCTGAGGAGCACGTACAAAGATAGCTAAAAATAACGTGATAAATCGAGCACGAGCGGCCGCGAAGTGCGATTCGGGTGGTTTCTCTACTGACGTTCCAGATTCTAGATACGGTTCGATGCTACTTGGACTCCTGTTGTTCATTCGTGGACGACATGATCCAGGGCTCAGAGGTGACCCACTGACTCTCGGGGACACCGAGTTCGAAGAGTTTGGCGATAACCGCGGAGAAACTGCACGTGTGTTCTGTTAACAAAATGTAATCGAGCGAGCGTAAATGGCAGGACTAACTCCTTAAAAAACAGTGCTTCGTCAGCAGCATACGCCATGGCGTGCTTCTTAAAGGCTTTATCCTGAACGAGCGCATAATCCGCTCTAAAGCGGTAGTAAGAGAACCCGTGAGCAGTAGACCGGATGTATGGCCTTACGGAAGCATCATCAAAGTGCCAGTTTTCTTGTCGGCATATTGCTTCGGCCCATTCCATTTTCTCCAGACCCACTTCTCATTGCAGAGCAGCTTGAAGAAGTCATTGGTGAGCGTGGTAGGCGAGAAGGTCCATGGTCCTTCGAAACCAGAGCGATCCGGATGGCATCGACCGAGAGCGTGGGCACCGGCGAGGGCGACAATTTCCTGGTCATTGAATCTACAGAGTGGAGAGTCAGGAGAGCCAAAGCCTATAAGTAGTCGACGGATCGTACCCCATACGGTAAAAGATCTGAAAAAAAGAGCGTCGCTATAATTCGTTGGGAGAAACGAGAAGATATTACTTACGGCGCGGAGGTGGTCCTGACCCTGGGCTGCATCAGGGAGACGACCATCTGGAGTGACGTCCTTGGCAAGGCCATCAATGCGACCTGGACGCCACGGGATCGACGGGCCGCCCATTTCCTGCTCGAAGTTGAGTGACGTTTAACGCAGTAAAAGAGAGTTACAAACCTGAACAGCGGCAACACCTGCAAGGGTCCAAAGATCACCATAGCTAATCCAATCGAACTCCTTCTTGATTTCCTCCATTAAACCACGAGCGATGTAGAGACCGTTGTTGGCACCGTGGATGGATTCGGGTTCGAAACGCATGGTAGCATAGTTGCTATTTTAAATATCAGACGTGGCGCATGGGTGGACATTGTCGAAGTCAAATCCGTACCTGCCGCCGGTCTTAGTTTCATTGTCATAAGTGCCAGCGCTGTGCCACGCGAGACGGAGGAGAACGGGTCCAAAGGAGCCATCTGAGGAGGGTAAAAAGTGAGACAGTGGTGGGAAGAAATACGTGGCAAGGCGTACCATCATAATCGCCGGCGTCATCGATCTTGTGAGCAATCTTGTTGTACACCTGAGCGCAGAGTTTGATCCGAGTATAATAAGGCAGGGTGATAAAGTCGGTTACCTTTTGATAGTCCGCCTTAGTCGGGGTGAATTTGAGGGCAGACTTTGCCGACTGGGCGCCAGACTTCACGGTGGTCGCAGCAGTGTCTGAGGACGAATAGACATAATAGCCGATACCGCCTGCGAGCGCGAGGCCAATGGTGGCGTAGAGGCCAGCGTTTGACGACTTTGGAGGGGGGGCCTCCGTGGAGTACCTCCGGAAGGAGGAACGAAAAGGGGCTTTAGGAATGCGGGGAGAAACAAGAGGAGCGCGACGGGCAGAAGCCCGGAAAGAATGCACGAAGGGATTCATGGTGATGATGATGGTAGTTATGAACGAAGGGAGTCCACCGAAAGGGAGTTGGATCGGTCAAGGTTTGACTAATAAATGGCCGCGCGTTTATTGGCCGCGCTTAAACACAAGTGGAAAGGCTCATCCGGAACATAGTTCTGCCTTGCTCTGACTCGAAGCGACGTACTTTTCATAGCATATCAATGTTAAATGTCGTACAGAAGATAATCTTACGCCCGTCGTGGTCTGGATTGTCACTACGTGGTCGGTGGCGGCGCTCAAGATGGCGGTCCGACGGCCCGAAATGTACACGGCTTTTCCACTTTTTTTAGATCTCATCCGTGTTCAACAATGGTCTCATTTCAGTACGTTCGTCACGAATCCAAATCCTTTTGCCAACTAACCATCGTCTTCATGAAGCTGCGATGGTCAGCATTAGCTCCGCGCCGGTACCAGTACTAAGCATGTGCTTTTATATAGCATGCACAGACGTCGTGAAGAAACCAAAACTGGATCATCACTATGCACAATGTCGAAACTCTTTCACCTGTATCGATTGCAGCGAGACGTTCAAGGGTCCGGTCGAGTGGAAGACCCACACTTCCTGCGTCACAGAGGCCGAGAAATACCAAAAGTCCTTGTACACAGGCCCTAAAAAGGTACGTCGCGGCTCTCGATCCCCGTCTTATTTCGTCCATAAACGCGTACTACAGGGTTCCCGACCAGACAAGGGATGGAAACCAAAAACAATGAACGCTCCTGGTAAGTATCATCAATCATCTGGCACCCAGTCCCAGTCAGGCTGGTCGCGCCAGCAATACACCCGCAATTGTGCCTCGGGAGCTAATAGCACTCCTTTGGGATCACCACTTCGAATGTCACCCGTCGACTCATCCGCAGTGGAGTCCTCTACGACTGCTGGTGCTGTTGTGGTATGTCTATTTATATATAAAACTGCGCTCGCTTAATTCGAGGTTGTGTAGAGCCATACACCGAATGGGGCTGAGCCGAGAGGGAATAAAGGGAAGCAGAAACGCGACACAGCCAGAGAACATAACGTGAAAGACGCCATGACAGACGAACAGCCGGGGGACAAGAAGGTCAAGAAAAGGGAAAGGGAAAAGAGGGAAAAGGCTCGACCAAAACAGAATGAAGAAAACGCTGCACCACCGGAACCAGCGGCCTCACCTGCGGATGATGGCACCAAAGATGTGAAAAAATCCAAGAAGCGGAAGCACAAGGAGAAGAGGGGAGAGGAAGGTAGCGCTAAGCCGGAGCCGTTACTTCCACAAACGAACGGTGAACAAGCGCACGATGGCGAGAGGAAGCGGAAGAAAAAGCGGGTCGTTTGAGTAGATTGTATGCATGTTCACGTGACAACACGTGTAGACGAGTCGAATCGATCGCGAGTCGTGTACGTGTCTTGCAAGTGCGCCTGTGCTCGTGCAAGTGCCCGTCGCCCTGAGACTTGAGACTGCCATCGACTACAGTACGACTGGCTCTGTCACCATGCATGCTATCCAAGTCGGTCTCTTTCTGCGCGAATACCCTCACAACTCGCTCACCTTTCCTTGCCATAGCAACAATATTGGGCCGTCAGAGACTATCTCAGTCCTGTACGATCTCCGACTTGCCTCTTTGATATATATTCGCGAAATTAATTTCTGCCCGTAGGTTTTGAAAGAGAGCAAATTCAGAGAGCATGGAAGGATCACTCCTGGTACGTACGTGCTATATCAACCTGCATGCAATCTCTCATACGTGATCACTTTCCCGTCCTAGAGGAGTTCGTTGCTGCTGGGGAGTTCCTCGCGTACAAGTTCCCTGTGTGGTCCTGGTAGGACCTCCACTGATTCGACCGTACCATCGTCGACTCATACCAATGAAAACAGGCAGGCTGGGGACGCCTCCAAGGCCCGCGACTACCTTCCCGCCAGTAAGCAGTACATGGTTACGCGCGGGGTACCCTGTCTTCGTCGTGCGACATCACTCGCCTACACGGATGCCGATGAAGACGCCGAGAGGCTGCTCTCGTTCGGAGATGGCTCCGCCACCGGAAACGAGGCGGATGAGTGGGTAGAGACTCATGCAGGCCGTCGGACAAATCTCGACTCGGCTGCCAACCCAGGTGTCATCGATGATATTCCAGACTTAGACGGCCTCCATGACGACGATGGAATCTCAGCGGCCGCCGCTAATCTCTCTCTTACGGAGACGCCCGACTTGGACGATATCCCGGATATGGAAGAAGATCTCGAGGACGGTGACGACGCTGCTGCCGTTCCTTCAAAGGCGCCCCCACCTCCCAAAAAGCTGATCGAATCTACCACGTTGGTGGCTTTTTTTTTTCGAGTTTATCTTGTCGGATCTAATTTCCGTATAGGAAGGAAGAGGTCACGAATGCAAATCTACTCTCAGTACGAACGTACGATGTCATGATCACTTATGATAAGTACTACCAGACTCCGAGGATTTGGCTTTTGGGCTATGACGAGGTGCGCGAATACGTAAAATAACCAAATATCATCAGCGTGGCTGACACTGCACAGAACGGAACGCCATTAGTGCCTGAACAAATCTTCCAGGATGTGACAGCAGAACACGCTTTCAAAACCGTCACGATCGAAGCCTTTCCCCATTCCACATCTCTTCAAGCCGCCTCTGTCCACCCTTGCAAACACGCAAGCGTGATGCGAAAGCTCATCGAGCGCATGAATGCGGGCGTCGTGGAAGAGCAGAAATTGCAACGCAAGGCAGGTTCCAAAGACAGCAAGAAGAAGTGGCTCTTCAAACGAAGCGGCGGGCCAGGCAAGGACGACAAGCCCGCGGGAGAGGAAGAGGAGGTCGAGGGCCTGCGTGTCGACTTTTATCTCGTGGTGTTCCTCAAGTTTATCGCTTCGATCGTGCCTACGATCGAGGTCGACTCGACGACTGCGTTTTGAACATTTTAATGTGTGTGTCCGTGTGCGTGCGCGTGTGGCGTGCTGGAAGAAGACGAAAGTGTATACCACTCATGACACCGCGTGTTGTTTTGCCGTATAAAGTCTTTTTTTGTACACTATCTCTTATTCTAGATTTCAAGGCTGCGTATTTTGGCCATTGCTCGTCGATATAGACAAACGAGTTGTAGCAGCGTACAGTTGACGCTCCTTCGCTGGCCGCACGTGACATGGACATAGATCACAGCATCGGGGCTGCCAGCACCCTTAACATGCTCGTACAGCAAGCATGTCGCCGGACTCTGAAACGACAATAATTGGTATGGCTATCCCTGTCGTCTGTCTTAAGGTTGATCTCGGAACTCACCCCCCCGCGCGCACGGTTACTAGATTGGATAGATGATTCCATCTTAGAGCGGAGCAGGAGGCTCCGCGAAGCCAAGGACATGCACGCGTCGAGCGCGAGGAACAATGTCCGGTTCACTTTACCGTGGTTGATATCCCACGTCCGAAAGCTGCTCGTCGCTTCGCAGTCATGGTTCGTCGTCAGTATCGTTGGTGAGTGCACACCCTTCATGTTGCAACCATAAATCTCACAATCAAAATCCAAACCAACGCCCACCCCCTCTCCCTCCTCCAACTCGCGCGCGCGTCCCTCCTACCCCTACTCCCGCATGTGCGCAGGAGCCGGCATTGGGATCAACGCCGCGGTCATTTCCATCATCACCGAGTGGTTGTCGGATATCAAGATGGGATACTGCTCGGATGGTTGGTGGCTCAACCAACAGTTTTGCTGTTGGGAGCTGGACGGAGACGAGGAGAGCGGGTGTGATTCTTGGCACCTGTGGAGCACGGTGACGGTGGCGCGCTGGTTTATATACGTGCTATTTGCGGTGCGATACTAATTCCCTTCATCCTCCCTCCTCCCTCCTCCTTCCCACATGCGACTGCGACACGCACTTTCTCGTGTTTCCTCGTTTCTTTGGTAACCCAAACTGATGTATCTGCTTGAAGGCCACATTCTCCTTCGTTGCCTCTCGCCTCGTCCGGTCATTGGCCAAGTACGCGGCCGGCTCTGGGATTCCGGAGATCAAGTGCATCATATCAGGTTTTGTCATGCAGGGATTCCTCGGCTTTTGGACGTTCCTCATCAAGAGTCTGACGCTGGTGATTAACTTTTCTTTACATTTGGAAAAGTGGTTTGGTTTCTGAAAGCGAACAAAAGCCCCTCGTGATAGCGTCTGGACTCTCTGTGGGGAAAGAGGGCCCGTCCGTGCACGTTGCCTGCGCCGTAGGGTACCTCGTGGCGGGATGGTTCGGTCGATTTTCACGTAGTCAGAGTGAGTTTTTTTTTTTACTTGTGAGGTTGCTCCGTCCGACCCAAGGCTCACTATCACGGAGGCAAAATGCGAGATATCTTGACGGCGGCTAGCGCTGCAGGCGTTGCCGTTGCTTTCGGCTCTCCTATCGGCGGTGTAATATTCTCGATAGAGGTGAGGAACTCACTCCACGGGCCGCTGGGAGTAGTTCGTCTAATGCTGAACCGTAGGAAATGAGCCCATATTTTAATCCCAAGACTATGTGGAGGAGCTTCCTATGCGCACTCTGCGCGACCGTGACGCTGTCGGTGTGTCGAAGTTCAATGCAATCCTTTTTACGAACTGATTCTAATGTCGACCCAGGCTATGAATCCTTTCAGGACTGGGAAATTGGTATTGTTCCAGGTCACGTACAGTCGAGATTGGCATTTCTTTGAGATTATTTTCTTCGTTGTGCTGGGCATTTTCGGAGTACTGCCTTGTGTCACTTGCTCGTCTCCATCGAACTGAAAAGAGGCCTACAGGGACTGTATGGTGCATTCGTGATCAAGTTCAACATGCAAGTCGCTTCGTTCCGCAAGAAGCACCTAGGAAACCATGGGGTTGCAGAGGCGGTTACCTTGGCCACCATAACTGCCATGATCGGCTACTTTAATCGATTTTTGCGGATCGACATGACTGAAAGCATGGCCATCCTCTTCCGTGAATGCGAGGATGGCGGTGACTTTGAACATCTATGCCAGTAGGTTCGGCACCCTAGGAAAAATTGCCGTACTTATAGGTATGACCCCCCCCACCAGGACATCTGCTCAATGGCGGATGGTAAACTCCCTTTTGCTTGCGACGTTCATCCGAACGTTACTTGTCATTGTTTCATACGGATGCAAGGTGCCATGCGGGATTTTCGTGCCCTCCATGGCTATCGGAGCAACGTTTGGCCGTATGGTCGGTATTCTCGTGAAGGCCCTATATCAGTTCGTCGTATTCCTTTGTTACAGTCACCAATTCAACTTATTTGAGGGTGATAGAGCGTACCCCATTTCTGGCATGTTCTACGTCTGTCAACCTGACGCCCCATGTATAACTCCTGGGACTTATGCTTTTCTCGGTGCCGCTGCTGCTCTGAGGTACGTCATAGCGGGAACCTTCTGGTCAATGCCTGACAATGTCGCTCGGGCAGCGGCGTCATGCGTATCACTGTCACGGTCGTGGTCATCATGTTCGAGCTCACTGGCGCTCTGACGTACATCCTGCCTACGATGGTCTGTTTCTTTTCATGGCGCGGAAATCGTACGCCTAATCTTTGGCCTACAGATCGTGCTCTTAGTGACTAAAGCCGTGGGCGATCTCCTGGGAGTAAAGGGGATTGCTGAGGAAGCCATCCGTCTCAACGAGTACCCCTTTCTTGAAAAAAACAATCACGTTTACGACGCGCCTGGTTGGTACCTCCTTGGACTAGGGGCAAGTAGCACGACTGACTGAATACCGCAGTATCACGGGTCATGCGGAGAGACATCTATACTCTACAAGCCACAGGTATGACACTTGCAGAGATCGGTGAGTGGGCTCGCCATGTCTCCCATTGCTCGGCCAATATGGTAGGTAGAAATTTACGTGGACGCCGCAAGAGTCAAAGGATTCCCGATCGTCGTTGACGACGAGACTCGAACGCTAGTAGGATACATAGGATCACAACAACTATGTCGTGCCATTGGTGAATCCAATCTTATCTAATACTGGCCATGGCTTAATAACTGGACAAAGACCAAGCAAAACGAATACGGGACCTTTCGCCGGATACCCCCTGTACTTTCAGCCCAGATCCGTCGGAGCAACCGGACACGAGGTGGTCAGCGGTTGGCAACGACGAAGACATGGAGTCCAACGTGCTGTACGCCGTTTCATCTCCTGGGACTCTCAAATTTTGGCCGTGGGTCAACCAGGTATGCCATATACGACCGCGTGCGGCGCGTATCAAAAACCTTTCTCACACCCACGAATCAGACGCCTCTGACGGTTTCCTCCACGTTGCCCCTTGAGGTTGTCATGCAACTATTTCAACGCATGGGGTATGTGCGCGACACGTTTTTGCTTCGTTCGAGGGTATTTCTCACTGCGTCTCCATCAGCCCACGTGTTATCCTCGTGGAGGATCTCGGCACGTTGGCTGGGCTTACGACCGTCAAGGACGTCTTGCATTTGGAACCCCACGGACAACTTAACAGTCCGATGATCGCGTGGAGTAACCGGGGTGCGTTGGACGGAGCGTTGGAAGAGCTGTGGACGTGGCTCGCCGATGTGCGAAGTTCTGCGAATGCGTGGTACAGCCGCGTAGTATCCAGGCGATTGAGATGACACGAACAGAGTCCTGGGAATCTCCGTGTCTTTTTTTTTGTCGTGCGCAGTCTTGTTCCCGTTGCCATCGATCATTTGTTTGTTGCTTTCATTGCAGTAGAAAGTAAATCACGCTAATTTTTGATGGATGATGGGCGAGACCCGCAGCAAGCCGTTGCGCGAGGAGGCAAAAGATTAAAACGTGGGCGAATGCCATCGTGGCCGTGCCGTTTTCTCTTTAGGCTGCCGCATGCACAACGCCTAGCGAATGCAAACGAGAAGAGCCAACATCATGGCGGTCTCGAAACCACGCCAAAAGGTCCCTCGACGAAGTCCCTCGTCCGCGGCATCCGTACGTCCTTCGTCTTACAACAATTCGCCCCTTGGCACCTCCCCTGCTAATTAACGACGCCACACGGCTCATTTTACGATACGAGTGTATGATCAATAATGCCTCTGACGAAAACACCTCGGAGCAAGTCGGTCGGACGGAACAACATTTTTGGAGCCGTCACGTAAAAAGACTCATCCCCTCCCCCCCCCTCCCCCTTTGTTCTCTGAGCGAACCCACTTTTGAGATTTATTAATTGAGATTTTGTTTCGGTGGGAAAGGCCCGTGTGGGCTCAGTTGATTGATGAGACCACGCACTGGGCAGACAAGGACACCACGGATTAATTTCCATCCACGACGGCGTTCGCCGAAAAAGGTCAAGTTCGAAAAGGCCAACCTCGAAGAGACTTAAGACGAACACGGTGCTCGTTTGCGGCATTTCCGGGGTGCCTGCGCTTGCCTGCATGCGGCGGAACGGTGGTGCTCAATCTCCGAGAAGGGGGCCCCGCCGTCGATCACGTGTGTGGTGCCGATCAGAGGACATTTTCATTTTCATTTTCATTACCGCCGTACAAACTACCTATCGTACAGGCTGTCTGCTGGGCAAGGCACTCTTTGGTCCAGGGCACGGCGGCGCACGTACGACACGCGATAATCGTGCTATGACATTCCCACGCGCCCCCACAACTCATTTTCATTCCTCCATTGCGTCCGAGATCCGGGGTTTATCGGTGGTCCCTTCGACAAACAGCTCGCTCCATTTCGGGTACACGCGCTTGTACAACGACATGCACACGGTGTCCATTTGCGTTATGGGCGCGTCGAAATGAGCTTTGAAATACCCGTGCGTTCCGAGCGATTCGCGGATATGGCCCGCCCGGCCATATTTGGTGTATAGCTGGATGGGCTTATAGTACAACACGTCCTCTATATGGCGCCCTTCAGCGCCTCGGCTAAAGATCCCACGATAACGCCATGGAACTTACCCGGATTGAAAAACATATATCGGACTGTGGCGGTTTTCTTGTGGATCTTGAGGGGATGTCCGGACAGAATGATACGCTTGGCATTTATTCGGGTCGGATCAGGGTTGAGCAGTGAGCCCATCGCGACAAGGGACGGAGCTTGGGTGTGACGTCAGACCGTCTTCGCTTAGGACTCAACCGAGAACCAACCGGTTGCCAGTGCATCCGTCGTTTCCCTCAGTAATGCGCAAGGTTGATTCCCGAGGAGGATTGGCCCGTAAACAGTGGCCACGTAGGTGTCCCCGTGTCGCAAGTAGCGTTCAAATTTGTGTACGTTATTGACACCTCGTGCACCCCCTTTAGTGTACTGGCTGTAGACAGGCTTGACTCGTAATCGTCGGGGCCCCACACAGAGTATAAGAGGATCCTAAATGGAGTCACTCACGACCGAAACGGGAACGGGAAAACGGTGACTGGACCTTGGAGCGCACGGAATCCTCATATTCCGTATTCCTCTGAATGGCAAAGTGAACAACCGATTTTTTGTGTTCGTGTTGCAGAAGACTGAACGCGACAAAAGCAATTCCGGAGTTCCGCTCAGCTGCGTCTCTAGGGACATCCTTGAGATACACGGTCACCCTGGTCCCAGCCTAATGGAGAGGGCAATGTCAGGGATCCATGCAGGCCTGCCTGTCTGTACATGATGGACTGACCGGTATTGCGCCGCCTTCTTCTTCCGCGCGTCGGCGAATCGCACGTTCAGTCCGCTTGAAATCCTCGAACTGGAATATTCGCGCATAATCTCGCGGCAAGTTCTCGTAGGGATCCCACGGGCTAGTGCGGAAGGATCGCAGCCCACGGTACCGTTGAAACCTGATCCTCGCCGGGGCGTCTTTGGGTGTATCGACCTCATCAGGAAACTCTCGGTCGTCTCGTTCTTCTCGCTGCCGTCCGCGCCAACTCTCCAACCTTTGCTTTGAGTGAGAAACGAACTTCGAAAAGGTAGCCCGACTGACTGCCTATTCTCTTCTTCCTCTTCCAGATCTTGGAATTCGACGTCCTTGCCGCCCTGTGCTTCTACCTCCATCTCATCCTCGAGATTATCAGGAACAGGAACTTCAACCAGCTCCTCCGCGTTCCCGTTTTGTGCACCTTCGTCGCCTTCCCCGATCCCTGCGTCCTCTTTGTCGTCCTCTTCGATGATCCACGCAGCCTGGTATTCACTAGTTCCTTTCGGGACGCGTCGAACTACGCGCGGAGTGGTACCTGGCGCTGCATCGGGTAATTGCGTACCCTCAGCAGGTTCCCGAGAAGGATCATCTTGCATCTCTTCCTCCGTCGGCCACGTTTGTTCGTTTTGCATATCGTCAGGGTCGTTACTAGAGACAAGGGAGTCCGCTTCCTCTGGATCCGGCTCGGAGAGGACAGTAGGCTCTACGGCCATGGCACTGGAATCTGCATTCCCAACCAAAGGAGAAGTGATCTACGTGGCTCTTAATAAGTCGATAAAAAAAAGGGTGGCAGTGCCGAGGAAACGCACCCGCAGCACTTGGAAGTCGCCGTGATTCGGCAGATGCACCAGACGGTTGGGGGACATTTGAGTGCCTCGTACTACGCCTGTGATTGCGAGATTTCCATCCGTCCAGCCCACGGACTCGGCCAGAAGCCACGACCGGCCCTGTCTCCACCGGACATCCCGTGGCTTGCCCTCTGACAGCATTCTGACTGCGCTTAACTGGTCTGAGAGACCGTTGAGATCATATACTTTGGATTGTTCGGGGAAGAAGTATTGCATGAAAGAAAGGAGAGACTTTAAGATTCCTGAGCGAGCTTTGGGGTCTATGTGATGTCCAGGGGCAACTACAGGCACCACGTCAGGAAGTCCTTGGGTTTGAAGCGTCCTGAGTACCGTTTCACCCCAAGCACCAACTTCCATAGCGGGAGACAGAACAAAGAGAACACAGTCAGCCACTTTACAAGCATCCAGAGTGGCATAGAAGTCCCCGTAAGCTAGTTGAATAAACTGCAGGGATGTTTTGAACCGTTCCACCCTTCGGAGAAACAGAATAAGGACAGGGAACACGCGCCAAAAAGCGAAAGAAAAAAAAAATCGGCCTGACGAACTTGACTTTCCACACGCACTCGTCATCGGTCTGGGCAGGGGGGATTTCTAGGGATTGGGCGAGCGCCGATGCCGCAGCGCGCGACGTGACGTCTTCACAGAGCGGCACCACGGCGACTATCCTCGGCGCACCGTCGACGCCGCCAAAAAGGCGCACGGCCGCAAGTAGAGACTGGCGCTTTTGGAGCTGAATCTGCTTGGCGTGATTCCGCCGGTTTATTTTAGACTGAGGACTGCTGGCGCTCGGCGAAGTACGGAGGATTTTGGTGGCCTGTCGGGAAACGCGACCTAAGGGCGAAGCGAAATCACCATGAGCATATGATAGGCGCATGCACATCCTGCAGGTTTCAGGATCGCGGATGCCCCATCGTCGTTATTCGCGCCAACTTTTTTGGAATTTTTACCTTTTGACCGCTCTTTGAGGGACGCTTTCGTCGCATGCCTGGACTTAAACGGCTTGTTCGTCTGAAACGAGGAAAGCCATAAGAAAAACAATTGCATTAATTTCCGAGCCTGTGCCCACCTGTTTGAGCGTAGGGTTATGATGGAAAGGCTCAGACATTTTTTGTTTTGTGAAACTCGAGGCCGAGCGTGACATGGAACTGATGATCAAAAATGTGATGTGACAGCCACTCGTCACAAGCCGTTAGATGTATTCAATTTAATTGTGCTGCACCGCAGTTTTCTTCGCGGTTATATGTAGATCAACCGAAGCGAACGTCATAAGTCCCCACGAATGTCATCTAAAGTAAAACTAAAGGTATGCGTGGTCAACACGCCCCATCAAAGCGCGTGCCGCAATTTAGATAGAACTGAGAAAGCGGTTCGCCATCTCGAATCCCAAGAACGTTGCGCCATTCGCAAATGGCGAACTGCGGGACATAACATCAGCCACCATCAAAAAACGGGGAAAGGTCGTGTAGAACGCACCGAATCAACGTGGGCACTAGTCCTCTCGTAAATGCACTAATGCCCTCGGCTTTCCATACGGTGCGCGCGCAGTGCAGCGCAGATCGGTACTTTTGGCCATCGGATGAGGAAAACCCGTCGGTTTGCATTCGCGACTTGACCATATCTATGGGGTATATCACGGACCAGAGCTTTTGGAGCTCCGCAATCAGATGGTGTTCCTTTCATCAGTCAAGAAAGATCACGCACAGCATAACCCGCCGCCGCGCCATACAAGATGGCGCTACCCGGGCTTATCTGGTCTCTCCGAATGTTCTTGAGTGCCATCTCACGCTGCACTAATTTTTCGTATGCCCAAAAGTATACGCCGTAGCCCATTGCTTCGCGCAGGAAAGTGACACCTTGACCTTTATAAATGCCTCGGATTCCATACTGGGAAGCTATCTTCTTAACAGCATCGAACGGGCCGCGATATACGGGATTCGTATTCGACTGTGTTTGCAGCCCTGAACTCGGAGGCTCGTGTGAAACGAAAGTTGAGAACGGAGAAGGGACGCACGTATCCGTATGTGTTCCACCGGTCCAGAGACAAAGCCGTTACCCAATCCTGCCAAAGCTCCCGCAACGACGAGTTGTGAAGTGCTTAATCGAGTGCTTTGAGCCACGTCTTGTCCTGCTCGGGCATTGCGTGACGTGAAGTAACGTTTCGTAGACTCGAGAACGCCGAATTGTATGGAAACGCAAGCGCCGATGCCCAACAGTGGACTCAGAGTACCCTGATTTACGTACGGTCAGGGAATTGTGTCGCAAAACGAACGCGAAATCGACCTTGTAAAAAGCGAGAGGACCCTCGTTTCGTAGAATGCCACCTGCGCAGTCAAGCATGCCTCTGTACGTCCCTTTTGCCGATGTTTGCATACGCTACGTCATCACGGTGAGGTGTTTGCCGGAACGTTCGCTTCGTAGGTGACATACCACTTTGACGATGTCAAAAGGTTGGCCGACCAAAACCTGGTGTTGAAGAAACAACTTTTTTTAACGATGAAAACATTCCATCACAACGGAGGTTTGACCTGCGCAACTCCTCCCACTGTCCCCGCTGTAAGGTCTTTGGCAGTTTGAGACATGTTGTTAGAGAGGGATGACGACGTGGTGCGAGTGCAACCAGGGACCAATCATGACACATAAACACGAATTTTACACGGCGAGTGTAGATAAGATAAGATAGCCCACGGTTCCTCATCAGATCAGTCCCGCGGAAAACAAAACGAGCGAGCTGGTGGCTGGGTATCGGAGGCCCTACATCTTGGCTTTCCTCCTTGACACGGCTTGTCGATTTGGACGGTTGAACTGATCCTTCAACTTCGCGTCCGCCTCCCTCCATTTTTCTTGGCTTTCTTTCGTCTCTATTATCCAGGCATCGGCGATGGCGCGTGCTGGTGTGTTGTTAGGTGGTGGCGGGGGCTCTCGCCCTCGCCAGGTCGTCTGGGTGGCCTTGTTATTCTGCGGGGGTGGTGGGGGGTCGAAGGCCGTCTATAGCAGGGGGGTTGTGTCAAGTGACGATGAGCAAAATGCACAGAGAAGAGTCACCTTACCATGCCACCCAGGGTCATTAGAGATGCTCAGCGTGCACGGCTTCGTTTCGGTCTGCTTATAAGAAGAACATCTCGGAATTGAGGCAAATGGGTCATGTCTCATCGAAAAGATGTCACGCACAGATCAAGGGATTTATGGCACCGTATAAGAGCGATGAGTGAATTGTCCGTTTTCTGCCATAAGAGGAAAGTTGAAAGGGAGAAATGTCAAAGAAGGAAATGTCAAGGGAATTTCTCTCACTTACCGATGTGCATCCAAAAGTAAAACGCATGAAAGAAGAACGAGGCGGTGAGCGCAATGAGGCTGAATATTTATGACATGACAATGCGTGAAACAAGATCTGAAGTGAAACCATGGCATCCACGGGTTTTGCATGCCGCAGTCGCAAGTGAACCTACACAATGGCTCGGAGCGGATTGGATGTGTCGACACTATTCCCCCTAAGGCCTGTGAGGTAACGACCACCGGATGTCCCATCCGTGCCAGTGGGGCTTGGGCGATGCAAAATGGAAGACCATGCACCGTCCAGACGCCCTTCCTCCATAAGCGGCTACATTGACCAAGTCACGCAAACCAAGGTTGCTTCAGCACAAGTCAGGACCATTCAAAGTTACAGAATCCGTTCGCTAATCACATACGCGGCGTTCAGCCCGTTTCATCCGCTCCGGAGGCAAGAAATGCGCTCTAAGACTGACACCGCAGGAAGGGTATCCCGTGACAGGTCGGCAAGTTGCAATCAAGTTTTTCAGCCCATCGTGATTTCAACTGTCTCAGAAACACGTATGAACGGCCTGGGAGCACTGCTCGGGTGCGCTGCATGCACGGGACACCGTGGGGCTTGGTTCGTACTAAGGGAGCGCCCGCTCCGAGTAAGTTTAGCTTCCCGACCGGGCCGCGATACCTTCCCAGTCCTGATCCGCTCATCGGGAGCCCCGGCGAGGATCTCGCCGACAGTCTCGGAGAGCCTCGGGACGCACACCAGCTGAGTCAATCACCAGGCGGACCAATCTCAAATACAGGACATCGTCTCCCTCTCAGCCTTTTCACGCTTTCATATGGGCGAAGCGTAAGTCGACGCGCCAATTCTGGTATCTCTTGTATTCTCCCTGATCCTTCTTTGTGACTCTCCGCCACCAGTCACATTAACTTCCTGAGCGGATCTCCGCTGAACCGCCTATCGTGGTTGCGAACGTCTTCTGCATTCCTCAATGCGTTTCTTGCCTCCACGTCCACTCGATGGGTCGCGTTTCAGAATGGAAACCCTCTGATAGCCTCGCGCGCGAGCGAGACTCGCCTAGCACTGTTAACCACAACGCAGGTGGAGCACTTCTTGGGGCCCAAACCATACTTTGGGCAAGGGCCAACGGAGGGCGCAATTCCCACCGTCGATCTGCCCATTCTTGAGGCCGCCAGGTTCAGAGGCGCCCCAATCGTCTTCCTGGGATTGAAAGAACCACAGCCCAATGAATACAGCCCAGCCATCCCCCCTGAAGAGCTTGCGAAGGCGCTCGTCGGCACGCCTTTTTTTTCGATTGACGTCAGCGAAGCAAGCCAGACAGAGCTGGATCGTCTAGTGCAGGCCTCGCTCGCTGGTGCAGACGGGTTTGACCTGTCGTTCGCCGAGGCCCGAGCCGCGATGCGCGGGATGAGTGAATTCGATGCGGGCGTATTTGCGGAGGCAAGAAGCATGGTAGATTGGAATTTCCGTAACAAAGTATGGGATGGCCGCCATCGCTTCGTCGTGTTCCACCGCTCATCCACCTCAGTTCTGTGCTTCCTGTGGCTCACTCGTGTGTTCTGTTTGGGGAGGATGGAAGCTGTCATGCACAAGCCTCCTATCATCCTCCGATAATACTGGCAGGCGACCTTGTCCCACGCAGTTCGCCCCTCTCTCTTCCTTTGTTCCTCCCTGACATTACCCCTTGCTAGCAAAGGGCTGCATAACATCACCCATCCACGAACTGACGCGGTTGTCATCGTGGCGGTACTGAATGAGTCGCGAGATAAAATTCTCCTTGGACGGAACGTGGGTTGTTCATTTTGTGTCGATCAAAGTGTTTTCCTGATCGTCTGGGAATCAGAAAAAGTTCCCAAGGAAGTTTTACTCCACCCTGGCAGGGTTCATAGAACCAGGAGAATCGTTCGAAGATGCCGTCAAACGCGAACTCTGGGAGGAGGCTGGGATCCGTGTCCGAAACGTGAAATATCACTCAGGACAGCCATGGGTTCGCTTACTATCTGCTCAGTACCAGATCGGGACTCACCCCAGCCAGCCGTATCCTGCCAATCTCATGGTTGGGTTTTATGCAATCGGAGATCCCTTGGAACCCGTCAGGGTAGATCTCGACAAGGAGCTTGAAGGTTCGGTCCACAGTGCATAACTTGCCCTGGCTTAATCTATTTCTAGATGCGAGGTGGTTCACCCGCGACGAGGTCCTCGCAGTACTCCAACACGAAGAAGGCACCAGTTTCACAAAACGCGACTACAAGCAGATGGCAAGCGTTGATGAGAGAGTCAACGTCAAGGCTTCTGTCGACGACCCCCTCGGTGGAGATGCTGCGGTCAAAGACAGCCAAACTCGGGATGCACCTGCTCTTGTTGCACCAGGTGGCATCGAACCACCTTTTAGAGTCCCGCCCAGAGCAGCAATCGCCGGCGTGCTGATTTCAGATTGGGCGTTTGGAAGGGCTGTTGACTCGGAGGTTGGACTCAATAATGGAAGAATGTAGATTGTGGTATTCGACTTTAACCAAAAGTAGTCCCAAGTTTGTTAGACTAGTTCATCATTCGCTGTACCAAGGGTTATGCATGGGTTGGGTGGTCTTCTAGAACATCACGAGAATGAATCAAGGCGGACTTACAGCGCGCTGCATTTGCATCTGGCCTAATGTGTGCGTGAATATGCACGACGGTACTCATCTTGGCCATATCCGATCTGGCGCAATCGACAGACACGATCACCATGGACACCTAGTCCGTTTTGGGTTAGAGTTTACTTTTCCCGCGGAGGTGTGGAAAGAAATGGAGAGAAAGGGTACGTCGTTCAAGGGCCCGGGCAGACTGAGTGGGGCGGGCCGGCCACCGGGCTTGCATCATCCCATCGCCAGCAGTTTGGTCGACGGTCGACAACAAGGGCCAACCAGCGTCTGGCCTGCCCGGGTCAAATTCATGCTCTCCCTCGGCTTGCGCGCGAGACGCACTCCCCCTCTTATTCCTGGTGTCCTTCACTCGCACAACTCTTCGGCTAGGCGTCTCACTCGGTGGTTGCCCCGTCGTCCCGGAACATTACCTCCACCTCTCCGCGGCGCGCGTTCCTTCGCGGCATACTCGATCGCGATAGCGTTCGGGGCTGGAGTCGGATTTATAGCCTACGAAAACTATCAGCCGTTCAGGCATTCTGTGTTGGCTGTCGTCAGGTGCTCCCGAGTGGCAGGTGAGTGATAACTCTCGTTGCAGAATTGTCCCGCGCTTCGCTGACGTCACGCGGAATCGCACAGAGGCGGCCATATTCGGGGCAATCGATTACAAACGTACGTTTGCTAGGACGTACGCGTCCGATGAAGAGCAGTTCGAGGCCTATTCTCAGTGTCATTTGCGGAGCGCAAAGCGCGTCCTTCGAGCGTTGCTGGCGAATGGAGGTGAGAGCGCACCATGATACGCCACATTGAGGAGAGGATTGAGGCCCAGTCGTTTCAAAGGGGTATTCATAAAGTTAGGACAGCACATGGCTTCGCTGTGAGTTCTCCAAACCTCGGACCTTCAACGCGGTCGTCTTAATTTTCACGACAGCGTCGTGTTGCCGTTGGAATGGACGAGCACGATGCGCCCGTTGCAAGACAAATGCGATCCGACGCCGTACGAAGATGTCGATGCGCTCTTCTTGTCGGATATGGGGCGGCCGTTGTCCGAAATCTTTGATTACTTCAACCCAGAGCCGATCGGTGTTGCCAGTCTCGCTCAGGTGCACATCGCACACCATCGAGAATCCGGAAAGACCGTGGCAGTCAAAGTACGTCGCTTTGGCAACGCACATTTTTTCTCTGCGGATCGACACTGATCGTCGCAGCTGCAACATCCTCATTTACTCGAGTTCAGCGAGATTGATATGGAGATGGTTGAGCTGACGCTCGGTACTGCACTCCGTCGGGTGATCTTCATACTGAATTCCAAACTGACGTGACGCCTTTGTAGGGTGGATAAAGCGATGGTTCCCCGAGTTTGAATTCACATGGCTCGGGGAGGAGATGCGCGAAAATCTTCCCAAGGAACTGGACTTCACTAATGAAGCCTGGAACGCAAGAAAAGCGGCGGAAAACTTTGAAAGCATCGATACATCCTTGTATATCCCCGAAGTTATATCCGCGAACAAGAGGGTACTCATCATGGAGTTCATCGAAGGTGCAAGGGTCGATGATCTTGAGTACCTCGCTGCGCACAACATCGACCGCAACAAGGTCTCCCTAGAGCTGTCGAGAATTTTCTCGCAAATGGTATACATCGATGGATGGTTTCATGCTGTGAGCTCATCGAGTCGTCGGACTCGACGCTGTAGCTGATCCGTATAGTAGGACCCTCACCCCGGGAACCTCTTAATCAGGCCACGCCCTGCCATCTCTCGGTCACCTTACAATTTCGAAATCGTCCTCCTTGATCACGGATTATACTTCGACCTGGACAGAGCCCTTCGTATTAACTATAGTAAGCTCTGGTTGGCCTTGATAGCACCTGCCAGCCCAGCAAGTAATGCCGATCGACGAAAATATGCTCAGCTGGTAGGAAACGTCGACTCTGAAAAGGTCCGTCCATGTTATGTTCAAGTTGCGGGCGGGATACTCATCGCATTCTAGTATCCCATATTCGAAGCAGCATTGACTGGTGAGTGCGACGTGCGTCACTCCAAGCACGAATTAATGCGCTTGTCAGGCCGAGCGAGCATGGGGGATGCACCAGACGACCCACGGCCAGGAAAAGAGAGCAAATCGACTTTCAAGCGTGCGTCGAGCATGCTAGAACAGGTATCACAGACAGAACAGGAGGTGGAGGCGCTACGGAATGCCGTCATGACAAAGGAAGGATTACTTCTCTCTGTCTTTGACATCCTACGGAACGTGCCTCGGAGGGTGCTAATGGTCTTCAAGTTGAACGACCTTACACGGTACCGTTACAGCTTATGATATACGATTACTTTGACAAGCCGTCCTCAACAGAAGTCTTGACCATGCGCTATCCACAACGCACTCAAAAGTAAGTTACTACAAGGCTACCTGCCGGATTATTCACACAAAACGTTTAGGTTCGGGTGTTCATTGTTGTTTCCAAATACTGCGCTACAGCAGTTTGGGAGGATGAGCGACGGGCCATCCTTGATTGCATGAGAGGAAGCGGTCTTCTATCACCCGGAAGATTGGCCGAATACTTTACTGCTTGGTGGTGCGTGATTAAAATACGTTCACCTGTGTCCTCACTTCAGCATTCTGTAGGAGGTACGAGAGATTATACTGCGGGCTTGTTGTCTTGGAGTGGTATATGGACACCCAAGCACAAGCTCGAAAGTTTACTGCTTGGTTCTGTGGTTTATGGCGGACAGGGTTCGAGGGCGCTCACAAAGCCGCAGCTGGATTGAGTTGACTGGGGCTTCGCATACTATAGAAGTATCATATTAATCAATGTAGAGGCTATAGAAGTTTCAAAACAAATCGATGCAAAGTACTGGTGTCGCTCGTGATAGATAGTGGTATCTAAGATTTGGTGGTCGGCGTAATGAACTGTCCACTACAGGAGACCGCTGATAGTTCTTGATGCTTGCACCAGGCTTTTCCACTGTTCAGAAGAGCTCTGAGATCCTGAAGCGACTCGTTTGATCGCCGTCTCACCTGTTCGACTGTCAATGAGATACCTTTCTTCCCGGGTTTCTCATCGTCTTCATCCCCATAATACTCCCTTATATCGACCAGGGTCATTCCTTTTTCCATGTGAGCAATTGATACGTACAAGAAAGGGGAGAGTTACCTTTGAAGGTTCGAACGGTGACGCGCTTCTTCTTCCCTAGATCCACGTACCGCTCTCCATCGTTGTTCGTTTGTAGTTTTGCTCCGGTGTCTTCGAAGTCCACATTACCATCATCGCTCTGCAAGGAAATTCTTGGCTGCCATGTGGCATCCATCGGATTACCCACAGAAAGCGAGTGTCTGGGCGTGCTTTGGCATACCTTTTTCACCGTTTTGGGCGCAGACCTTGAGGCCTCTGCCAAGGGCTGTGAATTTCCCTCGCTATCCGACTCGTCTTTCTCTGCAGCCTTGCGTTTACTTGCATTCTTTACTTTCTAAAGTGCAGTGGAAGTGAGTGTGAAAGAACGCACTGTAAGTGGGGTCAGTATGCACCTGTTCGGATGATCCCCGCGACTTCGAGGACTTAGAGGCGCCATTCTCAGGAGCTCCTTTCGAGGTTTTACGAGGTCTTTCCATGCTGCTGTGAGTACGTGAACAAGTAAGTGTGATGGAGGACCGTGTCGCGCGTAATCACCGCGTCGAACCTCGTGATCGAAATCCTCGTGATCTCGGGAAAGAGTTTCCGGATGTGGACGAAGAGAGTCCTACGCGTCATCCTTTGGAAGGGCACGAATCACGAATCTCGGACGTGGTCCTCTGTTTGCGGTTACATCTCAATCACACTACCTACAGTCATCCATTTTGCCCGAGTTGACGTTACGATCCATTGCTCCCAACCGGGATCATAGGCAATGAAGATCCTTCACAGATCCAAACGGGCGCTGCCTCCGGCAAGTCCAAGTTGTCTCCGATCGCTGACGGCTAATCGTCATTTTATATGCGCGCGTCTATAGCTCCCGCAGGTGGCAGAGCTCATAAACAAACTCTCAGACACTCCAAATGAAGACCTTCCCGAAGTTTTGGGGCAAATCGACTCATGGAAGTGGCCACGATCCGACCTGAACGCTTGGATCAAAGTATTGAACAAGTTCGATGCAATCTTGGAGGAAGTTATCCAAGACTATGATATTGACAAGCTTCAAGTCAACGTCTTCACACCCATGACGAAGAAGACCGTTTCTGAAATCTTGCGCTTCGAGCGCCTGCTGTTGGAGAATTCCACCAACCGAAAGACTTATGCCTCCTACGACGTGCGCAGTGCAGTTCATTCGTATTCCCTCGTCATCGATCACGGCGTTAACCATCCTTTAGCGCATCAATAGTCTTTTGTCCACATCCGATCTCGACATCCTTGTACTCGCATTGAACCTCTTGCTGCGTCCTGCTCAGCAGTATTCAGCCCAACCTGCTGTCACGCGTGCCTTGAGCATCTCCACCCATCGTCTTCAATCTTTGGGCAAGCGCTGGTCAAACTTACGTGAATATGATGTCAGCCTTGTCGACCTTGTAACAGATCAGGGCAAGCCAGTGCTTGACGCGCTTCCAATTGAGGCCCGAGAAGTGCAGTTCAAATTCTATAACACTGGCAAGGCCAAGCAATCCAAAGATCGGGCCAATGAGATGGAAATTGACCTTCCTGAAAGCTCTCAAACATCTCAACGTCCTTTAGCTCCAGTTTCCACAGCGTCATCTTCTCAAGCCGCCGGGGCTACCACCCTTTATTTCGACACTCAAACACTTAGCTCGAAGGGGGCTATGGACATCCTCGCAGATTGCGTCGATACCTACAATGTACCAGAAGATGAGAGGTTTGAGCTCATGTGTCGCATTCGTGCCGCTCAAGCCCTTCTCCCCGGTAGAGAGGAAGACCGTGAGAAGCTCCTGATCGCCCGTCTCTTGGCAACTGCCATATTTGTGCACACACACCCAGAAGCGCAGACTACATCTGCCCTCTTCTTATACGAACCTGATCTTATCCCACACGTGGCCGAATTACTCGCCCTCGACAGGAATGTTCCCATTTCGATCCAGACCGCTGCTGTGGCCGCACTGGATGCCATGGCAAGGTACCGCACCAAGGTACAGGACGTTTTAGCGGCTGTTAATGCAGGCGTAAACCACGGTACATTGATGGCATTGCTCCGCAAGACCGTGGCCGAGGTCGCCATCCCTGAGTCAACCCTCCCGCATTCCTTTGTAGAGGCGCTTCTGTCCTTCGTGATTTTCCTCGCGTCACATGCTGCTGGGGGAAATATGGTAGTCGGCGCGGGTCTCATCCCCTTACTCATCCAAATCATTGAGAATCGTCTGCCACACCGTCTCCCAGTAGTGTCGAAAACCATGCAGCTTGTGGATAACGTTCTCTATAGCTTCGGCAACGCATTCCAACTGTTCTGTAACAATCGCGGAGTCGAGGTCCTTGTCGACCGAATTGAAGTAGGTTTCAGTTTTCGGACCTCTCTACCTTCCCGCGTTGACATGGTCACAGTATGAAGTGGATGAGAACATCAGAACACTTGGTCAGCAGGAACACCCAAACAATATTCCCAGATCCTATGGTAAGTCCCTCTCTTACGAGAGCGCGGCAAGTATATAACTAAAAATAAGGTCAATTACCCGTCGTGCGAGCTGCGGCATTGAAGCATATTTTACGTTCAATGCACCGCATGATGCAGTCATCTGGAACTGCTGAGGGCCTTCGCGGCCTCATCGATTCTTCGTTGCTGAAGTCTATCAAAAAGATAATTGAGCACCGTAGTCTCTTCGGTCCTAATGTCCTCCCGATTGGTACGACCTTTGCTTTGTTCACGTGATGTCTGTTGATCGAGCATCTGTTAGCCATCAATATCTTGGCCACTTTTGTTCACAATGAGCCGACGTCTTTGACGGTCATTCAAGAGGCAGGCGTCCCAGAAGCGTTCTATAGGGCTGTTGAGGCTGGATTAGAACCTGTCATTGAGGTATGCGAAACGCGAACGATGCACCTCCCTGTCAGGTATGATTAACGCTTATCCAGGTAATCCAAGCAATCCCCAATGCAATCGGCGCCTTATGTCTCAATCAGGCAGGCCAAGACCAGCTCACCGCGAGACCCACGATCATTCCGGGCTTGTTCTCGATATTTACCTCGGAGCGACACCAACGCATTCTTCAGGATAAAGAGAACGCTGTCCTTATTGGATCGGCTGTTGACGAGCTCATTCGCCACCACCCTTCGTTGAAGCCTGCGGTCTTTGAGGCAATCAAATCGACGCTGAGCAAGGTCGAGGACCTTGGAAATACGTTCACCCCCTCTGAGAATACCGAGTCATGGTATGGTCTCGTGAGGACCACGGCGTCCACCATTCAAGCGCCTGTTGATGAGGACGTTCTCATGCGATCCTCTGACACCGCTCCTAGCGACGAAGCCGCCTCCGAGTCTACTGGTAGGGCCAACGCCTTGGCCATCTCTCTCGCGGACGATATTTTGGACGAAACTGCTACTGGGAGGTCGCATGAGAATATCGTCGTCTCATACCTAGACGTGATCTGCAGGGTGATTTAGTTCCTGATCTTACCGTGATTCCACGAGCTGAATTTGTGGCTTTGAAGTTTTTGGAGGGCCTCTTCCAACACACCTCCCATTGCAAGGATTTCATTTCGAACTCGGATGGCCTTCTGTTGTTAGGCCGACTCACTGCGCTCCCTTGCATACCATATGATTTTGGCGGTAGTGTCGCCTCAGACTCTTTGGTTCAGGTCATCCGCACTATGTTTGATGCAGCACCCAACGCGACGATGAACTCCCTGACCGGCTGGGTGAAAGAATCATTACAAGAGACATCCGCATTCTGGAGCTCGCCGAGCAGGAAATCTAAGTTCACCGAGTTACTCGACTTAGCAGGTACTCCGCTATGCCCCCGGTTTTCTATGGTATTTGTCTAACCCCCTCCTTTAGGACAAACCCACTCCGAAGCCAACCAAACCTTCCGTACTCTCATCACGCTGTTGGTTCGAGTAATATTACTCTCGGACATCTACGCTACTGCGGGATACGCCCATGGCCGTTCCGCTGGGGGCCTTCTCCAGACTCTCATGGGTACGGGTGCCTCAGAAATTCTACCTGACCTCGGCGTCCTTCACAGGGCTTGTATCTGGGAGAACGTTCTTTTGAAGGCTCAGGCACCTGAAAAGGAGTCCGAGCCCGAAGGAATTTCCATATTATCTCCTTTGCAGCCCTCTGGTCGATCGTCTTCTAGTGACCCTACCATTGCTGCTAACGGCGCCAATACGTCGTCTACGGCAGTTACACCAACGGAAGTTCCCGGGCAGGAAGGTCCCCGTGAAAGCGATCCACGAGAAGAGAACGCGAAAGCGTTTAGACATCTTGCCAATCAGATCCCGGGAGCGTTATCCCCGTTCTTCCAATGTGCTGCTTTTTTTGTTACAGGACTTACCTATATACTGAATTCGCAATTTCCTCACAGCGATCGTGAAGTTGTTCTCAACCCGACGCAATCCAGACGCAGCACAAAAACAACAGATCTTTGACTCAGCATCCAGGGTTGCTGATGTGTTGCTCAAACACTTAGAACTGATGGAGTCCGGTGAGTAAGGTGGTTTTCGTCTATATTTAAACGCTAAGTTTCAGCAGAGGATCCCACGGAATCACTGTCAATAAGTTCTTGTTACACATCATTGCTCGGTCTTGTGACAACCCTAATGGTGGACGGTAAGTCATGTTCCCACTTTTGTTTTACCAATGGGTGACACTCAGCGTAGAGCGGACTGCTCAAAACACACTGCATACTGTCTTGTTCGACTCCTTTTACCGCAAGAGAGGTCTCGATGCCATCGTAGCGATCTGCCGTAGCTTCATAGGTACCGTTTTTGAGCACTCCCAGACAAAGGCTGAGGATCGTACCGAAATTGCCAAGCAAGCCTTGGGTCAGGCGTATGGCGGGATCAAAGTCGCTTTACATCTCCTTCATGCGTTGACCTCATCGAAACCCATATTCGAGTCCAGCCAAACGATTCTTCTCCTGACTCGTGACAAGAAGGACACAGACCCTGATTATTTCGAGCCTCATAACTTCTTGGTCAAAATTAGGCTTGTCGTTCTTCCGGTCATCCGAGAGATCTGGGAAGCATCTTGGCTAGTTTCGGCGCCGCAAAGTTTGATCAAGTCGGTGGTGCAGGTTGTTCTGGAAATTCTCAACGGAGAAGGGGAAGAAAGTCCACCCGATATCTCACCTCATACTGTTCCAGGTGCCGGTTCTCTTTCTATGGGAGGTCCTTCCCTCTTCCGCGTCACGGTCCCGGACGAGAATCGCGTTCGACAGCTGACCGACATGGGATTCTCGCGTTCTGGAGCTGAACGTGCACTCATACGGACTCATAACAATGTCAACGCCGCTACCGAGCTGTTGTTGAGCAACCCATTCCGGTTCCAGAATGATCCTGAGCCAGCTGCCCCTCCACCACAAGAACCCGAGGGAAGTGGTGAAGCAACTGGGGAGACAACTGGGGAGACAACAGGAGAGACAGCTGGGGAGACAGCTGGGGAGACAGCTGGGGAGACCACTGGGGAGACCACTGGGGAGACACCCCCAACTGCCGCAGAGGCTCCGCCGGCTGACCCAACGCCAATGCAGGATGACGTCGCTACGCCGAGCCTCGATGACTCACAGGCTGTCGAAACTGACACCAGGCCACCCGGGAAGAGTGCTGACGAATGGCGCAGCGAGCTAAACTCGATGAGAGAGCCAATGAAGTCAGAAGTTGGGCGTCTCGCGCTCCGTCTTGTCGATGAGCACCCCGATCTTATCTTCGACATCCACAATGCTTTCGTCAGTCGCGATGACGGCTACCAGCGCTCATCAGTTCGCCTCCTCATTGATGACATCCCTTCGTTTGCCGCAAGTCCCCAAGATGGTCGAGAGCAGCAGCTTGCTGTTCGGTGCCGTTTGCTCGCTCTGGTCCTGAACGAAGCACCTGCTTCCTTTGCAGCTATCGTTATGGGTGATGAACAGGCCTTTATGGAGGTTGTGTTGACCCTTCTTCTTTCGATCGACTTAGATACGGAAGCAAAGCAACCGAATATTCCCAAGTGGCTCGCAGCTCTTATGCTGGTCGCTGAAGCGCTGTTAAGTTTATCAGAAGATCCTCGTTCCATTACGGTACCAAAAGAAGGCGAACCCATTGTCGCTCAGCAGGAGATCTTGACGGGTCCACCATATGTTGAGGCCAGGACTGTGTTATTTGGCTTCTCCGTGCGCCTACTTTCTTTGCCCGGTCTTCCTCGAGACGAGTTACTGGCTTCTTTACGTCTTCTCGTGTTCATGACTCGTGACCACGACCTAGCGATGCAATTTGTGAAAGGCGACGGAGTCTCGTTACTGTTCAAAAGCCTCAAGTCGTCCTCGGGAGGTGTGGCAGGTAGCCAGTCGTACATCTCAATCATTCTCCGTCACATCGTAGAGGACCCCACGGTATTGCGGGTTATCATGCGTGAGGAGATACAGCGCTTTCTCTCGCACCCACGCGCCCGGACGGTGGACACAACTGGCTATGTTCGCGCCTGCAATGCGATGGCACTTCGCGATCCCAAAGCATTCATCGAGGTCACAAAATCTCTCGCCCAGCTTGAGCGACCTTTTGCACATAACGGTCAAATCCTTCCCAGGGATCAGGACAACCAGGAGGACGGCTCCCCAACCGGAGAAGCCGGGAAAGACACTAAAACTCATACAGGCTCTCAGCCTGAAGTCACTGCTCATACGCTATCATCCCCGCCCGAATATTTTGAAGCCATTGTCCATTTCCTCGTAGGTGAACTAATAGAGTCCGTGAGGACAAATCCCCGGTCGTCGGAGGGAGCGCCCAACCCAGAACCTACATCACCTGACACATCCGCTGAGGGCAATTCAAGACAACCGGCTAGGAACCTACCTACCAATGCTCAAGACTCAAAACCGGATCACTACTATTCCGGGTTCCTGATGCAATCTCTCACGGAACTAATGTTTTCGTATGACGCGTGCAAAACGTCATTCCTCTCATACTCACCCTCCAAACGGTCTAGTATCCCGTCTAAGGACGCTTCGAAGGGACGTCTGGCTGCCCTTAACTTCGTCTTATCGGACCTCGTCTCTTTTCGAACAATCGACCCTGTTTCCAGTAACGATGCTCGGAATAATGTCCCACTCTGCAATTGGGCGATGTCCTTGGTTGTAGCGCTTTGCGTGGACACTTCCTCCTCTCAACCCATCAAAGATGTGTCGCCAGAGCTCGTTGCTGTTCGAAAAACGGTCTTAGAGGCCGTCAGCCGCGCCATCAAAGATCTATCTCAGTCCGAATCTCTGGATGCCCGTTATGGCCGACTTCTTGCTTTGGCCGATCTTTGTTATCGCCTCCTAACGGTTCGATTCAACCCAGGACTCCGTAAACCTCATGAAGAAACGCCTACGCATATTGCGAAGATCATGTTGGAGAAGAACTTCGTTTCGACCCTGACCAATGCTCTGGCCGAGGTGGATTTGAATTACCCAAATGTCCGCGTAGTCGTTGCAGCGATGCTGAAACCTCTCGAACTCCTGTAAGTATTTGGTATGGATCTTAGTCGGGTGTTCTTGAAATGCTTTGTAGATCTAAAATTGCAATCAAGATGAACCGCCCGTCGGATAGAGTGAAGGGTTCCGAGGAAACAAAAGACGAGATGGACCAGGAGAGCCTCCCCGACGATGATGACATGGAGGATAGTCAAGATACAGCTCGCGAAGAAACTCCAGACCTCTACCGCAATTCTTCTCTGGGAATGTAAGCGTACAGATGCATGGATCGATGATTAGTACTCATTTCGCACGACACTGTCCAGGTTCGGAGGGGTTGGTACATGTCTTCGTGTATATTTTTATGAGGGTTGACGCTCTATTCGCAGGATATGGAAGAGCAGTTTGCAGCAGAAGACGTCATCGACGCCGAACATGGCGACGAAGAGGAGGACGTTGAAATGGACTTTGGCGAAGAGACCGGCGGCAGTGAAGGTACGTCAGCGACTGAAGAGGACGAGGAGCCAGAAGATCCAGATGATGAAGAGGGGGATTCCGAAGAGGACTGGCATGATGAGGATGAAGATGAAGATTTGCTAGAGGAAGACGAGGAAAATAGAGCTCCCGAGGCCGACGGTCCGGTCGACCCTGATGTTGACGTAGATGGCGTCTGGGAGGTATGGACAACGTTTCTTTCGGTTAAAAATTTGTTTACACCATAGGACTTTAGGGTGTTGGTATCGAGGATGGCGCCCAGGACGTTGATGGCGACGAAGGCGACGAAGAAATTGCCGGTGAGTAATCATTTCATGATATCCAGATCGAACCTTGCTTAAACGTGACTAGTTCCCATCTATCATCATGACACTGAAGAAGCAGAAGCCGATCTAGAGTCAGATGAAGAGTACGCATTGCAGTTTTTGTTCCCCACTGATGCCTGACGCGCAAGGTAGGCTCGAGGGTGAACTGGGTTTCGACCCACAAGACGACGGCCCAAGTATTGGAGACGTTCTAGGGTTCGATGGAGCTATCTCAGATGGCTTTCCCGGATTTATCGAGGCCCATGATGGCGGTTTCGTCATTTCTGGAGGTTCACGAGCTCGTAGAGGTCGAGTCGACGGTTAGCTGAATCAATGATTACTTCAAGAAGTAACTGACTTTGGTGCAGATGACGATATAGGAATTCTCGGTCGTAACCGGGGGACTGGTGGCTCTGCAGACGCAACCACCCACCCGCTCCTGCTAGAAGCCACTGGGAGCTCAGGACGTCATATGCCGGATCTCAGTCGTGCTGTACGCCGCTCGCAACGCATCCTGGCCGGCGGCCATCAGGATCTTCTCCAGGCCATTGAGGACATAATTGGTGGTGGCGCAGTACAGCTTTTTCAGCACATCGTTAATCCGCGAGGTGGTGGAGCGACCGATACCATTCGCCTGGACGTACCTCCTGGGACCCTCGTCAATCTTGACCGCGGCTTGCTCCCACGTAGGGGTGGTGTATCCGCTTCCCTGCGCATCGACCAGCCCCCGCGTTCAGTTCCGCTCCGACCCGAAAGCCGCGATTTCGACCCCTTACCTACGATGCAACGATGGACCGAAGAGGCCAAAGTCATTCATGGGAAGTTTACCTCAGACCGCTTTTCTAAACTGGGTAACCATGTCGTTGTTGCGCTACTACCTGCTGCCATCGAGAAGGCCAAAGCGTCCAAAGAGGCGAAGGAAGCTGCAGAGAGAGAGGAGGCACAACAGAGAGAGGAGGCTGCTGCACAAGCGGATGAGGCTGAAAAAAGGACAGCCGAGGATACCAGTCAAGTACCAAGTCCTGTTGCTACTTTACCTCCGGCACCGGAGGCTGCGACCAGTTCCGTTCCGTCTGTGTCGGCTCCACCAGTCACAACAGAAGCAGATACCGACATGCTCGATGCCACTGCCGAATCCCGCTCGACGGACGAACAAGACGCAATAGATGACGATGTCGAAGCACCGGAAAACACGGCCGCTCAAGAAGAATCCGGGGAACCGGGTCCAGCAAGCAGGCCAGAGCGTGTCACCGTCATGATCCACGGCAGTCGTGTTGATATCACAGATACTGGGATTGATCCTACGTTCCTCGAAGCTCTACCGGACGATATGCGAGAAGAGGTCGTCAATCAGCATATACGGGACCAGCAAGCCGCACGAATGGAGCGTCCCCCAGACTCCCAGATCAGCGCGGAATTCCTCGATGCCCTGCCGCCCGAAATTCGGGCTGAGATCCTGCACCAAGAGCGAATCGAACAGGCCCGACGACGTGCAGAAGAGAGGGCAGCCACTTCGTCAGGCGGTGATGCGCCTGCAGCGGTTGATATGGACCCTGCCAGCTTCATCGCCAGCCTCGAACCCCAACTCAGGCAAGACGTTCTTATGGAACAAGACGAGGGTTTCATTCAGACCCTTCCGTCACATATCATCGCCGAAGCAGGCACGTACCGTGAGAGAGCACCTCGCCAACCCCCTCGTATCGGGGCAGGATCCCGAACAGAAGGAACTAATGCCCCGCCAATCACCCGCAAGCCTCAAGCTCCCCGCGATGCGATACAGCTTCTTGATAAGAGTGGTATAGCCGTCTTGGTCCGATTGCTCTTCTTCCCACAAATCTCAAGAAAGAACGTCTTGTACAAAACACTGGTCAACCTATGCGAAAATTCCAAGACCCGTGCTGAGCTGTTCAACTTCCTTCTCAACATCTTGCAAGAGGGAACCGGAGACCTCGCGGCTATCGACAGAAGCTTTACGCAGATGACGATCAGGAATTCCAAAGGACCCGCGCAAGTGCATCGTCCTGCTAGCAAACAGAAGACAGGCCCAGAATACCTAAGCTCTCTTTCTTCAGCACACCCCCCGAGCGAAGTTGTCCCCGATCTTATCGCGCAGCGCTGCCTTGAGGCCCTGAGCTACATCGTCTCGTCAAATGAATCATCATCACTTTTCTTCCTCACAGAGCAAGAGATGGCAGTTGGGCTTCGCAGACATACTTCTAAGAAGGGGAAGGGTAAAGAGAAACAAGCTGCACAGGCTCAATGTCCCATAGTTCTTCTACTCTCTCTCCTCGACCGACAACCGTTATTGAGGACACCGTCTGTCCTTGAGCTAGTCGTCAGCCTCCTTGAGACGGTAACACGTCCCCTTACGGGCTTGAAAGCCCCACAAAAGCCAGAGGCCCCCGCGGTGACGACGACGACGCCACCTACTCAGCCATCTGAGGAAGCTTCTTCTGGACCTCCTTCGCAAGCTGAATCAACCACCCCCGCTCCAAGTAAGTTGAGCCCTCACATACTCACATAGTGGATATATCTTATTCAAAAAAGATTCAACAGCTAACCAGCCTCAAGAGAGCCAAAAGGAAGCTCCCCGACGAGAGACAGTAGAGGAAAAGACCCTACTCATCAGCCCTCCCCAAATTCCCGCCAACGCGCTGAGATCCATCGTCAATATACTAACTGTGGGCGACTGTGGCGCGAAGCCCTTCCATCACACACTTTCCCTCATTCAACATCTGTCATTCATCCCGGATGCGCGCGACGTCATTGCGCAAGAACTTCGTTGCAAAGCACAGGAGTTTGGTCAGAGCCTATACCACGACCTCGATGAGCTCGCCAATTCGCTCCAGGGTCCAAACGATGACGTATCTACCTCGTCCGCTGCGTCAAGGTTCTCTTCTCCCGCCTCCGATCAAGCCAAACTCCTTCGTGTGTTGAAGACCATCGATTACATGTTCTCGCCCAAAGCAACGACGTCCTCTGAACCGCAACCCACCGCCGACCTGGAAAAGATTCAAGGGATATACGAGTCCTTCCGCTTCACTCCATTGTGGCGCCGACTAGGAGATTGCTTGTCCATCATCGAGCAGCGGTCTGAGATTGAGCATATCGCAACGGTGCTCCTTCCTCTCATAGAAGCACTCATGGTGGTCTGCAAATACGTAGGTTCCGCTTCTATATCAGCAGGGCCAAGTCGATTATTGCGCGCCTCTGCATCTCCACGGTCGCCGTCCTCACCACGGGAGACAATGGAGGATCTCTTTGTAAGCTTTACGGATGCGCATCGCAAGGTCCTCAACGCCATGGTCCGGAATAATCCATCATTGATGAGTGGCTCGTTCTCACTGCTCGTCAACAACCCTCGTGTGTTGGACTTTGACAACAAGCGGAACTACTTCAATCAGCAATTGCATAAGCGCCCGCATTCCCGTGAACACCATGGAACTCTACAGCTTAATGTACGTCGCCAACGCGTCTTTGAGGACAGTTTCCAGTCTCTCCAAAGAAAGACGGGAGAGCAAATCAAGTACGGCAAGCTTAGCGTGCGGTTCTATGACGAGGAGGGAGTGGATGCCGGAGGCGTCACACGAGAATGGTTCCAGATTCTTGCCAGACAGATGTTCGATCCCAACAATGCTCTGTTCCAGCCATGTGCTGCCGATCGCCTCACATACCAGCCCAACAAGGCTTCATGGGTCAATCCAGAACACCTATCATTCTTCAAGTTTGTTGGTCGCGTGATCGGAAAGGCCATTTACGACGGTCGCCTTCTCGATGCTTACTTTGCCCGGAGCTTATATCGACAGATCCTAGGCAAGCCCGTCGATTACCGGGATGTGGAGTGGATCGACCCCGAGTATTACAATTCCCTGTGTTGGATTCTGGAGAACGATCCAAGCCCACTGGACCTTACCTTCAGCGTTGAGGGAGATGAGGTACGTGAGTTCCGTTAAACTACCTTCTCAGTGCCAATGATGTCCCGTACAGTTTGGCATCACCAAAATTGTTCCATTGAAGGAAAATGGGGAGTCGATACATGTGACACTCGAGAACAAGCGGGAGTTTGTGCAGTTGTCAGCTCAGTATCGGCTGTACACCTCTATCAAAGATCAACTCGAGAACCTCCTTTCTGGCTTCTACGAGATCATTCCGAAAGATCTCATCGCCATCGTACGTTGATTATCCTATCTTTTTGCCAAGCCCTTGACGCAATTCCTGTCAGTTTAATGAGAAGGAGCTCGAGCTGTTAATATCCGGCACACCCGACATCGACGTTGACGAGTGGCGCTCTGCAACGGAATACAACGGGTATACGAGCTCAGACCCTGTTATTGTCTGGTGGTGGCGTGCGCTCAAGTCTTTCAATCGCGATGAGCGCGCGAAAGTGCTCAGTTTCGCTACTGGCACGTCTCGAGTGCCTCTCGGCGGATTCAATGATCTGCAGGGTGTGCAAGGAACACAGCGCTTTTCTATCCACAGAGCATACGGTGATCCCGATCGGCTTCCTCAGGCTCATACTTGTACGTTGAGTCCACTTATGATGACCAGAAGCGAGGCTAATGTCATTCTTCCAGGTTTCAATCAGATTGACCTCCCACAATACTCGTCTTATGAGATGCTTCGACAGCAGTTGTTACTTGCGATCAATGAAGGCGGCGAAGGGTTTGGTTTTGCATAATTTCTGTACCGTAAAGCAGTTGTACAACAAGCATATCGAATTACATAAGCCATAACCCATCACGTGAATGTCGCCTTTGCTTGCCGCTTCTCGTCACGTCGCGGTGCCTCTGTCGACAAAATTTCAATGCAAGTCAACGATCTCCTAGAAGCCAACGTCCGTATTCGAGAGCTTAAGAAAGATCGCGTGAACTTTATCCTCGAAAATGTCGATCTTTCGTAGGTCTTGCCACCTGCGTCTCTCTGTCCTCACCCACCGCAATGGTGTCCTAGGTTTGCCAATTCTCTTCGGAGGGTCATGATGGCAGATATTCCCACCGTCGGTACGTATGTTGCGTTCATTTGAAGAATGACGTGCGTCCCCACCTTGGATTATGTAGCCATTGACATGGTGGAATTTGACACGAACACGACCGTCCTTCCGGATGAGTTCATCGCTCACAGGTTAGGGATGATCCCCCTGGTTAGTACCAACTGCGACGAAGCCATACGGTACAGTAGGGTGCGTACTACGCTGTGATACCCCGCTTTGACCGCCATGTTCTTACGCCGCCCTGCAGGATTGCACCTGCCTAGATTCATGCCAGAATTGTTCGATAGAACTGGTTTTGAATGTGGCTTGCCACGAAAACCGGACAATGGACATCACTAGTAACCATTTGGATATCGTAGCTCGTGGGGGATATGGGTGGAGGGAGGTAGATGACGGAGAAGAGATTGCAAGACGGTCGGAGAATTTTGGACATCCCGTAGGGAAGAGTGCGTCGTCATTCCGATTTCTCACAGGTGACACCCCCGCGCTGAATTGCTTTCAAATTCTGTGGTCACTCAGGTGATCCCTCTGCTCAGCCGGTTCTTATATGCAAGATTCGGAAGGGCCAAGAACTAAGAATACGTTGTATTGCTAAGAAGGTAACTTTTACACCGACTGCGACAAGGACTCTGTGTTGTATGTACTCAGCAGTGGTGTTTCAGGGCATAGCGAAGGAACACGCAAAGTGGTCTCCTTGTTCCGCCGTCTCCTTCGAATATGACCCCCACAACCGATTGCGCCACACCACATACTGGTACGAAACCGACATCAAAAAGGAGTGGCCGTTGAGCGCAAACGCGGAGGAGGAGGAAGCGCCGCGCGACGACGAACCGTTCGACTACAACGCCAAGCCGCAAAATTTCTACTTTGAGGTGGAGACGGACGGAAGTCTCGGGCCACAGGAAGTCGTGATGAAGGTGCCGAGGGATTCATTCATTCATTCATTCCTTCCTTCACATTATGCGAGATGACGGCGCTCATAGCCGACCACTCCCTGCAGGGTCTCACCGAAATGCAGACGAAGCTCGCAAACCTTGTTCTCGGACTTAAATCAGACCCGAACGAACTCGACACCCTCGGTGGCGACGGCGGCGGTGGCACGCAGCTCCCACCAGCCAACGGCACCGCGGCAACGGCACCGCCAGCAGCTGGGGCAGCTGGATGGGGACAAGAGGCCAGTCTCTCCGGGTGGGGTACAGCGGGTACCCCGGGCGGTGGCGGCGGCGGCGGCGGCAGCGGAAGCGGTCACGGTGGCGGCTGGGGGACCTCGCCAACGGGTGGGGGTACTGCTTGGGAAAGTTCAGGTTCTGGGGCATCCCCCTCAGCAGGGGCATGGGGCACCAACGCAGCATCTGGTGCATGGAGTGCAGGAGGCAGCGGCGGCTGGGGGACAAGCAGTCCGGCCCAAAACACAGGCTGGAGTAGTCCAAATCCGCAAACACAAAGTGGCTGGAACGTGTGATGCGTACAGTGCGAGGCTGTGACTCGATCTCTTATGTAACACATGATCCGCGTTTCCATTTGTGTAAAACAGGAAAGTCTTCAAAAGCACAATATTTCCAAACATGGGGTTGGAGCAGCAATCGACAAACATGAGCTTGTCGTAACGCAGGGTTGCAAAGCGCGAGGAAAGTTCGAAATTCGAAAACAGCAGTAGTGCTAGTGAAAGTAAATATGAAATATATCAAAAAGTCCAGCGCGATCACTCCCGGGATTTCATTTCAATCTCTTCAGGGTGAGGCATCCGGTGTGCACTAGTCATCGGTGCCGGCGACGGGGCCCCTCCCGAAGATAGTTCCACCGGTCTTCGCGGGAGGTGAGTCTGCACAGTCCAGCATTAATCAGCACCGCTCTACGCGTACCCGATCCGACCCAAAAAAAAAACGTACCGTTCCCTGCTCATCGAAGAGAGTTTGGGTGTCGTCCACTATGCTCGGGGACGTTCAATCGTCAGATTGGAAATTTGAAACCGCTTCCTCCCCAATGAGAGGACTTACGCTTGGTAACACTTCGGTTAATGAGGTTATAGCCTCCACGAGGCATTTCAGGCATAGCGACGGGCGCCATCGGGTCAGCTGCGTTCTTGTCTATTGCTTTTACATCTTCCCAGGGTACCTCGGTGTAGCGTGTGGGGGCAGCTATCGCCTTCGGGTCTCCTTTCGGTCCATAGACCTGTGCCTCCGCGAGGTATGTCTTTAGCGCGCAAATCCACTTGTTGCGCCGAGTGGCTGGGGGCGAGAAGCGAGGATGAGCGGTGACATCCCTCTAAATCACTCTGCGCGCAAAGGGTACATACTCTTCAAGCCGCCCTGTTGCCAGTTGCTCTTGTACATGATGTCGGCCTGGAGTGTCATTTTTCCCTGGTCGGGTATGTCTTTCATCCGACATTAGATGCAGCGACTTCGGGTCATTTGACATTGACACGTACCGACAACAATGACGTCAAACGAGGGTTGGAAGTCCCTGCGCTCCATTTGAACAAAGCCAAGCATCAGACTACGCAACCTCTCGATCTGTTTAAATGTTGTGGTGTAATCGACATCGAAGGTAAAGGTTTCAGACATCTAGCACGAAATATCAGAGAGTCCATCATATGACTGACTGAGTAGTCAGCCTACCTTGGGGCTTCGGCGAATATTTTGAATAAACTATGGTAAAATTCTGTGAGTTCGCCAGCCTACACCATATAACGTTGCGAAGACTTACGAGTGCGGCCAGTACGTTGTTTGACACCTGGACGTAGGTGCCGTTACCATTGAGGAGAATGGTGCTGAGGAGGTGAATCTCCTTCACAGTGAAGGCCCCATTGGGAGCACCAAGGTCGATCCTATCGCCAACGTCGAACGGGTGCCGCACAAACAAAAAGATAATAGATGTGAGAACATCGTGTAAACTCGAACCGATGAGCCAGCTCAGTCCTGGCAGACGACGACGATGAGTTGGGACATTCGCGGGCGGGTGAAGATATGTCAGACACATGACATACCGAGGACCAAACTACCAGTCGCCGTGACTAGGGTAGCAAGTTCGGCCTCCTAGACAGAAAGGTTTGGTCCACGTTAATTTAATACGAAAGGGCGCGCCTACCAGCGTTACGGCAATAATCAAAATGGCAACCACGACATAGACACTCATCAAAAGGTCGTCCAGACGACCAACAGCGCTGTCGAGGTCGCGCATAGAATGCTCAATTGAAAGCTGCTCCCTATGAAACTCCCTATGGCGTGCGGTGAGCCATGGATGAAGCAGGGAATCGGAACATGACGAACGCGCAGGCTTGTTCGGTCTCTTCGAGGGAGAGATCACCATTGCCATCTCTATCGAATAACGTAAAGGCGGCATCGGCTTCCTCAGTAGTAGGGAAAAAGCGAGAAATGTCCTGAAAGACCAGGTAGTCCCTGCCTGGTTTGCGGAAGGAGAGGAAGATACGACGGGCAAGCTAGAGAATTCTGTCACGACAGGGACGATGTATGTAGTGTATCAGATAAACGCACAAGCTTTGTCTTGCTCGCCGACTCTAGCGCTGTCAGGACCATGGCTTGAGGAGAGTTCGGTTGCAAGACGGAACTGACAAGTCCATCATCTCAATACTGACGACTCTCACTAAACTGGGTTAGCCCACCTGCCAGCAATTTCCGACGCAACATTTCCGAGCGCAGTGGTTGTAGTGGTGGCCGCGAAACGGACACCTTTCAGGGCTTGTTTGACAATCCGCCTGGCATCAATCGGGTTTGGTTTCTCAGAATGTGAATGAGTGTGACTCTCATGTACAGCATTTGAATGGCGATAAAAGGTAACGAGTGTCTTGACGGCAAACTTTTGGTCAGCGATGCGCTCTGTAGAGGAACAAGGTTAGATGTGCATTAATACATCAACAAGTTACGAAACAGCCTGACCTGCATATGAGCGCTCATGAAATCTTCCAGCTATCCATTGAATTGAGAATTTCTCAAAGAGCAGAAGCGCAGTGCAAAGAACAATGCCAAGAAGTAGTCGCCCGACAAATTTGATAATGTTCTGATTCTTGGCAGTCGTATTGTTGTCTTGTCGGGATTGAACGAGTGGCTGCCACGCGATCCAGATTAACAAACTCCAACCAGCGAGGGCGACGTGTCTAGCGAAATGAGCACGATGTCAAGGGGATATGAGTGATGGTGACCACGGTACGACCAATATAATCTGAAACACGGACCTATACAGTACTCCAAACCAGTCGATGTAGCGACGGGAGCCGACCGCAACAACGCCGACAGTGTGCCTCGCAATGCGAGGAAAAATCATCCTATTCATGGGTAAAAAGCGCGGTGAGAACGTGTCACGGTGGTCTCCGAGATGGGAATGTAACGTACGCTCCCGCGAGGCTAGCCCACCAACCTGTAAAAATTTTGC
>Ga0137397_10000172_pt1 | contig 43257 bp, 36 predicted proteins | sample czorhiz116metaG_FD_106658 | JGI IMG/M metagenome (GOLD analysis project Ga0137397, IMG submission 106658) | Vadose zone soil microbial communities from Angelo Coast Range Reserve, California, USA - czorhiz1.16 metaG | ecosystem: Environmental > Terrestrial > Soil > Vadose zone | place: USA... | reverse complement strand
GTCATCCAATTGCAAACCGTCCTCCTCGTTGGCGACAAACGGTTCTTAAGATCATCCTACGCACAATGGTTTAATTTGGTCAATTCACAATTTAGCCGAGTCGGTTTTTCTGTCATGATGTTACGCTACCGTCTCAGCGATCAGTCGCTGACCGCTTCCTGTTGATGAGCACGTTAATAGCCGTTAATATGCTCCGGGACCTTCCATGATCGAAAAATTCAAAATTGCTTTTGCGGATTTCCTACATTCACTTCATCGATTTTGGCTCGAAGTAATCGGCGGAGTTTTTCTAGCCCTTGGCGTTGTATTCACTTTCTCTGCTATTAAGGAGTACAGAGAGTATTTGAAGACACCGGAGAACGGCGTTCTGAGTGTTGGTCTCACGGTTTTCTTCTCGTTCTTGATGCTCTTTTTTGCTCTCGAAAGTTTTTGGAAATCCAGGAAGCCCCGGTAGTGACGTCCAAGTACAAATCCCGCACGGATCCGGAACTCGTCGCGATGTGTCTGCAGGGTGACGCGCAGGCATGGGAAGCGCTCATCATGAGGTATCGAAGACTGGTCTATTCCGTTCCGGTTCGCTTCGGCTTCACGTCCGCTGATGCCGCCGATGTTTTCCAGGCCGTCTGCCTGAAGCTCATCGAGCATCTTCACGAGCTAAAAGACGAAACCAAGGTCAGTTCCTGGCTTATCACCACCACGACGCGGCAATGCATTCATGTGAAATCTTTAAAGTACAGGGAAACGGGTGCCGATGAAGAGTTCGAGGAACCGGCAGACCCGGGCGAAAGTCTCGAAGATTTGCGCATCATGACCGAGACGCAGCAGACGATCCGCGAGGCCGTCGATCAATTGTCAGGTCGCTGCCGGGAACTCATCGAAATGTTATACTTCGACCAGAGATCACTGACGTACGAAGAAATTAGCCAGAAGATGAGTATGCCGGTGGCAAGTGTCGGTCCGACGAGGGCCCGATGCCTCGACAAATTACGGACGTTGCTGCGACGCCGAGGGATCAAGTGAGGAAAACTTTCTGTATTTTTGCCAATCACTTAGCCCTCAATATAGTCTGGATCAGCAGTGAAAGTTTTATAAGCAATCGAACGAGGGAGCGAAGATGCGACACGTAACTATCGAAAATATAATCAATTACATGGATGGAACCTTGGATGTCGAAAAAACGACATTGGAAAGCCACTTAATCAATTGCGGGGAGTGCTCAGAGTTAAAGCAGGAATTGCAGGTTCTCATGGTTCAACTTCAGGAAGATTCCTCATTCGAACCGCCCGCCGAATTGCTCCAGTGGGGCCTGAATTTGTTCCAACCCGTCATGCAGCCCAGTGTCGGCGGCATTCGCAGGATGATTGCTTCTCTGATATTTGACACCTATGATCAGCCGATCCTGGCTGGTGTTCGGCGCGTTGGAGCCCCCCCGCGGCAACTTCTTTTCAGGGCCGGTGATGTGGATGTGGATGTCAAGATCGAGTCGATGGAAGCCAATGACCGCATCACTCTTGTTGGACAGGTATTGTCTAATGCTGCGAAATTCTTCGATAATACTCCAGTGAAGCTGGAGTCCCACGGCATCGTCCGCTACCGGACCAGAACTAATGTGGTCGGTGAGTTCTCGTTCGACGAGGTCCCGAAGGATACCTATCATCTTTCGGTGGATTTGCCCGAAGGGCAGATCACCCTCTTCTGCGTGCACCGCGGTAACTCCTAAATACAAACGATCGGAAATTAGTTCCGAGTACGTGCAGGAAGCGAGCCCACGTAGGAAGCGCTGGAATCGTGACCGTTACGAATCCCGAGGAGCATCTGGCCGCACTTGCTCAGATCCGGGATGCTGCCCAGCAACGGGCCTTCATCTCGAACACTCGAGGCTCGTCCAGCCAGGCCCTCATCGAAGCGATCTCCGCCAAGATCCGGGAACTCCTTCCGCGTGATCCGGATCTGGCGCAGATCTTCGCCGAAACGAACCTGTATATCGCCTCCGTGATCGACACGCCGCTGGCCTGGGCTTATGCCAACCGGTCCAAGGGTCAAATTCTCTACACCATGCGCAAATCCGCCGACGCGGAGTCGTTCTTTGGCCGGGCCATCGAACTGTTCGAAAAGGCGGGTTTGAGCGGCGAGGTTGGACGAACTCTGGTTGCCCAGATAGACAACCTGATGTACCTGAGCCGGTACACGGAGGCCCACGACCTCGTCGAGCGTGCGCGCTCCTCGCTCGAGAAAGCGAACGATATTCAGTACCTTTCCAACCTCGAAATTGCGCTTGGCAATCTGTACTACCGCTTGAATCGCTACAACGATTCGCTAACCCATTACGATCGAGCTCAGAAAGCCCTCGAAAACACAGACAACTATCTCGCGATCGCCGCAATCAGCCTGAATCGCGCTTACGTTCTTACAGAGATGAATCGTTTTGATGAGGCGGTGCAGTGCTTCGAAATCACGAAGCGGCACTGCGAGCGCCACGGCATGGTGTTATGGGCGGCGATCGCTGAGCGCGCCACCTCACACATGCACTACATGCGCGGAAATTACTCGACGGCTTTGCGGATCCTGGAACAGGTGCGGCGCAGACACGAAGAGCTCCACGATGCGCGCCGCGTCGGCTTGTGCGACATGGATCGCGCGGAAATATATCTCGAACTGAATCTTTTCGATGACGCAGCAAAGATCTCGGCCCGGGCTTTCGAAACCTTCGATCGGCTCGGGAATCGATATGAAGCCGCAAAGTGCCTGACTTACGTGGGCATCGCCGAGTTCAAGCTGCTCAACGACAAGGACGCCGAGAAAGCGTTGGTCTCCGCCCGAGAGATCTTCATCAAGGAAGGAAACGAAGTTTGGGTGGCGGTCCTCGACCTCTGGCATGCCCAGCTTCTGATTCGTCAGCAGCAGTTTTCAGCCGCACAGGAACTGGCGCAACACTCGGCTGAGATCTTCGAAAAACAGCAGGTGCCCGTGCAGGCGGCGAATGCGCGTGTGCTATCGGCTCAGAGCTGGCAGGAACAGGCAGAAACGGCATCGGCACTGGAAGAAGCGCAAAAAGCACTCAACGAAATCGAGGGTTATCACGCGCCGTGGGTTTCGTATCAGTGCTACAACACCCTGGGCCGCCTGAAAGAGCTGAACGGCGAACTCGAAGAAGCCGAGCAGCTCTACATGAAAGCCATCGAACAAATGGAATCGTTACGCGGAAATATCCGGCTCGATGAAATGCGCATGTCCTTTGGCCGGGATAAGTATCAGGTCTACGAAAACATCGTTAATCTGAAGCTGACCAAGGGGGATTCGCGTGCCGCGTTTCAATTTGTGGAACGCTCGAAGTCTCGGACGCTGATCGATCTGCTGGAAAAAAATCTCGAAACGGTGTGGGACACGGGAGCCGAGGAATCACCTCGCCTGCAGCGCATCCGCAAGATTCGGGAAGAGCTGAACATCTTCTATAGCCGCTTGAACGAGGTCGGCGCCACTGCACGGACGGCCCTGGCGAACAATGCGACCAAAGAAGAAATCATTCGCCGCGAGCAGGAATTGATCGAGCTGCTACGGGAACTCGGTTCGGAAAGATCAGGCTGGGCGACCTTGCAAAGCATGCAACTTCCCGAAGTCGAAGAAGTGCAGGCGATGTTGCAACCGGATGAAGTACTGGTCGAGTACTACTCCATCGGCGATCGATTTCAGGCATTCATCGTGGGACACGATAGCTTTGATGTCGTGCCCAATCTCACGACCACGGCCGCTGTTCGAACTTCTCTGAAGGGTCTCACGTTTCAACTCTCCAAGTTTCATTTGCAACCGGCGTATGTTCAGTCGCACTCCGATCGTCTTCTCACGGCGATGCAGTACCACCTCACCGAGTTGTATAAACAATTGATCGAGCCGATCAGATCGATAATCAAGCAGCGATCGTTAGTCATCGTGCCGCATCATTCGCTTCACTACATTCCGTTTCAGGCGTTATATGACGGCAAGGAGTACCTCGTGGACTCGCATGCCATCGGATACAGCGCCAGCGCGTCAGTTCTGAAAATCTGCCGGGAACGAAAAATTCAGAAGACCGCCGAAGATCTTGTTCTCGCTGTTGCCGACGAGATGACACCTTACATCAACGAGGAAGTCGAGGCGCTGCGTGAGCTTCTTCCGAAAGCCCGCGTCTTTGTTGGAAGCGAGGCACGGGAAGACAAACTGCGTAAGTACGGCCCGTCCGCGGGAAAGATTCACATCGCAGCCCACGGCATTTTTCGCGCGGACAACCCGATGTTTTCTTCGCTCCGCCTTGGCGATAGCTGGCTGAATCTATTCGATATCTTCAATCTACAGCTTGGCGCCGAACTTACAACCCTAAGCGCCTGCGAGACGGGAATGAGTGCCGTCTGGGAAGGCGATGAGTTGTTGGGACTGGCACGCGGATTTCTTTACGCTGGTACGCCGTCACTGGTCGTCAGTCTGTGGACCGTAAACGACCGATCCACCGCCCAGCTCATGCGGCGTTTCTATGAGGGGCTGCAGAAGGGTCTCTCAAAGCCTCGCGCGCTCCAGGAGGCCGTGGTTGCAGTGAAAGCAGCGTTTCCCCACCCTTATTACTGGGCACCGTTCATTCTGATGGGCAAATCCTGACAGGAAATCGATTAGCGGCGTAATTCGCGGCTAATCTAATTTCCTGCAAGTGAGTTAATCTAGATTTCTATGCGCGAGTTGTTTTACCGCCCGGATGCATCGCGGCAAGACGATATCGGCCAACCTGGCGAATTCCCCTATACGCGCGGCATTCAGCCGACGATGTATCGAGGGCGGCTCTGGACGATGCGCCAGTATGCCGGTTTCGGATCGGCTCCAGAGACGAACCGGCGGTTCAAATATCTCCTGGAGAACGGCCAGACGGGTCTATCAGTGGCTTTCGATCTGCCCACTCAATTGGGACTGGATTCCGACCATCCGCTTGCCGCAGGCGAGGTCGGTAAAGTCGGAGTCGCGATCAGCACACTGCACGACATGGAAGAAGTGTTCGCAGGCATTCCGCTGGATCGTGTTTCCACTTCGATGACGATCAATGCGACGGCAGCCATCCTTCTGGCTATGTACATCGCCGTCGCGCGCAAACAGGGTGTCTCGCCCAGGCTGATAAACGGAACGATTCAGAACGACATCCTCAAGGAATACATCGCTCGGGGGCTTTACATTTATCCGCCTCGATTTTCGTTGCGGCTGATCACGGACATCTTTGCTTATTGTCAGCAGGAAGTGCCGAACTGGAACACGATTTCAATCAGCGGCTATCACATTCGCGAAGCCGGCTCAACCGCAGTTCAGGAACTTGCTTTTACATTCGCAAATGCGATCACTTACGTTCAGGCCGCGCTCGACCGCGGTCTGGATATCGATTCTTTCGCGCCCCGCCTCTCGTTCTTCTTCGACACGCACAACGACTTTCTTGGTGAAATTGCGAAGTTCCGGGCGGCCCGGCGGATCTGGGCGAAGATCGCCAGAGACCGGTTTGGCGCGAAGAATCCTCGATCCCTGATGCTTCGCTTTCATGCGCAGACCGCCGGCTCATCGCTTACGGCGCAGCAGCCGGATAACAATGTGGTCCGCGTGACGATTCAGGCGCTCGCCGCAATTCTTGGCGGAGCCCAGTCGCTGCACACAAATTCAAAGGACGAAGCGCTGGCCATTCCGACGGCTGATGCGGCGCGGCTTGCTTTGCGCACGCAACAGATCATTGCGCACGAGTCGGGCATCGCGAATACAGTAGATCCGGTCGGCGGCTCGTACGCGATCGAAGCTTTGACCAACGAGATCGAGAAAGACACGACCGAATACCTGGACAAGGTCGACAGCCTGGGAGGCATGCTGGCGGCTATTGAAAGCGGCTTCATACAGAGTGAGATCCACAATTCGGCGTACGAATACCAGGAATCCATCGAAAAGAGGAACCAAATCATCGTCGGTGTGAATGAGTTTCGCATGGATGAGGAAACGCCCATTCCCATCCACAAAGCGGATCCGGCTCTCGAGGCAGCCCAGCTCGAAAAACTCTCGGAAGTTCGCGCCAATCGAGACGCGGTCAAAGTGCGGTCGGCGCTCGAGCGCCTGGAAAATGCCGCACGAGGCAATGACAACTTGATGCCTCACATCCTCGAGGGCGTTGAGACATACGCGACTATCGGTGAAATCTCCGACGTCTTTCGCAAAGTGCATGGCGAATACAAGGAGGCCCTGGCGTTTTGAGCAACGTTCTGGAAGTTAAGAACCTCAAAACCTACTTCTACACGGAAGAAGGCGTCGTCAAGGCGGTAGACGATGTTTCCTTCAGCGTTCAAAAGGGAAAAACGCTGGGTCTCGTCGGCGAAAGCGGCTGCGGCAAAAGCGTCACCGCCATGTCGATCTCCCGACTCATCAGCCCGCCCGGAAAGATCGCCGGAGGCGAAATCCTTCTGGATGGACGCAATCTCATCGCATTAAGCAACGAGGAGATTCGGCAGGTGCGAGGGGCCCAGATCTCGATGATCTTTCAGGAACCGATGACTGCACTCAATCCCGTTCTTACGGTAGGCTTCCAGATCGCCGAGGCCGTTCTCGCTCACGAAAGGGTTTCAAAGCGCGAAGCATGGTCACGGGCAGTCGAAGCGATGAGAGCCGTCGCTATCCCGGATGCCGAGAAACGAGCCAAAGACTATCCGCATCAACTCTCCGGTGGCATGCGGCAGCGAATCATGATTGCGATGGCGCTGGTTTGTCATCCAGCGCTGGTGATTGCCGACGAGCCGACAACAGCTCTGGACGTAACAATTCAAGCGCAGATCCTGGAGCTTCTCGACAGCCTTAGACAGCAATACCACCTCTCGCTGATCCTGATTTCGCACGATCTCGGAGTGATCGCTGAAGTGGCCGAGACGGTAGCCGTGATGTATGCCGGCAAAATAGTCGAGATCGGACCGGCGATGGATGTCTTCCACAATCCGAAGCATCCTTATACACAGGGCTTGCTGCAGTCTGTTCCACGGCTTGGTTCCAGTGTCCGGAAGAAGGATCGGCTGGATGTGATCGAAGGAATGGTTCCCAATCTTCTTCACCTGCCGGACGGCTGCTCGTTCGCACCGCGCTGCTACAAGAAGACCGTCGAATGCACGCTCTCACCAATTCCGCTGGAGCCTGTATCGGAACGCCAGGAGGTCCGTTGCATTCATGCCTGATGCGGCCGAACCTATTCTGAGCGTCCGAAATCTCAAAAAATATTTTCCGATTCGGCGAGGTGTTCTGGCGCGCGTCGCCGCCCATGTGAAGGCGGTGGACGACATCAGTTTCGATATCAACAAGGGCGAGACATTCGGTCTGGTCGGAGAATCGGGTTGCGGCAAGACGACGGCTGGACGAGCCGTTCTCCGCTTGATCGAACCCGACATGGGAACGATACGCTTCGACGGCATCGATCTGCTCTCCTTGTCCTCACAGGAGCTCCGGAGGCGGCGACGCGATATGCAGATCATCTTTCAGGATCCGTACGCCTCGCTGAACCCGCGAATGACGATTCGAACAATTGTGGGTGAGCCGTTTGCAATTCACGGAATCGCGCGCGGATCCGAAAGGGACGATCGGGTAACGAATCTGCTGAAGACTGTCGGACTCGATCCGAGCGTCCAGAGCCGTTATCCACACGAGTTCAGCGGCGGCCAGCGCCAGCGTATCGGGATAGCCAGGGCCCTTGCTCTGAAACCCAAGCTGGTCGTTGCAGACGAGCCGGTTTCCGCGCTCGATGTTTCGATTCAAGCGCAGATAATCAACTTGCTGGGAGACCTCCAACAGGAGTTCGGCCTGACCTACCTTTTCATTTCGCATGCCATTCCGGTAATCGAGCACATCTCGACGCGAATAGGCGTGATGTATCTGGGCAAGCTGGTCGAGGTCGGAACGAGCGCGCAGATCTGCCTGGCTCCGAAGCATCCCTACACTCAGGCGCTCTTGAGCGCCGTACCGATTCCCGATCCGGGTGCAAGGAAACAACGCGTGGTTCTCAAGGGTGACGTGCCCACGCCGATCAATCCGCCGTCCGGATGCCGCTTTCACACGAGGTGTCCTGTTGCCATCGATCGCTGCAAGGTCGAAGAACCGCCGCTGCGTGAGATCGAAGACGGACGCGACGCCGCCTGCCACCTGGTCGAATGAAATTCGAACTGCTCGATAAGGATCCCGGCACACGCGCACGGCGCGGGCGTCTGCACCTGGCGCATGGAGTCGTGGAAACGCCGGTCTTCATGCCTGTCGGAACACAGGCGACCGTGAAGTCCATGATGCCGGACCAACTGCGAGATCTCGACGTTGAGATTCTGCTTTGCAATTCGTATCACCTCTCCCTGAGGCCCGGACATGAAACCGTCGCACGATTGGGCGGTCTGCATAAATTTATGGGATGGGACGGACCGATCCTGACGGACAGCGGCGGTTATCAGGTCTTCAGTCTCAGTTCCCTGCGCAACATCAGCGATGACGGTGTTCGATTTCAGTCACATCTTGACGGCAGCACGCACTTCCTGAGCCCGGAATCGGCAGTTGACATTCAGGTAGCACTTGGCTCGGACATCATGATGATTCTGGATGACTGCCTCGCTTACCCGGCCAACCATTTTGAGGCTCAAAGATCCATGGACCGGTCGCTGGTCTGGGCCGGCCGATGCAAAAAGCGTTTCGACGCTGTAGCGCCACCACTACGGTCACTGTTCGGCATTGTTCAGGGTGGAATCTACGCCGATCTCCGCAAGGAAAGTGCGGATCAGCTTATCGGCATGGATTTCCCCGGATATGCGATCGGAGGTCTCGCTGTAGGGGAACCGAAACCTTTGATGTATGAAGTTATTGATCAGACGGAACCGTCATTGCCGCCGGACAAACCCCGGTATCTCATGGGTGTGGGTACGCCGGCCGACCTGGTGGAGTGTGTCGCGCTGGGCGTCGACATGTTCGATTGCGTGATGCCCACGCGGCACGCGCGCAATGGATGGCTCTTCACGAAGGAGGGTCATATCGTGATAAAGCATTCGAAATACAAGGATGATCCGGAGCCCATCGATCCTTCGTGTAAGTGCCCGGTTTGCGCGACATATTCACGCGCATATCTGAGGCATCTTTTCATGGCCGACGAAATCCTTTCCTCGGTTCTGAACACGATGCATAACCTACACTTCTACCTTGACATGATCCGCAGAATCAGGCAGTTTATCGAGTTTCATCAGTTCGAACAATTCCTGGCAGACTCAAGGAGAATGGGGGCTCATTAGTGTTTCTTCAGCAGCAAGCCCAGCAGCCCGGTGGTGGTTTCGTCACGATCCTCCCTCTGGTTTTCATTCTTGCCATTTTCTACCTGATTGTTTTCTTGCCGGCTCGAAACCGTCAGAAGAAGCTTCAACAGATGATCGATACTCTGAAGGCTGGTGATAAGGTCATCACTTCCGGTGGGATTTACGGTACGATAGTAGGCATCAAAGATGACCGCATCCAGCTCCGAATAGCGGAAAACGTGAAGGTCGAGATGTCCCGCAGCGCCGTTACGGCGCTGCAAACACCGGAAGAAACCCCATAAGGTTCACGAGTAAAATTCGCACCCAGGGACGGGTTGTGCGAAAACCACGGACGGGGGAGTGAATAAACATGACTAAAAGAATTCGTACACGTTTGCTGATCATCCTCGGGGTCACCGCATTGTCGATAGGCCTCTTTGCCGGGTTTCCACCCAGCGTTGCCAAGATGAGAGAAAAGATCAAGCTGGGTCTGGACCTTCGCGGAGGAACTCACCTTGTTCTGGAGGTAGTCACCGACGACGCCATCCGGGCGGAAACCGACCAGGCAATTGAAACTACGCGGCAGCTGCTTTCGCGCGAGAGTATCGTTTTTCGCCAATTGATCCGCAGTCAGAACAACGAGTTCAAGGCTGTAGGTGTCGATCCCGCGAAGGACACGGATTTCCGGCGAATTCTGAGCGAACGCATGACGGAATGGGATCTGGTTTCGACGGCCGGCGAAGTACCGAACACTTATACCATGCGGCTGAAGCCGCAACAGGATCAGACGTTCCGCGAACAATCCGTCGATCAGGCGATGAATACGATTCGGAATCGAATCGATCAGCTTGGAGTCGGGGAAGTCGTCATCCAGAAACACGGTGGTCCCGGTCAGAACGAGATTCTGGTTCAGCTGCCAGGCATGGATGATCCCGCTCGAGTGAAGAACATCATGCAGTCCACGGCTCTGCTTGAATTGAAACTGGTGGAAAGCGGCCCATTTCCCAATCAGGCTGCGGCCGCGCAGGCGCATGGCGGCGTCATTCCCGCAAATCTTGAAGTTCTCCCGTCGGTTGAGCGCGATCTGCCTTCCTCGCAGGAAGGTACTTATTATGTCGTGCAGCGCGTGGCTTCCATTTCGGGCCGCGACCTGAAGGGCGCTTATCCTTCACGGGACGAGAATGGCCGTCCGGCAGTCAGTTTCAATCTTTCTGCGGATGGCGCACAGCGATTCGGCCGTGTGACCGAAGAAAATGTCGGCAAGATGCTGGCCATTGTTTTGGACGGCCGCATTCAATCCGCGCCTCGCATTAATAGCCGAATTACGGACTCCGGAATCATTACGGGTGGCCCGACCGGTTTTGCGCCGCAAGCCGCTCAGGATCTCGCGCTGGTCCTTCGATCGGGCGCGCTTCCGGCATCGATCAAGTATCTCCAGGAGCAGGTGGTTGGACCGTCACTCGGCGCCGACTCCATCCGAGCGGGACTACTTGCTGCGGCGGTCGCACTGGTTTCCGTTATTGTGTTCATGCTCTTTTACTACCGCCTGTCGGGCGTCAATGCGACGGTTGCGATGATACTGAATCTTCTGATTCTGCTGGGCGCCATGGCGTATTTCGGAGCCACCTTAACACTGCCCGGCATAGCCGGCATCATTCTCACCATCGGCGTGGGCATTGACTCGAATGTTCTGATTTTCGAGCGTATTCGTGAAGAACTGCACGCCGGCAAGACGGCGGTTTCGGCGGTCATTACGAGCTTCGGCCGTGTGTTTGTCACTCTTGTGGACACGCACCTGGCGGCCCTGATTTCGGCAACATTCCTGTTTCTTTTCGGAACCGGTCCGGTGAAGGGCTTTGCGGTGACGCTGGTGATCGGCTTGATTTCCAACATGTTTACAGCCGTTTTCGTGTCGAGAACCCTGTTTGAGTGGGTTCTTTCGCGAAAGGATCGGGCGGAAGCCATAAGTATCTAGAAACCTGGAACAATCGCAGACACCACGGTGTCTAAAAAGGTAGTTCGAATGATTGAACTGTTTAAAGGCATTAAAGTTGACTGGCTGGGGAAGAGGAAGCTTTTCCTGGTCATCTCCGGCTCATTGATGCTGCTTGGCCTCGTTTCGCTCGTGGTCAAGGGCACGTTTCAGTACGGCGTCGACTTCAGAGGCGGAACCATTGTTTACGTAAGGTTCCAGCAGAAACCGCCGCTCGATGAGATCCGATCGCAGCTTCCAAATAGCCAGATTCAGGATTTTGGCACCAGCGGCACCGACGTCATGATCGAGTTTCAGGGTGCGAGCGAAGAAGCGGATGCGAGCGCGGGCCGGGAAGCGATTACAGGCGCGCTGAACAAGAACTTCCAGGGCAAGTTTGAGATTCTGAATGCCGAATCGATCGGACCGAAAGTCGGCGCCGATCTGAGACGCCAGGCGGTTTTTGCCACGCTGTATGCGTTAGGCGGCATCCTGGTTTACATCGCGTTTCGGTTCGAGTGGATTTACGGCGCCGCCGCGGTATTCGCGGTTTTTCACGACACGCTGGTGACCCTGGGTCTGTTTTCGCTTTTTAACCGGGAAATCAACCTGACAGTTATCGCGGCATTGTTAACCCTGGTTGGTTATTCGGTGAATGACACGATCGTTGTATTCGATCGCGTGCGGGAAAATTTGAAAATTCGCCGGCGCGATGATCTCGAAACGATCATGAACGACAGTATCAACCAGACATTGAGCCGGACGATCCTGACATCTGGTTTGACGTTCCTGACAGTCCTGGCGCTGTTCATCTTCGGCGGAGAGATCATCAATCACTTCGCTTTTGCAATGGTAGTGGGGATCATCATCGGCACGTATTCGTCCATTGCGATTGCTGCGCCTCTGGTTCTGTTCTATGAGAATTTGCGTGGAAAAGCGGTTGCGAAGCCGGTGGTGGCAGCGCGTTCCGTACAGCCGAAAGTGCCCCGGCCGGCAAAGGTAAAGTGACGTTGACATACATGCAGAGCGCTGATATAAGTGGCGATCCTGTTTACAGATGCCTGCCTCAACTGAACAAGTTAAGTACAGACGCGACCGGTAACCGCCACGGCGTTGTCGGGAAGTTTCAGGATTTTTGCAAGTTTTGAAAGGGAGGTTACCCCATGTTCGAGGATTCCTTACTTGAGTCCAGCGGAAACACCAAGAAGGGCGCGACGGTGCTCATTTCGACGATCGTCCACGTTGCGTTGATCACGGTCATGATTTTGATCCCGCTGATCTCGTATTCGGAGCTGCCGAAGAACCAGTTGCTCACCTTCCTGGTTGCTCCACCACCGCCACCGCCGCCACCGCCGCCGCCGCCTCAACAAGTGGCACCGCAGCCAGTGGTGATCAAGCAGGTTCAGATCGATCCCGGCACGATTGTTGCCCCAACAGAAATCCCGAAGGACATTGTTAGAGTCGTTGATGCTGGACCACCTCCGCAGGCAGTCGGAGTTGTTGGAGGGACACGTTCCGGCGTGTTGTCCGGCGTCCTCGGAGGAGTCTTACGAGCGCAGGAAGATGCGGCACCGCCGCCGCCTCCTCCACCGCCGCCACCACCGCCGCCACCGCCGCCGCAGCGCGTTCGCGTGGGTGGAAACGTCATCGCCGCGAACTTGCTCCAACAGGTAAAGCCGACGTATCCGCCGCTGGCAAAGCAGGCACGTATTCAAGGTGTCGTTGTTCTGGAAGCTGAAATCAGCAAGGAAGGAACAATCGAAAACCTGAAGGTCATCACCGGTCACCCGTTGCTGATCCAGGCAGCCATCGACGCAGTGAAGCAATGGCGATATAAGCCGACAATGCTGAACAACGAACCGGTGCCTGTCGTAACGACAATTACTGTGAACTTTGCGTTCTCTCAGTGAGAACCTGAAAATTCGAAATCAAAAATTTAAGCCTGCTGAGACAGGATTAGGAGGGTTTAGTTTCTATGCTTCTCTACAAGCTCAATGTCCTTGCGATCATGCTTCAGGGCGAAGTCAGCTTCGACCTGCGTTCCATGTGGGCAAACATGGGATGGATGGCCAAAGGCGTCGTCATTCTGCTGGCAATCATGTCCGCTTGGTCCATCGGCGTGATGATCGACCGCTACATTGCGTTCAGCCAGGCCCGCAAGCAGTCGCGTGAATTTGCTCCCGCCGTTGCCGGCTGCCTCAAAGAAGGAAAGATTGAGGAAGCGATCAGTGTCGCCGAGCAGAACAAGCGCAGCCACCTGGCAAAGGTTGTGGAGGCCGGTCTGCAGGAATTCCGTGCTCATGCTCTTTCGCATGAACTTGCCGGCGAACAGGTTGAGTCTTCGCGTCGAGCCTGCGAGCGCGCCGAAGCAATCGTGAATGCCGAACTGAAGCGCGGCCTTTCCGGCCTTGCGACGATCGGGGCAACCGCTCCTTTCGTGGGTTTGTTCGGAACCACCGTGGGCATCATCAACGCATTCCGCGGCATGTCTTCCGAAAAGACCGCCGGTCTGTCGGCTGTCGCGGGCGGAATTTCCGAAGCTCTGGTCACCACCGCTTTCGGTCTTTTCGTGGCCGTTCCGGCAGTGTGGGCTTACAACGCCTTTACCAATAAGGTCGAGGCCTTCGGTATCGAAATGACGAACTCTTCATCTGAGCTGATTGATTACTTCATCAAGCAGCAGGGTCAGAAAGGGAAGAAGTAACTATGGGAATGGGATCAAGCGGAGGTAGAGGCGAAGTTACCGCCGACATCAACGTTACGCCAATGGCTGACGTGATGCTCGTTCTGCTGATCATTTTCATGGTCATCACTCCGATGTTGCAGAAGGGCGTCAGCGTCGAACTCGCCAGAACAAGAAACCCCATCGACATGAAGGAAGCCGACAGGGATGACGCGGTGCTCGTCGCCATAACACGCGACGGAAAGTTCTGGCTCGGCAAGGACCGCGTGAATATCGAAGACCTCGCGGCCAAGGTGAATGATCTGCTGTCCAGCAGGCTGGACAAGACAGTTTTCCTCAAGAGCGATTTACGCGCGAAATACGGCGACGTCGTTCAGGTCGTGGACAGCATTCGCAATGCAGGTGTCGACAAGGTCGCTTTGTTGACCGAACGCCTGGACGACCAGGTTCGCAGGTAGGAGGGATCATCGATGAAGAAAAAGATTAGAAAAGTATCGGCAAAGGCAGACATCAATGTGACTCCTTTCATTGATATTCTGCTCGTGCTCCTTGTTATCTTCATGACGATCACTCCTCTAACGCCAAAGGGATTGGATGCGGCGGTCCCTCAACCGCCGCCGCCGGGCACCCCTCCACCGCCTCCGGATGAGCTCAACAAGACTATTGTTGTTTCGCTGGATAAGGCGGGAACGCTCAAGATCAACCAGAAGGAAGTGGAGCTTCGTTTCCTGGGTACCGAGCTTCAGGACGTTTTTAAGACTCGTAACGACCGGACCATGTTCGTTCAGGCCGATCCCGACCTTCTCTACAAAGATGTCGTTGAGGTCATCGACGTGGCGAAGGGTGCCGGCGTCGATAAGGTCGGACTGATGACCGAGCAGATATCAGCCGGATCAGGTCGGTAGGGAGGCATAACTTATGACGCGAAACACAAAATTGATGCTCGCCTTCCTGGCAATCCTCGCGTTGGCACTAACCAGCTGCGCGAAATTGCAGGCGCGCGACAACCTGAACAGGGGAGTACGCGCGTTTACTGACGCTCACTACGAAAATGCGGTCAACTACTTCAAGACGGCCATGCAATTGGACCCGGACCTGACCGTAGCGGAAGTCTATCTCGGGACTGCGTATTCCCAGATGTTCATCCCCAATGCGCAATCGGAAGAAAACCAGAAGAACGCCGAGATGGCCATCGCGACGTTCCAAAACGTTCTCCGGAAGGATCCAAACAATACCAACGCCATTGCCGGATTGGCTTACCTGTACCAGAATACCGGCGACCTCCAAAAAGCGCATGATTACTACATGAAGAACGCGGAATTGGATTCAAGCAATGCCGTCCCGTTCTACGCAGTAGGCAGCGTGGACTGGATCATGGTCTACAACAAGAACAATCCTCTTCCTGAAGAGGAGCAGGCAAAACTCGTCGAAGAGGGTCTGTCGTACCTGGATAAGGCTCTCGCGAAGAATCCCGATTACGAAGACGCAATGTCGTACAAGAACCTGCTCTATCGCGAAAAAGCCCGGCTCTCCAAGGACGAGAAGGAAAAGACCGCTCTGATCGCCCAGGCCGACGAGTGGTTCAACAAGGCCCTCGAGACTCGTAAGAAGCTACAGGAACAGAAGAAAGCGAGCGGCGGCGTGGCCGCGAGCGATTCGAAATAGGAATCCGGTTCGGAAAACTTTGGCCGCGGATTGCGCGGATTACACGGACAATTCGGGGACAAACGCAGAAATCGCCTAATTAGCAAGCAGATAATGCTGAAAGCTAATTAGGCGGTTTCTGCGTTTGTCCCCGAATTGTCCGTGTAATCCGCGCAATCCGCGGCTTTTTACATATAATCTGAAACATGATCCGCCTGGAGGACATTCTTGACCGCGTCGGAAAGCACCATCCCGGGGACAACCTCGACCTGGTGCGCCGCGCGTATATATTTTCCGCGAAAGAACATAAAGGACAGGTGCGCGCGTCGGGTGAGCCTTACCTGACGCATCCCCTCGAGGTCGCGAACCTGCTGGCCGAGATGAAAATGGACGCCATCACGGTCGGCGTGGGGCTTCTGCACGATGTTGTCGAGGACACGCTGGTTTCACTCGACAAGATCGAAGAGCTTTTTGGACCGGAAGTCGCGCACATCGTCGATGGTGTGACCAAAATCAGTCAGATTCAGTTCACCTCCAAAGAGGCGAAACAGGCTGAGAATTTCCGCAAGATGCTCCTCGCCATGACGGACGATATCCGCGTCATCATGGTCAAGTTTGCCGACCGTCTCCATAACATGCGCACGCTTTCATACCTTCCGGCCGACCGCCGCGAGGCGATTGCCCAGGAAACGATGGAAATATACGCCCCGCTCGCGAACCGGCTGGGGATGGGCAAGATGAGGGGAGAACTGGAGGATCTGGCCTTCAGCTACATCGATGCAAAGGCGTATCAGGAACTCAAGGAACTCGTCGATAGAAAGCGCAGAACGCACGAAGCATTCCTGGCTGAAATCACCAAAATCGTCGAAGAGAAATTGAAAGAGAGCGATATACCGTGTTTCACGGAATCCAGAATCAAGCGGCTCTATTCGATTTATCAGAAACTAAAGAAGCAGCGAATCATGATCGATCAGGTTTTCGATCTTCTTGCGCTGCGCATCATCACGGACGGCGTAAAGGACTGCTACGCGGCTCTTGGTGTCATTCACAACATCTGGAGGCCTGTTCCCGGCCGCATCAAGGATTTTATCGCCATGCCCCGGCCGAATATGTACCAGTCGCTGCACACTTCGGTGATCGCGGGCGGCCAGCCCTTCGAGGTGCAAATTCGAACTGCCGAGATGCATCGCATCGCCGAAGAAGGTATAGCGGCGCACTGGAAATACAAGGACGGCAAGCTGATCGCCGACGATCGCGAGGATCAGCGCATCTCCTGGTTGCGCCACCTGGTGGAATTGCAGCAGGACATGAAAGATCCGGCCGACTTTCTCAGTACGCTGAAGATCGACCTGTATCCCGAGGAGGTCTACACCTTCACACCGAAGGGCAAGGTCATTACTTTGCCTCGCGACGCCACGCCCGTCGACTTCGCGTACGCCATTCACACGGAGGTCGGTCACACTTGCGTGGGCGCGAAGATCAATGCGCGGATGCTGCCGCTGAAAACCAAGCTGAGGAATGGCGACATCGTCGAGATTGTCACGCAACCCGGCCATAAGCCAAGCCGGGATTGGCTGTCGTTCGTCAAAACGTCCCGCGCGCGAAACAAGATTCGACACTGGCTTAACGAGCAGGAAAGCGAGAAGGCAATTGAGCTGGGACGCAAAGTGCTCGAAAAGGAAGCACGCAAATATAAGCAGAACGCCAAGGATCTGCTCGAAAACGAAAAGGTCCTGGCCCTGCTGCCCGATTATGGCGCGAGCAAGGTGGAAGATCTGCTCGCGGCGATCGGCTACGGAAAAGTATCCGCCAAACAAATCATTTCGCGAATCTCGCCGGAGGGTTTGAAAGAACCTCTGGCGGAAGAGGAATCGAAAATCGCGTCCGTCGTCAAGCGTATGCTGGGATTGGGCACGGACGCGAAACTGCAGGTGAAGGGATTCGACGACCTTCTCGTTTACCGCGCGAAGTGCTGCAATCCGATTCGTGGCGAGGAAGTGATCGGATACATCACGCGCGGCAAAGGCGTCGCCGTGCATTCGAAGAATTGCCCGAACGTTCAGAACCTGCTGTACGACGCGGACAGAAAAATCGAGGTCGAATGGGCCGGCACCGCTCCTTCTGCGGAGGCTTACGCCGTGCCGCTGACCATCCTGACGGAAGATCGTCCAGGCATGCTGGCGGAGATTGCAGCGGCAATTTCAGAAGTGAAGGCGAATATTCTCAACGTCGAAGCGCGAACGGCCGACGAGCGCGGCACGATCGAGATCACGGTAGAGATTCCGGATATGAAGCATCTGGAACGCGTGATCGCCTCCATCAAAAAAATCGGCGGTGTGTACGATGTAGCGCGCTCGACGCGCGCCGTCAATTCCACAAGATAGAACTGTTATGGACAAACAAGTGATCTCTACGCCGCACGGCCCATCGGCCATTGGCCCATATTCTCAAGCCATCCGGGCTGACAATTTGTTGTTCGTTTCGGGCCAGGTCGCCCTGGATCCTTCCACTGGAAAGTTCATCGAAGACAAAAGCATCCAGGCTCAAACGCGGCGGGTTCTCGAGAATCTATTGGCGATTGTTTCCGCAGCCGGTGGGTCTGCGGACAACATTGTGAAGACGACAGTGTTTTTGAAAAGCATGGAAGACTTCGTCGAGATGAACGCCGTCTATGCCCAGTTCTTCCAATCCTCGCCGCCGGCCCGCGCTACCGTCGAGGCCGGGCGCCTCCCGCGGGACGCTTCGATCGAGATCGATTGCATCGCAGTGCTTGATTAAAACCTTCGGCGGAGACGAATGTCGAGACCGAAGTTCCCCAGCTCGTCCTTGGACGCCACGACGGACGTGTTTCGGTTGACGAAATATTCGATCAGAATTATTTGTTGCCGGTTCGATGACAAGTCCTGCGAATAAGTAATCGACAGATCCTTGGTGACCTGCTCGGAGAGCGTGATCCGGGCTCCCGGATTGTTTTCGGCTCCGATGAGAAACGGATCGATGCGCACGCGATTCGACCCGAAGAAACGGCCGCCTACACGCTGTTTGAGCAAATCGAACAGAACGGACGCTGCACCGCTTTGAAAGAGCTGCTCGCTGGTAGGCCTGTTCTTCTCCGCATACTCCTCCCGAGTTCTTCCGCCGGCAATCAGGCTGACGATTTCGAGTTCCGGCAACGGCGGGTCGGACCGCATGTCCAGATGCAACCGCTCGCCACGGCCGGTTATGGAAAGGATCACGCGATAGTCCCGAACTTCCGCTTCAGCTTGAACGTCGATTACCGGGTCAATCCGTAATGGATCGACGAAATCAATGTTGCCGCGCGTAATCCGGTAGCGGTTTCCCTGAAACAGGAGTGTGCCGCCGCTTGCTTCAATATGTCCGGTCACGGAAGGCTCATCAACAGTCCCTTTGACATCGACGTCGAGGCGAGCTTCAACATCTGCCAGTTGATTCTGGATCGTAATATTTCGCCCGCCTTCGACATGGATTGCCAGGCGCAAACGGCCCAGAAGCGACGCCCTGCTTCCGGGGTTCCGCTCGGTGACGAGGGCCAGAAAATCTTCGAAGCCGCTGCGATACGCGAGGCTCTGGATTTCCACGCTCCCTTCCAGGAGCGGGGATGCCATAGAACCCCTTAATACGAGGTTCCCGTCGAACACGGTCCGCAAGCCTTCAGGATATCGAACGCGCACATTGCTGGCCTCGATCCGGATGTTCATGGTCTGAATGGTCCGGCCCTGCAGGGATGCTGCTCCCTGCACTTGCACGGTTCCTCCGCCTACGTTGCCCTGTATGTTGTTCAACGTTACGCGATTCTGATCGAAGAACAGATCTCCATTGAGTTTCGAAAGAGTGGTGAAGAATCCGCGGCGTCCGAATGACGCGTCCGCGAGGTGGGCAAGACCACGAAGATCTGGATTCTGAACCGTTCCTCCAATACGGCCCTCTACGTTGATGGAACCGCCTGAAAACCATTCAGGGTATGCCGCGGACAGCAACATCAGATCCAGACGGCCGCTCACATCGAGATTCAAAGCTGCGCGCTCGGTCAGACCGATCGTGCCGGCAAGGTTGACTTGAGTGGACTCGCCCGTCAGCGTGACCCCCGCGAGCGTCAGACGATCCGAATTGAAGTCGAACGTGAACGGTTTTGTCGTGCGCAGAATGTGATTCTCAAATCGAGCTTCGGCACTTTCGATGCGGCCTTCCCCACGCGTCCGGCGAAAATCCGTGATCAGACCCGACAGGTTCGCATTCCCCGTAGCGCTGATCGTGCCTTCCGGCAGGCCGGCTATCCGCTCTAACGAATACTGGCTGAAAGCGGCCCGAGCCGTGAAAGGATACCCGGGCGCAGCCGTATCGACCTGCGCCGACAGGTTCAGGTTCTTCGCAGCATCCAGACGAACATCAAGCCGCGATCCAGTCGACGAAAGGACGGCGTGCGCCTCTGGAAACACTTCGCTGTAGAACGCGAGATTCTGGATCGTGGCTTCTCCACGGATGTTGGGCTGACTTGTGGTTCCTTCGCCCTGAAACTCGCCTTGCTGGATCACGCCTTTGAGCGAATCGGGAATACCGAAATCACGGAAGGTCTGAATATCGAGCGAATTCACACGCGCGGCAAATTTCAAGCTCCTGGTGGTCTGATTGAACGCAACATTACCCGTCAGCGTTGCCTGGCCGGCCCTCAAAGAGAGCTGATCGATCTCAACCTGCGGCTCAAAATAGCGGACGTGCCCGCGCGCATCTCCCACAAGACGTCCGTTGACCGTCAGGTTGTCGGCGCGGAGGTCCCCTTCGAGCCTCACCGGTGTAAGTGAGGTGACATGCGCGTTACCTGAAAAGACTCCGTCGACGTCTCGCTTCAGGAATACTCTTAGATCCGTGCCGGTGAATCGATCCGATTGAAGTCGCAAATCGACCGGCGATCCATGCAGGTCTGCAGTGCCACTGACGAGCACACGCGACTCTCCTTGAGTAATTTGAACATTTCGAAGCTCAGCTTTTTCCGTACTTGTGTCCAACACGACGCCACCAGCAGCCTTCTGGATCGTCCAATCGTGATAGACGTGATTTTGAAGCGTAAACTGTCCGGCCAACAATGGCCTGGCGATCGGCCCCGAAACGGTGCCGTCAAAAGATCCAGTTCCATTCGCATTCGAGTAAATAAAGACCAGATCCTTGAGATTTGAGGAGTCCAATGCGACCTTCAAATCGGAACTGGTTTCGTGGATCAATCCATTTGCCCGGACAGTGGTTGAGTAAAATCTAATGTTCGCATTCGCAACTCTCGCCTCTCCTGGACGAACCTGATACTCTGTGGAGCCGCCCAACGGTAAAGGCACCAGACCTGCGGTGGCCGCCGGAGTATACGGTTGGAGACCGGCCATTCCTGAAAAGTCGTATCGCTTGAGCTTGCCTTCGAACCAGCCGTTCAGCGTGCCCGTCATGTTGGAAAAAATTCGATATTTCTCATCCCAGGGATAAGCACGAGCCAGCGCTGCGGCGTCAATGTCTGTGTAGTCGAGATCGAGGAGGACTCGCGACGGTCCGGGCAGGTGTTCGACAACGATATTGCCGGCCAGTGCGCCTCCAACGATTGCGGTTTTCAGCTTCCGAAACGAGAGCCTCTTCTCCGGGTAATGATACGCGTAATCGCCGGAAACCTTCGTCGCATGCCAGCCCTCAAAGTCGACTGCGTCGGATGCCGTGTTTCCGGAGGTAAAGAAGTATCCACTCGAAAACTCGAGGAAGCCTGCAACGTCGGCCTTTCCGGCGAAGGTTTCCCTGGTGAAAAAATAATTCAGAAACGGGACATCGACCGTACCCGTATATTCGAGTTTGCCGGAAATATTTTTGTTGAACAGCTCGCTGATTTTTCCCTGGAGTCGTATCTCCGATGTTCCGGACTTCAAGTTGATCCTGTTGGCGAGGAGCGTCGCCCGCGTGTAATCCAGGTCCGCGGCAAGCGTGTATGGAATCGAGATCTTGCCTTCGCCGGAGCGGTTGAACACGCCGTCATAACGAATATGGGACTCGAGAACCTCGCGCTGTCCCTGGTAGTTGAGAACACCGGCAAGATTGGCTAATGAGAAATCAATATCTATCCTCCGCTCGTTCAGCAGCGCCGAACCGCCCAGTATGTTGAAGTTCTGGATCGAAATCTGAAAGTTGAAGGGTTTCCTCTCGCCTCCAGACTCAGGCGATGGAAAATTCGTCTTTCCGTCCGGGGAGACCAGCACATGAAAGTCGGGACGCGTGATAGTGAGATCGAAAAGATCGATTCGTCTTTGAAGGAGGGTCCGGTAATTCAGGCCGATGTCAATGCGTTCGAAATGAGCGAGGGGAGGCTCGTTGTCTGGCTCCAGCCCGCGCAGAGTCAGATCCTCGAGACGGAAGCGCTGGTGCCAGAGATCCAAGTCAAACTTGTTGAGGGTGACCGTGGTGCCGGTCCGTCTCGCGATCTCACGAACGATGAAACGCCGGGCTTCTTCTTCGAATGCTGATGAGTTGACGTAAACAACAAGGCCCCCGATGACCGCCAGAATGACGATAGCGATGGTGCCCAGTAATGCAAGGAGCCTTTTTTTACTCAAAAATCTCAATGTTGCTCCTTCGGCGGATAGCTTCCAACCAGTTCGTGACTTCGTGATTCAATTTCTCCTCGATGATATTCATGCGAATCATTTCCATCACTTGCTCGAGGGGCGGAACCGAATTGATGCCGCGGCTCCTGGCTTCAGGCACGAACACATCGGTGTAGTACATGCGGATTTCCTCGTCGGAAGCCCGGAGGAACTGACGGAAACGCACGTCGAAAAACTTCTGCATCCGCAAGCGCTTGCGGACGGCTTCCCGAACGGCCTGCGGCGCGGCGCCCTGTTTGGTTTGCGATTTATTCAGCTCGGCATCCACTTCCTCATCGCTGACCTCCACGCCCGGGAAGTCGGCCATCTGGCTTTCAATTAACCAATTTTCAATCAATTCCTCGATTAAGGCTTTGTCGTCGTTGATCTGTTTCTCGCCCAATCTGGCTCGGATCTCGCGTTCCTGCTGCAAGTCGCTGAGAGTGATGATGTGGCCATCAACAACGGCGACGATGCGGTCGAGGATCTCGGCATGAGTGACGGTGATGAGCCAGAACGAGACAAACGCACAAACAAGGGCGGCGAACAAAGTTCCCGTTGAGGTTGCCCTTCGTTGTGCCTTTGTATCGTTATGGTCCATCACCGGCTCCCTAGAACGGATTTCCCAATGTAAAGAAGACTTTCATCAAGGGTTCCCTGGTTTCGTCCGGCCTTCTCTGCCGGTTCAAATTGAATCCAAAATCCAGACGTGCCGGCCCAACCGGCGTTTGATATCGCAGCCCGAAACCAACGTTATGCTTGAAATCCCCGAAACGGACATCAGGAATGCTCGCAAATACATTCCCTGTATCATAAAAGAATGCGCCGCCGACGCCGCTGATCGCAAAAATGCGGAGAGGAATGCGGTATTCGAAATTTGCAATCGTCATGACGTTTCCGCCGGAGGGATTCGCTTCATCCAGACCGAATCCACGCAAGGTCGTGGAGCCGCCGGCGTAATAGCGTTCAGTGGGGGGCAGTTTCTGCGTCTGACCGGGCGCGAATTGATTGGTGAGCCCGTATGGGTGGTTCCAGCCGAAGCGGAACGAAGTCGCAAAGACACCGTTGGGCGCAGGGGAATAAAAACTGGACTGGTTGAAGAATGAGGTGAAATTCAATTCCGAACCGACTGCACGGTTCGCGACCTGGAACGTTGTCGTGCTGAATGATCCCGAACTCGGATTGAGCGGATCGTTGCGGCGATCCTGGATGTACGAGGCGCCGAAGCGTGTGATCTGGCAGATCTGGCAGGGTCCCTGCTCCGACGGCAACGTCCGGGCATGCGGATTCACACCGATATCTCCGATATTGGCCGCCTGGTAACTGGACGACAGCACAAGGTTCGCCTGCGGCGAGAACCGTTTCAGCGTTTGTAACGCGAAATCGATTCGATTCACGCTGTAGAAAGGCCGCTCCGAATGCTCCACGAAAGTTGATGCGAAGCCATCGAGGTTGTGATTGAAGAGCTTCGGCTCACGGTAGGTCGATTGAACAAGGCGCTCGCGCGTGCTGCCGCGGGCTCGAAGGCTGATCGATCTGTCCAGGCCGAACAAGTTCGTGTGCGAGATCTCGATTGTTCCGCGAACGCGCTCGAACTCCTGATAGCCGATGCCATAGGTCAGCTGAATCGGCTTTGCATCCTCAACCTGAATCAGCAGGTTTCGAATTCCGGGCAGGTTTTGCTGCAGAGGCACGATTGCAACAAAGTTGAACAAGCCTGTCGCATAGAGCCTTTGCTGGCTCTCTAGTATCGCTTCGGGATTGTATGGCGTATTCGGATAGAGGCTGCTGTTGCGATGGATGATCTTTTCCTTGGTGAGTGTGTTTCCCCTGACAAGGATTGTGCCGATTTTATAAGCGTCCCCTTCCGTGATCTGAAACGTCACGTGCATTCCATGGTTCTCTTGTACTCGATTAACCGTCGGTTCCACGCGAGCATCCGGGTAACCCAGGGAGTAGTACAACTGTGTAATTGCAGCGCGCGCCTGGTCCACGGCCACCGGCGTATAGGTGTCGCCCTCCTTTAGCTGGATCTTGTTGCGGATTTCCTGCTCATTAACGGCGTAGTTGCCAATGATCGTCACAAATTCCACAGGCAGCTGCATGCCCTCCTGGATTTGAATCACGATGTCGACGAGGTGCTCGTGTTCTTGATAGGTGCCCTGAACAACGGTTCCTTCGAAACCGGCGTTACGATACATCGTCTCAATTGTGCGGACATCTTCGTCGAGAATCTCCCGGCTGAACACGCCGTGACTGAAGAAGGTTGCCTCTCGAACCTTGATCCGGCTTCTGATCTCCCTCGTGTCGAAGTGCACGTTGCCCTGGATTCGCACTGCCTCGATGCGATGCGAAACACCGGGAGAAATCGTGTACTTGATCTGAATGGCGTTATCGAGCGGAGCTTCGATGATCTCCGATCCCACCATGGCCTCAAAGTAACCCCTTTGCTGCATGTACCGGTCGATCGCCACTCGACCCTCCTCCACCAGATCCTGATCCACCATGCCTTCTTCGTAGACGGGCACCAGCTCTTCCAGTTTCTGTTTTGGGATGTTGAATCCCTCGGTAGTTACCAGTGTGAATTGGCCAGGCTGAATTGTGAAATTCAGATCCACGGTGTGCGTCGCCGGCGCGTATTGCTGTTGGGCATTCACTCGCGTGTTCAAGAATCCCAGTTTGGTGAATTTTGCCCGCAGGTCGGAAATACTCTTTTCGAGCCTGGCGGAAGAGAAATCATCACCCGTTTTGAAGTCGAGGGTATCCAGCAGTTCCTGTTGAGAGAAGGTTTGTTCCCCTCCCTTGATCTCTATATTCCCTACCTTAGCCTGGGGCCCCGGCTCGACGTGCAACGTCACTGTGGCGAGCCGCGTAACGTCGTCAAACTCGGACTCGGCAGTCACCACGGCTTCGAAGTAGCCCCTGGCCTTCATCAGGTCGGTTGTCTCCTGCTTGATGCGGTCGACGACAGAGGTGTTGTACTTTTCGCCGAAAGGCAGGCGGAAATAGCTGGAAAGGGAGCGTTCCAGGAGATCTTTGGGCGTTACGCTGAAAGTTCCGAAGAAATAGAACACGCGGACCCGGAAAGTGAGGTTCGTACCACCGTCCGGGGCAGGCTCCGCGTCGACTTCGATATAGCTGTACCGTCCCGTGTTATAGAGAGCCTGTATTGATGCCCGGATGCTGTCGGCGGTGATGACTTCACCGATTCGGAGAGGAATTACCTGCAGGTCGTCCTGGGAGTCGGCTCCAGAAAGCGCAAGGCTCGCTACCCTGGTGCCGTAGTATTGCTCTTGTGCATGAACAAGCCATGGCACGAGCAGTACCAATATTAGGCCCTGCACCTTCATATAACCTACAGCATCTCCTGAGCGTTAGACGCAACACGAGAAGAAGGTAGCAATCCAGAAGGCAGAATTAGTTCAGGCTTTGGAGACTCGGCCAGAGCGAATGCAGTTCGTGCAGACCCTCATACTCTTGTGGGTCTTACCTACAACAACCCGAACACGTTGAAGGTTCGGATTCCATCGCCGCTTCGTCAAATTATGGGCATGACTGACTCGATGCCCGTAAATAGGGCCTTTATCGCAAATTTCGCAGCGTGCCATGCAGGCAATCTCCCTTCAAAGTAAAAGAAAAAGTATAGCATAGGGCCCCTGACCACACTGTTCTTCTTATGCTAGAATTGGCGTTATTTCTCACAACGATAGGAGTTCTTTTGTGAAACTTTCTCTACTTTTGGTCATGCTCGTGGGGCTGGCTTTCACCGCGTCTTGCAGCTCCGAGAGCACTGCTTCGGCTGACGTCGTCGCCCGCGTCAACGGGAAGGAAATCAAGACGGCCGACCTGGAAAAGCAGTTTCAAAACCGGGTGAGTAACGCCGAACAGCCGCCGGCACCTGAGGAAGCTCAGAATGTCAAACTCGAGATCCTCAACCAGATGATCAACGACCAGATCCTGCTCGAGATGGCTTCTGCCGCCGGCCTCAGCGCCACGGACGCTGAGGTCGACGTCAAGTTCAATGAGTCCAAGAGCCAGTACACGGAAGAGAAATTCCAGGAGCTGCTCAAAGAACAGAAAGTCACAGTGGACGAGATCCGGGCTGAGCTACGTAAGGGGATCACGATCGACAAGCTCGTCAACAAAGAGATCACATCGAAAATCTCCGTATCCGAGGCCGAGATCAAAGCGTTCTTCGATAAGAACAAAGAGAGCTTTAATCTTCCCCAGACCTATCACATCGCCCACATTCTGGTAACGCCGGTCGCCGAACCGGAGGTTCAGAACGGAAAGAAGGACGATGCCAAGACCCGCGAAGAAGCTCTCGCGAAGGCGACCCGTCTGCTGCGCGAGGTTCAGGGTGGGCAGGACTTCGCCACGGTCGCGCGTGATTACTCGGAAGATCCCACATCCGTGGCGGCCGGCGGCGACTTGAACTTCCAGGCGCTCCAGCAACTGGAGAATGTTGATCCAAGACTGGCGCAGGTCGTGCAGCGTATGCGAGTTGGCGAAACGTTTCCACAGGTTGTCGAAAGCCGGTTTGGTTTCCATATCGTGAAGCTGTTGGAAAAGGACGCCGGCGGCCAAAAGGACCTTTCAGATCCTCGTGTTCAGGCGAACGTCCGCCAGGCCATCTTCAACCGGAAGGATCAGCTGCTGAAGGCCGCCTTCTCAGAGTCAGCGAGGAATAAGGCGACCATTTCGAATTATTTGGCGGAGCGCATTCTGGCAGGAGCAGGCAAAAGTTAGCAGGACAGCTGTAGCCGCGGTCTATGAGCGCCGCCGATCCGGGCGATCATAGACCGCCGCTACAGTCATTCTATCGTTCCCAGCAGGTCACCCGAATTCACGGCCGCATTTTCGCTCACGCCCAGCTTCCGGACGATACCTTTCTTTGGCGATTTGATTTCGTTCTGCATTTTCATCGCTTCCATCACCAGAAGGCCTTGATTTGCCTCGATCTCAGCGCCCTCAGGAACAAGAAGTTTGACGATTTTCCCCGGCATTGGCGCCCGAATCTCAACTACACCGTCATGGCCCTGCAGACCGGACCTCAGTCGTGCGGTCCGCCCGTCGACCATCTCAACCGGAATGCGGTGGTCCGCAAGAGAAACGACAAACTCTTCACCGTTCCGGGCTATCGAGATCTCCAGCGAGCGATTGTTCCAATTGAACCAATAGACTCCAGGCTCAACCATCCTGGCTTCCAGCAAGTACTTTCTGCCGCCGACTTCAGCCTCGATGCTGTTTCCGCCTGTTCGGTTCAGTTCAATTTCGATTCGCTCGCCGTGAATGATCGCGGTGTACTTCATGAAGTCCTCAGCCCGCGCCGTCGGCCATCGAGTTTCCAGGGACTCTCCGCTTCGTTCGCTACTTCGGCTAGAGGTCCAGACTGTTCGGAATGAAAGATTGCAGCCGCAATGGCTGCGAGATCCCGTTCTTGATTGGAGGGTTTGGATTCAACCTTCCGCCTTTTCAGCCAAAGATCGATGAAGCCCGTATCGAAATTACCTTTCCGGAAATCCGGATCATTCAGTACCGAGAGGAGGAAGGAAATATTCGTCTGGATGCCTTCAATGTGATACTCCCGCAGGGCACGCTGCATCCGCCGGATGGCCTCATCGCGCGTGACGCCCCATGCCACAAGCTTTGAGAGGAGCGGGTCGTAGTCGATTGGAACGGTCCAGCCAGGATAAACACCGCCGTCATCACGAATGCCCGGCCCCGAGGGCGTTCGAAGCATCGTGATCTTTCCGGGCGAGGGAAAGAAATTGTTCCAGGGATCTTCCGCGTAAATCCGGCATTCGATAGCGGCACCGCGTAACACGATCTCGTCCTGCTGCAGAGTCAGTTTCTCCCCCGCAGCAATAAGAATCTGCTGTTTCACGAGATCGATACCCGTGACCATCTCCGTGACAGGATGCTCGACCTGAAGTCGCGTGTTCATCTCGAGGAAGTAAAAGCGTCGGTTCTCGTCCACCAGGAATTCCACGGTTCCGGCGTTGTAGTACTTCGCTGCCTGGACCACTTTCAATGCGGCTTCGCCCATGCGGCTTCGGAGACCCGGATCCATAATCGGCGACGGGGATTCTTCGATGACCTTCTGGTGCCGGCGCTGAATGGTGCATTCGCGCTCACCGATGTAAATCGCGTGACCATGATGGTCTGCCAGAACCTGAATCTCGACGTGCCTCGGCTTCTCCACAAACTTCTCAATGTAGATCGCCGCATCGCCAAACGAGGCCAGAGCTTCGGATCGCGTGTTCCGCAGCGCGCTTTCGATCTCATCTTCCGCCCGAACCAGCCGCAGCCCCTTTCCTCCTCCGCCGGCCGAGGCTTTGAGCATGATTGGATATCCGACGGAGGATGCGATCTTCCGCGCCTCTTCATCGGAAGTAACCGGATCCAGTGTGCCCGGCACCATCTCCACTCCGTGTTGGGCGGCGGCCCGACGCGATTCCACTTTGGATCCCATAAGAGCAATCGACTCGGGTGAAGGTCCGATAAAGGCAACACCCGCGTCGCGGCAGGCCGCAGCAAACGCCGCATTTTCGGCAAGAAAGCCATACCCTGGATGCACGGCGTCCGCGTTCGCCCGTTGTGCCGCTTCGATCATCTTGTCGATGACGAGATAACTTTCGCGCGATGGCGCCGGCCCGATGCCATACGCTTCGTCCGCCATGCGTACATGAAGGGCGCCGCGGTCGGCCTCCGAATAAACGGCTACCGTGCGAATTCCCATTTCGCGGCATGCGCGAATGACGCGCACCGCAATCTCACCTCGATTGGCAATAAGGATTTTCTTGAACATGCCGCTCTATGCCGCCGGCCGCCGCTGAAACCAGCCAGCGTCCTGTTCGTAGGTATGAGCTACGCGCAAAACCGTCGACTCATCGAAGGCCCTGCCGGTGATCTGCAGCCCGACGGGCAAACCTCCTGAAGTAAAGCCGCATGGTACGGAAATTGTTGGAAGACCCGTGAGATTGAACGGCCTGGTGCAACGATTGAGCAAGTCGGCGGCAACATTGCCGTCGACCGGCGGCGCAGTGATGGCCGTCGTCGGCGTGACGATCACGTCCGTTGTTTTAAATATGGTTTCGCATTCGTCTTTCATAGTCAGCCGCGCTCGCTGAGCGCGGAGATAGTCCACCGATAGCATCGTGCGCGCGGCTTCCAGACGCGTCCGTACATCCGATCCGTATGCCGCGCCATGGCTCTGCAGGTATTGCTCATGATAGGAATATGCCTCAGGTGTAGCGACCTGAACAAAGATGTCTTTTTGCAGGGACGCGCTCGAGAAGTCTACTTCGACGATGTCGGCCCCAAGATTCCCCAGACGAGTGATGGCGGAACGGACGGCCGCATCCACCTCGGGATCCAGATGTTCGTAGAAGTAGTTTTGGGGAATTCCAAGGCGAATACCTTTGATATTCCCCGTCAATGCGTCGGCATATCTAACCCTGTTCCCAGTAATCACGCTCAATAGAATCGCTACGTCTTCAACCGTCTGCGCCATGGGTCCCGCGTGATCGAAGGACGGCGCAAGGGGAATTACTCCATTCAAACTCACCAGACCATAGGTTGGCTTCAAACCCACGATCCCGCATAAAGAGGCGGGAATTCGAATCGAGCCCCCGGTATCCGTCCCAAGCGACCCGAATCCCAATGCCAGAGCCACCGCAGCGGCCGATCCACCGCTCGATCCGCCCGCGATTCGCTGCGGGTCCCACGGATTCCGCGCCGTTCCATAGTGAGGATTGATCGACGTCACTCCATACGCAAACTCATGGAGGTTCGTCTTCCCAACCAGAACAGCTCCGGCCTCGTACAGCATCGTGACGACGTCCGCGTCCGCCTCCGGCACCCGATCAGAGAAGACTTTGGACCCCGCTGTTGTTTTTATGCCTTTAGTGTCGAATAGATCTTTAATCGAGATCGGTATCCCCAGCAGCGGACGTTTATGACCGCCCGCAATCTCCCGCTCCACTGCCCTTGCGCGTTCCAGGGCCCGCTCGCCGGTCACTGTAATAAACGCCCCCATCCGCTGATTCAGCCGCTCAATCCGAGCGAGCACAGCTTCAGTTACTTCGACCGGCGACAGTTCCCGCAGGCTGATCTGTTTCGCGACGCTAGCTAGCGTAAGTTGCCTGAGCTCTTGATCGTTCACCGACTTCAGATGGAATGCTGTGAAGGCCGTAAGGAATAGACACGATAAACAACAGTAGTAGAAGGACCTCAGAATCCCCGAAGTTGTATTCAAAGAAACCCGCCACAATAAAACCGCTGAGCGCCGCTATAGCCGACAATATGGTCCAGCGCGTTTCTTCCGTGGCGATTTTCAACATGCTCAGCAGATCGGCATAAAGGGACAAAATGAACCAGATGAACGTGGCCAGGCAAGGCAATCCACGCTCTGCGGCGATCTGAACGACGTTGTTATGCAGATGGCCGTAGTAAAAATCCGACAGACTGCCTCCGCTAAAATAGTGCGGAAATTCGGTGTGAATTCTCTCGGGTCCTACGCCGAACAGTGGATGATCCTGAATCATCCGGAATCCCGCAAAAAGCATTTCCACGCGTCCGGTATCCGGAGCGAACTTTTCGCCGAAGCTCATTGCTATACGATGGTAAATGAGTCCTGACGCCACAGCACTGATGATTGCCATCGGCACGATAACTCCGATCAGGACCCTGCGCGGAATCATGAAAGCGACGGCAAGAAGACCGGCGAACGCTCCCAACCAGGCACTTCGCGTGAAGCTGAGCACAAGTGCTGCGCCGATCACGCCCAAAGGTATCGACCAGCGGCGGCCGAGAATCGTCATGGCCGGAATGGCCGCGCACCACACAAGCAACTGTTCTCCACTGAATGTCATCCAGTGGCCCATGAAACCTGTGATTCTGGCGAGTACCGTTGGGTCATCCGCCAGGTTCTGTGTTGAGAGAAATTTAATGTAAGCCAGGACGAATTGCCCGAGAGCGACGACGGACGTCACTGCCGCCACTGCCAGAAGCGCACTATGGGATATTCGGGCCCGCCATGCACCCGTAACGGAGTTTGTAACGAGCAACCCCATGAAGAACAAAACGAATTTTCGCACGGCACCCATGCCGACCTCGGGTTGCGCGGACATGGCCAGCGACAACACTGTGGTTATCATGAATGCGAAAAGCGGTATCGCATATCCCGGCCAGGCGATTGGCCGCGGCCGCACGATGAGCCAGGCGAGACATGCAATCGCAAGCAGCGTTTCTGCGCCCGCGATCGATAAGAGGACAACCGCCGCACTGCCCGCGGTAAGAATGAAGATCCAGGACTCGCGTCGATCCTGCATTTCGCGGATTCTATTCGATCTTGCCGCCTGATTGGGATATGTTTTGGCCGCGCAGTCATGGAGCCCATCTTTCACATTGAGCGTTTGAACTTTGGGTACACCCGCAGACCGGTCCTTCGAGGCATTACTGCAGACATCGCTTCCGGTGAATTCGTCGCGCTCGTAGGCCCGAACGGCGCGGGCAAATCGACATTCCTGAAGGTGCTTGCGGGTCTGCTTCGCGGCTACACGGGTTCGGTTGAATTTTGCGGGCAGCGCCTGGCGGAACTGAGTTCCCGCGATCTTGCAAAGCGGTTGGCCTTCGTGCCGCAGGAAACGCACATGGTCTTTCCTTTCACCGTCAATGATATTGTCATGATGGGCCGGCTGCCGCATCGGGCTGCCGGATTCTTCGACACGCGCCGAGACGCGGACCGAGCACGGGAAGCCATGGAACTCACGGACACGGCCGGCTTATCGAAGAAAGTATTCAGCGAGTTGAGCGGTGGCGAACGGCAGCGCACCGTGCTTGCGAGCGCACTTGCCCAGGATCCGGAGGTGCTGCTGCTGGACGAGCCGACGGTGTATCTCGACCTGAAGCACCAGATTCAGTTCTACGATATCCTCGAGCGTCTGAATGCGGAGCGGCAGATGACCATCGTGAGTGTGACGCATGATGTGAACCTCGCGGCGCGGTACGCGCACCGCATGATCGCCATACGTGGAGGACTCTTTGTGGCGGACGGCTCTCCCGAAGACGTCCTGACGCCGCAACATCTTTATGAAATCTTTGAAATCACCGCCGCTGTCTTCAAGCGGCCCGACGGCCGCGGGAGCTACATCATCCCTACCGCCTGACAGCGGCCTCTCCGTTGCGCGATTCGTCGCCGTCGTGGGACCATGTGCGTTGCTCTGCGCTGCCGTGCTGCTGATCACGCCATGGATCGGCTCGACCCCTGTGACGTGGCGAAATGTCGTTGCCGGCGTCAGCCCCGATCGCGAGATCTTCCTCATCGCGCGATTGCCCCGGATTCTCTTCGGAGCGATTGCCGGCGGCGCCCTGGCGGTTGCCGGCGTTCTTTTTCAAGCCATACTGCGAAACTCGCTTGCTACTCCATTCACGCTTGGCGTCTCGACCGGCAGCTCCTTTGGCGCCGTGGTTGCGATCTGGCTCGGGTTTGGGACCGTCGTCCTGGGCATTCCATTCGTCTCGCTCGCCGCGTTTGTGGGCGCGTTTCTAACGATTCTGCTGGTGTTTTTCATCGCGAGAACTGGCAAAGCGCTGCCGACCTTTACTCTGCTGCTCGCAGGCGTGACTCTAAACTTCGTCTTCGGCGCTCTGATCATGTTTATCCATTTCGCGGCGAACTTCACCCAGGGATACATGATGACCCGCTGGACCATGGGGTCAGTCGATACTGCAGACATGAACGCCGTGATGCGCACGGCACCCTTTGTGATCGCATGTTTGATTGCTCTGATCTGGATATCGCCTCAACTCAACCCACTTGCCGGAGGCGAGGAGTGGGCAACGTCGAGAGGCGTCAATGTAGGCCGTTTGAAGAAGTCGTCTTACTTCATCGGTTCCATCCTCACCGGTGCCATAACCGCCTTCACGGGACCGATCGGGTTCGTGGACCTGATCGTTCCACACGCGATCCGGCTCGCAGCGGGCCCCGACCATCGTATTCTCATTCCTGCCTCGTTCTTCCTTGGGTCCGCCTTTCTCGTCCTTTGCGACACCGCCGCTCGCACGATATTCGCGCCCACGGAAATTCCCGTCGGCGTCATCACGGCCCTTATCGGGGGCCCGTTCTTCATCGTGCTGTTGAGGCGAAAACGAAGCGAGCTGTGGTGAGTGGCTAGAGTATCTCGCGGAAGTTAGTCACGTCCAAGCCGAACCGGAACGGCGCATCTTCTTCTATGGAAGGAAGTCCAGCCATTTTTGCCCCTTATCGCCATCATAATCCCGCCTGGGTCGTGCAATTTCCTGTCCATGGTTTCCTATTCCTTCCCCTATAATGAAAAGGCTGCGCTCTCCATTTGGCGCGGCTTCTATCGACCACGGAGAGGTGCTGGAGTGGCCGAACAGGGCTGCCTGCTAAGCAGTTGCTCGGGCAAAACCCGTGCCGGGGGTTCGAATCCCCCCCTCTCCGCTTTTATTATCAACAACTTACAACCAATTGTGACCAAGAAAGTGACCACATATCAGGCCGCCATCGAGTGCTAAACGTTTGTCATTTCTATGGGTTAGGTTTCAGGCGGGGGGTTGAAGTCTTACCTTTGCAAGGCCGTGTGTCCCCCCAACCCTCCATGTCGTGCTACATTTACCGTCACTGCAACTGCTACTAGCACTGATCCAACCACGCTGAGCTTCGCCGAAATCCGAAATGCATTCGAAGAGGACCTGTGGTGCGCAAAAATGAAATCCGCCCCGATTGTGAACGCGTCGTTCTCACGCCGCGGGCTCCAGTTTGTATTCGTGATGAAGTCCGCCGAGTATCGGAGTCACGATGATGCAATGATCTTTTGGAATACAATGGCGTTGGATTTGGAGGTTCGGCTTTCTGGACTCTTCACGCTTGGAATTCCGAGTCCGAGACTCGAGTGCGGGCGTGACCGATTATAGCGGCCAGTCCACGATTTCAGCATCTGTCCGATATGGCTCTCGTTGAGCGGAATCATGAAGTCAAGGCATTCTCGGCGTGCACTGCCAATCAGGCGTTCACAAAATGCATTCGCTTGGGGAGATCGGTACGGCGTTCTCAATACGCTCAGACTGAAGGTTCGAAGCGACGAATCCAGTTCCCTCGAATAAATACTGTCACGATCGTGAATAATGAACTTGTACCCTTCATCTCCAGCGACACATTCCCGAAACTGTTGCAGAGTCCATTCCGCTGTCGGATGCTGAGTCACGTTGAAGTGAAGGATACGTCGCGTCCCGATCTCCATGATCACCAATACATAGACCAGCCGAAATGTCGCCGTCACGACGACAAAGAAGTCCGCTGCAATGATCGCTTTGGCATGATTCCGCACGAAAGTAATCCACCGTTGAGACGTGCGCGCCGGTTGGCGTTTTGGATCCGTCGGCATGTACCGGCATACGGTGCGCGGCGAGATCTGAATCCCAATCTTCAGCAAGAGCTCGTTGGCGATCCGTTTCTGTTCCCATGTCGGATTGTTTGTGGCCATTTCCATGATCAACTTCCGGAGGTCGGCCGGAACGCGGGGGCGGCCACTCGACCGCGACTTCCACTTCCAAAACAATCGGAATCCCTTGCGATGCCAACGGATCAAGGTATCGGGCTTAACGATCGTCAAGGCGTCTCGCCATTCGAAACACCTGGACGGTTGAACAAGGGTGAAGCGAATCCGATTGGCGGCATGCCGGGGTTTCTCTTTTCGCTCCACATAAAGGCTGAGTTGTTTCCGGAGGAACAGATTCTCAGCGGCCAGTGCCGAAGACGAGCGCATAGCGAGGCGGAATAATGTCAGGACATCTACAAAAACAGTCAAGAGACCGCACATCAACTTCGAAACACGAGCGAGATTCAGCATGCTAAGAGAATCGCACGTTCGTCGAGTCGTCGGCCATTCGGTCATTGCCTCGGACGATGTTTTTGCGCACCACAGGCCTCGCTTCCGCCGGTAATTGCAAGTGGCACGCCGGAGCGAACCATCCAGAACACCGGTCCATTCCCTAGCATGATGCTCCTCCATGGATGTAGTGGGGTGTACGCCAACAGTACGCCAGCCAATGGCCTGCATCGCCGTACCGAGAATGGGGTGAGCGATTAGCAAATGCCGGCGATCGGCGGGATTCGCGCAAGGGCAAACTGAATGGTACGGCCTTAACCGGGTCGGGTTCATCGTGGGTCAGACCGCAGCTTCCTTGGAATGATTGGCGCGCGGCAAAGACACCAGTGAAGTCCGCCACTGTCCCACTTTCCAGCTTAGCGTCCGTTTTCCGATGAACACGATTTCAATTACGCATGCATCGGAAGTTGGTACCTCGACTATCGCCGAGAATGTTGCTTCTTCCTCGGGCGCCAGCCGCAAAAGAGGATTCCGCTTGCTTGATGAGCCAAAAGTTACTAACTTTCTCTCTACCAACGCGCTATCGGATCTGAAACTGAGTCGCTCCATTCCGATACTCACGCACGGCATCACGGCCGTAAACGAAACCACCATCCATTCCATTTGCCCATCTTACGTCCGGTTGCATCATCGCAAAAATCTCTTCGAACTCACGTTTGTTAAACGCATCGTACAAACTTTGTAGAAGTTCCTCTGAAGTCATGTTTGTAGATTTTCCGCATAGTTCCGACGGTGGCGGTCGGAGAGCTGCGGTACTTCTTATTCGCTGCCCAATAGCTCGTTGCTAAAAATCCGTGGATCACCATCTACGTCAATTATGTCCTTGAAGGTTCGAGGCAATTCTATTCAAAAATGAGCGCAGTATATCGACCGATTGTCCCAGGTCGTCCACCAGGTTCAGCCGTTCATTCGTTGGCGCTTCGATTTTCGATGGTGATCAATATTGGCGAGGCACAACTATCACCAATCGAGAACTCATCTTTCGTTGGGCAAAGATGCGCCGGATCGGCTGAAGGTCGAACCACCTGTATTGGGGCGAATCGTTCAGTTACCCAAGTCGGAGGACTTCATCACCGCTACGAACGCCGAGCAGCGTAACTCCAGGCTCGGAAGTCAGGCCACTCAGTTCAGACAGACTTTTGCGTTAAAGGTTCGAGGCAGCTCTATTCAAAAATGGGATCGGCGTGTACCCGACTTCCCCACGTCACCAAGAGAAACCCTTCTCTCCGGTACGAAGTCAATTGATCGGGGGAAAGCTGCATCTCAACATTTTCCGAATTTCCACGCGTTGAAAGCATCAAAACGATGATGTCCCATCATTTTGATGGGGGGCTGCGCTGCTGCACTCCTGCCGTTCCCCGGCAACCGGACACGGCATTATGAGCCACACTTCCTTTGCTCCCCACAGTTAGACAGGCTTTGAACGTCATGTCTGCTATTGCTTTTCCGCCTGGTAAACCGATTGCTTTACCGAATTCGGTTCGCATGTCGCAAACAGCGAAAGACAGGAGGTGAACACCGTGGCGAAAAATATTCTTTCATTGCAGAAGATGCAGTCGGTAGCTCCCAGGCCGTGCACCATATCGATCTGGAGTGGTTCGGTTTTCGGTGGCCGGTCGAAGTGAAACTTTTTGCGGTACGCCGGAAGGCGGCGTACCGCAGCCTGATGTCATTAAGAAGGGAGCTGCTATGGAGATCGGGATCGACAGGAGATTGGGGCGCGAGCTGGTCTGGTTTCTTCAGGACGAAACAGATTTCTTCGAAGATCCATCCGCTCTGCCGTCGAAGTCTGACGGCTACCGAAAAATACTCCACCGTTTGGTACCTTCGGACTGGAATCTCGGCCAGAGCGGCATCTGGCTACATGCTGCTCCGCCAAATTTGAGGCTGCCGCTTCAAGGGTTCAAGATTCATGTATCGGGAACATCCGTCACCGCGGAGGAATTGCTTCACAGGATCGCACCGGTCTGCGTTGCGAACACCGTAGGATTCAAGGTCATCGCGGATCCGCTGATCCTGGAGCGGATGACATCGAAGAATTTTTCCCGCGGAGCTTCGGGCAAGTTCATCACAATCTATCCGAGAGATGACGAGCACTTTGTCACGGTCATGAAAGCGCTGGACGAGGCAACACGCGGCCTGGCGGGTCCGTACATTCTCTCCGACAAGCGTTATGGCGAAAACAAAGTCCTGTTCTATCGTTACGGCGGATTCGCCCCCCGCTATCAGCTGAATATCTACGGCGAGAAAGTTCCAATAATCAGCAAAACTGACGGCACGCTTGTTCCCGACGACCGGACTCCTTTTTTTCAATTACCCGAAGGTATCAAAGATCCTTTCGAGTCCGATGATGCTGCGGGCGACGGCGGAGTGTGCCTGAAGAACCGGTACTTCATCACCGACTTGATCCTACACTCGAATGCCGGAGGCGTTTATAAAGCTCAAGACCAGGAAACCGGCCAGACAGTCATCATCAAGGAAGCCCGCCCGCTTGTTAATGTGACGCGAGACAGCGATCGAGATGCGATCGCAATACTGCACAAGGAGGCACGTGTTCTCGAGAAAATTGAAAACACAGGATACACGCCGCGGCTGATCGATTTCTTTCAGGAATGGGAACATTACTTTCTCGTCGAAGAGTTTGTCGCGGGGCTTCAACTGTCCAGCTACAGGGGGCAAAGGGACGTCATCCTGGTCCAGCCTGAGTCTACCGACGCGGCCATCAAATTGTTTTGCGATCGCGTTTATCGCATCACGAGAAGCCTGATTCTGGCGTTCCAGGCTTTTCATCGCGAAGGCGTCGTGATGGGCGATCTCGCGCCGCAAAACGTCTTGATCGATCCCGAGACTCTCGCCGTCAAGATCATCGACTTCGAAGGCGCTTTCATAATCGGCGAGGACGAGTCCGAGACTCCGGTGCTCACGTTGGGTTTTGTGTCGCCCAGCCGCCAAGCCGGTGCAAAGCCGTGTCCCCAGGACGATTTCTATGCGCTCGGATCCGTCATTTACAGCCTGGTGTTTCCCATCGTGGAATTCTTCGCCCTGAATCCCGGCTCACGAGAACTGTTTATCGAAGAGATCAGCCGCGATTATCGGCTTCCAACGAGCATCAAAGACATGATTTTTGCACTGCTCGCGGGCGAAGCGCATCGCGCACAAGCGATCGTCGAGTCCATGGACATACACGGGCTGCAACTGCCCCCGGCGGCTGAAGCCAAACGCCCCGACCACTCGAGGATCAGTAAGACGGTCGAGGGAATATCGGAATACATACTTGCCAGCGCCGATTCAAAGCGGGAGGACCGGTTGTGGCCTTCCGACTACCGTTTGTTCTCCACAAATCCATTGAGCGTCGGCTACGGAGCGGTCGGCACAGCATTGTTCTTGAAACGGGTTTGCGGGACAGTGCCGGACCAGATTCTGCAGTGGATCGATCGACAGCCGCTTTCACCGGACTCGTATGCTCCTGGGCTGTACGTTGGCTTATCCGGCATCGCGTGGGGACTCGAGGAACTTGGGCTGACAAAAAAGGCCAGGACCGCCATCGATATCGCTTTGCAGTCGCCACTCCTGCTGCAGGCTCCCGACATTTTCTACGGCAGCGCCGGAGTCGGACTTTCAAGCCTGTATTTTTTCCGCAAGACCGGCGACGAGCGGTTCCTTCGGCAAGCGCGACAGCTGGGAGATTCGCTCATCGCAAGAGCCTCTTCGAATGGGAACGGGTGTCATTGGACCAATATCGATGGCATCAACTACTTCGGTCACTGTCACGGAGGCAGCGGGATCGCACTGTTTCTGCTGTATCTGCACTTGGCGACAGCCGAGGACCGATACCTGTTGCACGCCAGGAGTGCGCTCGAGTATGAGATCGCGCACGCAAGAATCGATGACCAACATGCGGCCTGGAATCGCGCCGAGGGTGATTCGATGGAAGTGCCGTATTGGCGCTTTGGTTCGTCGGGGATAGGCAGCGCGCTCATTAGATTCGCCGCAATCCTTGGCGAGACCCGTTATCGGACCCTGGCAGAGAAAGCGGCGAATTCTGCCGCGACAAAATACGCTGTGTTTCCCGGACAATTCTGGGGCCTCAGCGGAATCGGGGAGTTCCTCATCGACCTGTACTACTTCACCGGACAGGAAAAGTACTTGAGCGATGCCTTCAACACCGCCGATGGGGTCCTGCTCTATCAAATCAGGCGCTCCGAAGGAATCGCGTTTCCTGGTGAAGAGCTGCTTCGCATCTGCACCGACTACGGCACCGGCTCAGCCGGAATCGGAATGTTCCTGCACCGCCTTCTTAACCCCGGCGCGAGGCTCTTCTACGAAGAAGCTAACAAAAATGCATAACAGCGATCACGAACTGCGAACAGTCGACGGCCCTGGAACCCACGCCGCCTCACGAGGGTGTGCGTGTCCCTGGCGAATTCCTAAAATCATGCGGCAATCGGCGTCTGGTAATGTTTGCCATAACTTGATATGTGCCTTGGGCCGTCTTGACTTCAACATGGATTACACCTCCTGAATGTTCAAGGACGCGAATCACACGTCCCGACTTACCTCCAGGACCGATCATAACGCATAGCGATTCCAAGACTGCGGATCGGATGGGCGTCCGCTGTTAAGGAGCGGATCGGGGCTCGTGAACCTGCCCTCAGGCCCCGAGTAGTACCTCGCTCCGAGGTAATCCAGCGCGCTAACCATCTCCTGAAGGCGTTCTTTGCCGGTAAACTTCTGCGGTAATTTACTGGTGTATGGGATATCGGGAGCACCCGGATAGCAGCCGGTGTCGCGTGGATTCGCCATCGAGTCGCTGGAACTGAGCATTCGCCCGAACGGGACGTAATCGTAACATTCGGACAACACCCCTGCGCTCGATGTAACGCCACGGACGCTGCCCAGCATGTCGGTAAAAACATAGGATGTAGCCGCTGCCCCCGGTGTCTGGTCCGAATACTCGGATGCCACCTGTCCCGTTGCATCGTAAACATAGTAGGTACTGGCCGTACTGCCCCCCAACGGCGTCCAAACCTTCTTCACGCGGTGGCCATCGCCGTCATACACAAACGAGCCAGTGCCGCTGGTTGCACTGGTGATGTCCGTGATCCGGTTTTCCGCGTCGTAGCTGAGCGCGAAGGGTGTGTACAAGGTCTGATTTCCCGCATTGTCGTAGGTCGAGCCCACCACATTCAGCCGATTGGTGGTGGCATCGAAGTTCAACGATGACGACGGCTCATGTACGTCCGAGTGCTTCAGACCCGTGCTCATCAAGGGATCGATCCAGCAGTTGCCGTAGCGGTCACAACCGTACGTGAGGTTGAATCCGCCGGTCTCGGATGCCGTCTCAATCCGGTTCAGCGCATCATAGGTGAAGCTTTGGGTCCAGGTCTTGCCGGGCTGCTTGATGACATGACTGATCAAGTTCCCGTTATTCGCCGACCCCGAGTAGTTGTACTCCAATGCCATAACGCCGCTCGTTCCCGATGAGGTTCCCAACATGAACGTCGTCGTCACGCCCGGCACGCGGTAATCACGCGTTTCCCACAGTCCATTGCCCAGTTTCATCATCGCCAGCCGGCCATCCGGAGTATAAGGCGTGCTGACGATCTCCGAAGTCATCGTCGCGTAGGTCTTGCCACCGGCGCGCACACTCTTGATCCGGCCTGCATCATCCATCCCATACGTCACCACGCGGCCTGAAGGATATCCCAGAGTCTTGATTTCATCCGTCAACCAGTGCGTATAACTGAACGTGTAGGTGTTGCTATTTCCCGAGATCACCTGGCTCTCGGACCGGTACCGTCCCAGAACGTCGTAGGCGCCCAGCGTTCGTTCCGTCACTACCGTAGGGCACTCCTGCAATCTCTGAACGGATGGTTTTCAACTGCCCGATATCTGGCGAGGACGCCGAACCCACCTCATAGTATGCATAGATCACGTCCGACGTGGAGTCGCTGTAGTCTTTGTGCGTTACACGATGCAGTCCGTCATAGGTGAAGCTGGTCTGGATACTCCGAGGATCTGTCCGCGTGGACAGATCGCCGCTGTCCTCATACGTGTAGGTGGTCGCTTCGTTATTCGTCTCCGGATTCGTTGCCGACAGAAGCCTGCTCAAGGAGCTGTAGGTGAAACTGCGGGTCTGCGAGCCTTGCGTGACTCCCACCAGGTTATCGAGTGGATCGTATGTATAGGTTGTGGAGTAATTGAGCGTGGATGGATCTTCCACCACTTGCAGCAACCGGCCCAGCGCGTCGCGTCGCTGATGACGGACTTTTCCGGCGGGATCGGTTTGCTTCGTCCACTTCTCGTCATAAAGCGTCGTGCCCGTACCGGTACGGCGGTGGTTGGTTATTTCATGTTTTCGTCCCAAGACGACCGGTTTCCATGTTGATCTGTCGATAGAATATCGGCAGCCCGAAGCGTTTTCGTAACAGCTCTAAGTAACTTCTCTCCTCTGCGTCGGGGGCGTGCTCTCCGACGACGATCAGTTCGTCTGCCCGAGCCGCAGAGGGCCAATACGCATACTCTAGCAATTGGCCCGACGCGGATCGCATGCAACTCTGTACATTCGGAGCCACTTTCAGTTCATAGAAGGAAAACCCATTCGTCCGCCTTACCGCGGCATCAACGGATCCGCCGAGTTCAAGCGGATGCTCTATGGCGACGTTATCGGCCCCAGCTTCGATAGAAAGGATCGTGTACAAGAGTCCCTGGAGTGCCTTATGCCGCAAAGCGACATCGACGGTGCGAGCTGGAGTGGAGGCAGTCGTTCGAGTTACGAACTCTGGGCAACCCGCTCGGAATGGTGGTGGGCTGAGAAGCTGCGGCCGAGCCTGGCCTGATTCCGTATAGATGTAGAGCGGCAGGAGCCGATCAAAGTCAGATAGGAACTGTTGAATACTCACCTGCGAGGGGGGAACCCAGCGACCCACCATGATGAAATTCCCCTCGACGATCAATTCATCATCTATTGGAATCACGGCATGATCGGGATACAACCGGCCGTCCGTATGGTGCCACATTCTGAAGCCATAAAAATCTTCGGGATTACTGCGGACATAGTCATTGAAACGTTCGATCTTCGGCAGCAATGGCTCGATCGTGGGCAACGTTTGGCTCGGCTCCAGCGCAAAGGCCACTCCATCGCGGACGACCGTAGCACCTTCCCGCTCAAACGTCGCGACATTGAACTGGAGTTCCGTGCGACCTCCGACATGAAAGGCATAGTGGTCTTGAATGGTCCGCCGATCGAAAATCGATTTTGCAGCCGGCCGCTCACCCCGGTGCAGTTGCATTCGGAGTTGCTGCAGGTTGCCGATCTGAAAACCAGTGGCTTCTTGGTTGAGTGCTTCAGCCAATTGAGAAATTGAGAATTGTTCTTTCATTGGTTTATCGATGTTTTAGATCGGGATGTCCGAGCCGAAGAGTTTTTGCCACTCGATGCCCGCGCTGTTTGGCTGTCCAGTACTTTCAAAGCCGCATGCCTTGATAGCCCGATCGCGAGCTGTTTCGGCGCGACTCTTCCAGCCGTCGCCAAGCCAAATCATTTCGAAAGTGCCTGGCACAAACACCTACGTATTAGCTTTTCCAACAATAGATTTCAGAACGTCTCGCACCATCCAATCGTAATACATGCTCGATTTGCCTTTGTGTTCCCACGTTGACAGAAAGTCGATCGCTAACAATTCAATCCAGAATGATTTCACGGGCACCGAACAATAGTCCTGCCACTTCTTCATCATGCGAATCAAAGCTCGCGTATTGCCGGACGACGCTGTGTCCGAGTCGCTGACTTTCTTCTGTTCCGCGTCTGGATCGACATTCTTATAGCTGCCACCGCCGTTGGTATCGCAGATCCAATATTGTCCGGTGGTTAATTTGAACGAGATCAAGACGGTGCCCGGTGTACCGCTCTCACATCCATTCGTCGAAAGGCTGATTGGAAGTTTTGTTGTCCATAACAAAACTTCCATTGAACTAAACCGCCTGCTGGCGGTAGGGAGCAGTAGCTTCTGAAACGTCGAATAAGATCTCACCTATTCACAAGCCTGCCCGTGTTTCTTTCCAGGTAAGCCCCATTGGGAAAAGATGGAGCCGCTGCTTGCAGCAAATTCCATTTCCCAAAGGAGCCTTCCAT